>LXOW01074427.1_pt1 | contig 11922 bp, 16 predicted proteins | sample 1368591 | NCBI WGS metagenome assembly LXOW01 (sample SAMN04884650, study PRJNA319009) | bovine gut metagenome | isolation source: Cow rumen | host: Bos taurus | place: Italy: Legnaro (PD) | collected 2014-07-09
GCTTCGGAGGCAATCTCCTGCACACGGGCCACAAAAGGCAGCTCCTTCACAAAGGCAATCTGCTCCTCCGTAGCCGTCACCGCCACCGCATTCAGCCAGCGCGATTCGCCAATAAACTCGGTGGTGGCCGCTGTCACCGCATGCTCATATTTCTGATTCACCGGGTAATTGGTGATATCGTACAAATCCGCATAATTGATTTGATAACGCTCAATGGCCTTGGCATCAAAATAGGAATAGGGATCAAATGTGGTGTTGTGCTTATCCGTGAAGAACACCCAATACGCATTCTGAGCATTTGCCATGCTGAAGAAAGCAATAATAACAGCTGATAAAAATAATCTTTTCATAATATTCTTCATTTTCAATTTTCAATTAACTAATTACCCTTCGCCATCTCCACAATGTCCTGAATATCAATACCCAAAAGTCTCATGTTCTTAACAAAGGCGGGGACTTCCATCTCCAAAAACTGCTTTTTTCGTATGGCTATGATTTTATCTGTGGCATCTTCGGCAATGAAGAATCCCACGCCACGCTTGTTAAAAATAATCTCCTTGTTCTGTAGGTAATCGTAAGAACGCATCACCGTGTTGGGGTTCACTTCGAACGTCACGGCCAGCTCGCGTACCGACTTGGCCTTGTCGCCAGGTTTCCAGGCAGCGGTCAGGATCTGTTCGAAAACCCAATCCACTATCTGCATCCAGATGGTCTGTGTGTTGTTGAAATCTACTGCCATACTATGCCTCCGTTTCTTTCAGTCTCAGAAAACTGAGCGCGTAAAAATAAATAATTTCAGCGGACAAAGACAGATAGAATAACACATTCAAGAAACGCTCGGAAAGGTCTTCCGGGAAGTCGAAACTCCATCTATAGTCGCCAAAAACCGCATCTTTGGGTATTAAAATCATTCCGTTCACCCAAAGCACCAAAGAGAACAAAGTTGCGAAAATCATACCGATCAGCATACCGACACCTATTGTGGAAAGGGTAGTTCTTTTGCGGAAATAAACACTTCCGAAGAAGAAGACTGCAAGCAGACTATATATGAGCAATATACCATTGCCATTAATACAAGTGCCCAAATTCACGCCATCATATCCGCGCATGGTCAAGTACAAATGAGCCAATCCAAAACCGATGACACAAGAAAGTGCCAACCCTGCTATATAATAGATGTTGGCCAGCAGCATATTTGCGACCACCTTTTCACTGTTAGATGCAGGAATGGATAGATAATGGATTTTTGGGGAATTGCTGTGCAGGTTGCGGAACAGGCGTTCCGGGTAAATCATCAAGAAAATTGTGGCACAAAAAATGGCAAATTGCATGCCTGCACCATTCATAATGGTACCAAACAAAACAATAGCCACCAAAATACCGAATTGGAACAGATCTGTCTTCCAACTTTCAATAAAATAGGCCTTCAAAAGGTTTGTTATATTCTTGGTATTCATAATCTTATGCTTTTAAGGGTTATTTTTCAATATTGCTTAGGGAGTCCAAGGAATCAAGGGGCAACTGGACATCCGTCGCATTGGGCACTTGGATCGTTTGCCACTCTTTGTGGGTTTTTATCTCCCCGTTGTGGAAAGCTCTGCGAATTCCCACCGTGCTAACAACAACCATGAGCAAAGCTCCTATTATCAATGTGATAATCAAAATCTTATTGGTGTATTTTTTCATAATGCCGATTATTTAAAAAGGTTAGCAATTTCGTTTTTGTTAGTGATGGCCGCATTGAACAGCAGTTCAAGGTCAAGGCTGGAATCGATTTGGCTCACATTTTCCTTTACCTGATACTTTCCGCGCGGAGTCTCTTCTGTGTAGAAAACCTTTCCTTCTGCGCTTTTGGCATCATCCACATCAAAGAGCAGCTTCTGCGTAATCTCGTATGTGGAGGCATTGAGCAACATGTGTCCATTGTCAAGGACGGCCACCATATCGATGAGGCTGTGCAAATCGCGCACTTGATGGGTGGAAATGAGCACCAAACGGGAATCGTCGGCCGCCGAAGCCATCAGCTTACGGAAAGTGCTCTTGGAAGGGATGTCCAAACCGTTGGTGGGTTCGTCCATAAAGAGAATCTTGGTGTTGGTGGCCAGTGCGAAAGCGATAAGCACTTTCTTTTTCTGTCCGTGCGAGAGTTTGTCCATGTATCCTGTCTCTTTGTCCAACTCCAGTTCGCGGAGATACTCCTCAAATTGATCGTGGTTGAAGTTAGGATAGAAAGGCGCATAGGCAGCCTCAAATTGTTCTATCTTGAGGTGCGGCACAAACATCTCCTCTTGCAGGAAATAGATGTCATGCAGAACTTCAGCTTTTCGCAACGTGGCATCCTCGCCCAAAATGATGGCCGTCCCACTGTCAGGAAAACGCAACCCCGACATGATTTTCAATAATGTGGTCTTGCCGGCACCGTTTTTACCCAGCAGACCGTAAATGTGTCCAGGCTCCATCGTCAAACTCAAATCCTTGAACAAGGGTTTGCTCTTGAAGTAGCCAAATTGAATGTTTTCTAACTGTATCATGACAATATTATTTAAGTGTTTTACTCGTTTAGTGTGTTAGTGAACTAATACACTGCAAAAGTAATACACCATTTTTATTTGTCAATAGCTTTTAGAAAATTTTTTCTTATTGATTATTAATATGTTACAGCATTTCGATATTTTTTGTTTTCAAAAATCGGCTCTTTTTTCGGAGAAAAAAAGATTTAGGCATAAAAAAAGAGGGAATCCCTGTCGAGATTCCCTCTTTTTATTTCAGGAGAAATGATTATTTACATTTAATCATATTCATACCTTCTAAATCATTCAATTCAGCTTCTTTAGCGCTGCAATCATCCTTGCTCATGGTTTCATCTTCGAAAACCGGTGCCACATGATAGAGGTCGGTTTTGTAATAACAATGACAACCTTTACCGCAAGAAGTGCTAATAGCTGCCAACAATGCTACTGAAGCGAAAATAACTAATACTTTTTTCATTTTTTCTTAAAGGACTACTTGATTATTAATTACTACCACCTGTTTCGATACTATCGTGGAGTCCTATACGCGAAGGCATCTTAAACAGGCCCGCAAAAATAATAAAAAATAGAATCTACCCCCCCCTTTTCGAATTTTTTATGTAATTTACTGATTTTAATCGTTTTACAAATAAAAAATCTTTCTCTCCTCTTTACAGGTCAAGAAATGAGGCACAATTACCACAAAGAACAACTCACTCTTTTTACTTCTTTCTGAAATAAATCTCCATGGGAACTCCGGAATAATCCCAGTTCTTACGAATCTGATTTTCCAGAAAACGCTTATAGGAATCCACGACATATTGTGGCAGGTTGCAGAAGAAAGCGAACGATGGGTAAGCTACCGGCAACTGCGTAACATATTTGATGCGGATAACCTTGTCTTTGTTCATTGGCGGCGGGGTATGCTGGATAATCGGCAACATCACGTCGTTGAGCTCCGAAGTGGAGACCTTGCGCATGCGGTTCTTGTACACCTCTATGGCAGTTTCGAGCACTTTGTAAATGCGCTGTTTTTCCAATACTGACGTGAAGATAATCGGCACATCGTTGAAAGGCGCGATGCGCTTCTTGATCAAATCTTCGTATTGTTTGTGCGTATGCGTATCCTTTTCGATAAGATCCCACTTGTTCATCACCAGTACAATGCCTTTGTGGTTGCGGGCAGCAAGACCGAAAATGTTCAGATCCTGTTGGTCGAAGCCTTGCGAAGCATCGGCCATTACGATGCAGACGTCGGCATTTTCGATGGAGCGCACGGCACGCATCACGGAGTAAAACTCCAAATCCTCTTCCACTTTGCTCTTTTTGCGCAAACCGGCCGTGTCAATAAGATAGAAGTCGAAGCCGAAGTTGCGATAGCGCGTGAAAATAGTGTCGCGTGTGGTACCGGCAAGCGGCGTCACAATGTGGCGGTCTTCACCCAAAAAAGCGTTGATGATGGAAGATTTACCCACATTGGGCTTACCCACAATGGCGATTCGAGGCAGGTCGTCGGGCGCGTGCTCCACATCTTTGGAAAAGTGCTTCACCACCTCATCTAACAGATCGCCCGTGCCTCCACCGGAAACAGCGGAGATGGGGAAAATCTGTTCCACACCCAGTGCATAAAACTCGGTATAATCAAAATAGTTGCTGGGACTGTCAATCTTATTCACCGCCAAATAATAGGGTTTCTTGGAACGGCGCAGAATTTGTGCCACCTCTTCGTCCAATGGGGTGAGGCCCTCGCGACCATCCACCATGAATACAATCACATCCGATTCTTCAATCGCCAGTTGTGCCTGCTTGCGGATTTCCGATTCGAAAATATCATCCGAACCGACCACATAGCCGCCCGTGTCAATCACCGAGAATTCGTAGCCATTCCAATCGGATTTGCCGTAATGACGGTCGCGCGTCACGCCGGCCACAGAATCCACGATAGCCTCGCGCGCCTGAATCAAACGGTTGAACAATGTTGATTTGCCCACATTGGGCCGACCGATAAGAGAGAGTATGTTTGACATGATGAATGGGTTATAATGGGTTAAGAGGGTACAAGGGGTTAAAGAGGTGAAAAGGGTGAATGGGGGTAAAAGAGGAGTAAGGAGTAAAGGAGGAGAGAGGAATTAAGGGGACACTGTACCCTGTACCCTGTTCACTACTCACTACTCACTGCTCACTATAAAATATTGGCCAATTGTTCTTTCAATTTCTCAAGTTCGTCCTTCATGCGGACCACGATTTGCTGAATGTTGAAGTCGTTACATTTAGAGCCGAGGGTATTGATTTCGCGACCGCATTCCTGCACGATAAAACCGAGTTTCTTGCCATTAGCCTGCGGCTCGTTCATGGTTTCCAAGAAGTAGTTACAATGCTTGCGCAGGCGCACCTTCTCTTCCGTGATATCCAATTTCTCGATGTAGAAGAAAATCTCCTGCTCCATGCGGTTCGCGTCGAATTGGACTTTGGGGCTGAGTTCTGCCAGACCTTTCTCAAACTTGGCACGCAATGTGGCAATGCGATTTTCCTCAAACGGGGTCACCTCGTCGATCATGTCACGGATGAGGCAAATGCGCTTTTCAAAATCCTTGGCCAACACCGCGCCTTCTGTGGTGCGGAAGTCGTTGACCTTGTCGCAAGTCTCCTGAATGGCATTCTTCACTGCGTTCCACAGCTCCTCCGACAATTCCTCCTGTGGGGTGGAAATCACGTCGGGCATACGGAGCACTTGCAAGAAAATGTCGCTCTCGACGGTATTTCCCAACTCTTTGGAAAGCATATTGAGCGAATCGTAGTATGATTTGGCAAGTTCCGGATTGATAGAAACAGTAGCGGCAGCATTCTTGTCGATGGAAATGGAAAAGTCGATTTTGCCGCGTTCTAGTTCACGGGAGATCAGAGAGCGAATCTCATTCTCATTATTACGAAACAGCGGAGCAATGCGGGTGTTCAGGTCCAGCTGTTTGCTGTTGAGCGTACGAATCTCAACGGTGATGGATTTACCGGTAACCTCGATGGTTGTGCGCCCGAAGCCGGTCATGGATTTTATCATAGTATCAGTTTTTTAGCGCGGCAAAGATACAAAAAAAAGGCAGGCCTTGAGGGTCTGCCTTGTATATAGAATTGAGTGTTAGCAAGATTAGTTTGCTTTCTTACCTGCGGCGTAGTTGATTTTAAGCGCGTTGTTCTTACGAAGTTCCTGCTTAATGGTATTCACGTAACGCATTTGAACATCCTTATCGACTTTCAGGGAGAAGGTCAGCTTGTCACGATCCTGGGCGTCGCGGGACTCTTTCTCGGTACCGATAAAGTCGCGCACGTCGGTGACCAGCTCTTCAGCCTTGATGGTCTGATCATTCAATTGTACGGAAACCTCGCCGGGGGGGAGGGTGTTTTCATTCTTGCTGATAGGTGCGCCCACATAGATGTTGGCCACGAGGGATTTCTTCTCCAGTTTCTGGATTTCAGTCGCTTGCGGCGGGGTGAAATGCACTTTCAGAGAAGCCTCACGCATCGTGGTGATCACCATAAAGAAGAACAAAAACATAAAGATAATATCAGACATGGAACCCATGTTGAGTTCAGGTGTCTCTTTTTTTCCGTTCTTTTTAAATCTTGACATAATCTTTCAATTTTTTAAGGATTATTGTGCAGGGGCTTTACTGTAGTCCATAGGCGGAGCTTCCGAAATACTCATAGGTATAGCGGCGGTGATAGCTCTCTGTGCGGCAGAATCGAGTGCGTTGTATTTTTTTCCGAAATATTGGAGAGCGGTTTCGTCACGCAACTCGTTCACAGCGCGCTGGAGTTCGTTCTGCACCTGGACATACATGTTATAGCTCGTCCCTTGGTCGTTGGTCAAAGACACAACACCCTTGGACACTGCAAAGTCACCAATACCATCAATGGGTTTGTTCACCTTTTCCGGAAGGGAAGGATCGTTAGTCGGATTGGAGAAAAACTCCTTCGCTTTGTCCTTCAGTTCGGAAACAGGCATCACCTCACCATTAACGGAGATTTGATCCAGATAATTGACCAACACATTCAAAACATTACGTTTGTTAATATCGGCCTTCATTTCCGGAGTGTCGTCCGTCTTTGGAGGTGGTAACTTACGAGGGATACCTTGTTCAGTATTGATGGAGGATGTCAACAAGAAGAACGTCAACAGCAGAAAGGAAATATCTGCTGAAGCACCTGTGTTTAATCCCGGTGTTTTTCTTTTACTCATGTTATCTTCTATTTTTAATGGCACTCATGATGCCGGTCACGAGAATGGCCAAGAGAGCACCCAATAAACAAACATATACTGTAAAACAAGCTGCATTCACCATTTTGAATCCGCCGACAGTCAGGCCCATCTTGATAGCGGAGGGGCTGAGTACGGAAGAACCGATGGCATAGCCGATGAATACAACAATGGCGAACAAGGCCAGCACAATGAGAATCTTATAGGAAGTCTTAAACTCCTTGACCATCTTCAATAATGCAAAACAAAGCAACAGGAGAATGGTAAGTCCGCCAAGACAATAACCGATGACCATAAAGAGCGTCTGCAGTCTGGAGCTGGACTTGAAGNNTTCCAAGTAGCTTTGTTTCAGAGAAGCATATTCGCTTTCAATTTTGCGGACATAAGCTTCCAGATCCTTGAGGGAGTTCACGGCATTGAAACCGTCAACATATTCCTGCTTTTTGTCACATTTGGCAAAGAGGCCTTCTGCGCGGGTCGGAAAATCAGCTTTGTATTGCTCGAAATTATTCTCATTCAGGCCTTTCAAATCTTGGAGATAAGTATAAAGAATATCTTTCTGAAGTTGAACACCCTTCAATGAGTCGTTGAGATTCTTGATTTCGTCCTGGTATTTGGTCACCAGGTCGGGAAGAGCTTCGGGGGTTGCAGCGGTAAAGTCGGCCATCATCGTAGGATTTTCAGCCTGAACCAGTCGAGCTTGAGAGAAAGCATCCTTCTTGTCATCATCAAAGGTGAAAGCGAAGGCAAGCGCAAGAATGCAATCCAAGATCGCCACTGCAAATATTATGATTTTAATGATTTTATCCTTCATTATTATATAGTATTTATAATAATAATTAGTTTTGGAAAAGATTATTTGTTTTTCACCAGAATATCCATGAAGGAGATGGTGGCGTCTTCCATATCGTTCACAATGCTGTCAACTTTGGTAAGCAGATAGTTGTAGAACACTTGGAGGATCATGGCGGTGATCAAACCGAACACGGTCGTCAACAAAGCCACTTTCATACCACCAGCCACGATAGTCGGGGAAATATCACCAGCGCGCTCGATATCATCGAATGCCTGCACCATACCGATCACAGTACCCAAGAATCCCAAAGACGGAGCGATGGCGATGAACAAGCTGATCCAGGTAAGGTTGGTTTCCAATTTGGCCATCTGAACGCCACCGTAGGAGACGACAGATTTTTCAACAGACTCAAGACCTTCGTCATAGCGGTCGAGACCTTGATAGAAGACAGCGGCAAGAGGTCCTTTGGTGTCACGGCAGAGTTCTTTAGCCTTCTCAACACCACCGTTCTTGAGAGCATCCTCAATCTTGTTGAGCAGTTTCTTGGAATTGACAGTGGAAAGGTTGAGGTAGAATATACGTTCAATAACGAACGCAAGACCTAAAATCAAACAGATGAGCACCGGGGTCATCCACACAGCACCACCCTGGATAAATTTCTCTTTGAGCGTATAATGCAAGCCGTGGTTGACAGCATCATCGGGATCTTCTGTCAGTTCGGCTTGAGCAGCAGCGGGAGCAGCTGCAGAGTCAGCAACCTGTTCAGTGGCTGCATTGTCCGTTTTTTGATCATTTGCGGCAAATGACACGTTTGCAATACCGAAGGTCAGGAAACCTAAAACGGCAAGTAATGAGACTACTTTTTTCATAATACTTTTTTTTGATTAATTTTTTGAATAATTACTTATAATTTAATATCTAATTGAATTTCAAATTCTTAAAACCACTGTAGAACCTCTCCTCCCCTACTACCAACGCACGTTCCGCACCATTCGTATTTTAAGGGCGTAAAAGTACATTTTTTTTTCAGATGTTTGGCACTTTCAATCTATTTTTTTTGACATTGTGTTTTTTTTTATTTTTTAAGAATTGCGGTATAGAAAATTTTTTATTTTTGCGAGCTTGAAGTAAGAAACGATTTGTAAACCTTATTAATAACTTAAAATTTCAAAACAATGAAAAAAGCATTTTTAGCATTAGCAGTTGCTGCATTGGCAGTATTTTTCACCGCTTGTCCGGGTCCTGTTGAGAAAACCAAAGCTGAGCTCCTCGCTTCTCCGAAACACGGTTGGGTTTTGTCAGCTGCTGAATCTTCCCCTGCTTATCACATGGCTTCTGGCGAATATGTAACCAACCTCATGAATGGTTACTTGTATGACTATGAGCTGGATGATATCATGACNNCAAATTCAACTGCACCATCGACGATGTTGCTGCTCACACCAAGGATCAATACACCTTCACTCTGACTTACGTTCCTGCAAAATAATTTTTAACCTTTTAAATTCAATAAACAATGAAAAAATTATTTTTAGTTTTATTGTGCGCTGGCCTTTTCGTGGCTTGCGGTAACAAGAACAAACAAGAAGAACCGGTTGTGGAACCCGTTGCTGAAGAAGTAACTGAAGCTCCCGCTCAAGAAGAAGAAGCCGTTGTTGCTGAAGAGCCCGTTCAAGAGCAAAAAGCAACTCCTGCTAAACAAACGACCAAACCGAAACAAACGGTTAAGGAACACGCTCAGAGCGCAGCTGAGAACGTAGCCAACGCTGCTATCGATCAAGCTGAAAAAGACGCTACCAACCAAGTGGTTAACAAAGGCGTTAAGAGAAGATAATTTTCTTTAACTCCATACCGAAAAGGGCAACTTCACCGTTGCCCTTTTTTTTATATCTTTGCAGTCCCATATTAAAACAGTTATTCATCAATAAATAAACGCTTTATAATGAAAAACACACCCATCCCTGCAGAAATTGTGGATAAAATCGTGGCCGGTAGCGGCATTTCTTCCGTCGGCAAAGCCTCCATCCGTGAGGTCAAAAGGTTGATTAACGAGATTGAACAAGCCTCTGGCAAAGAATTCGTCCGCATGGAGATGGGCATTCCCGGACTTCCCGCATGCCACGTGGGCGTGGAGGCCCAGATTGAAGCCCTCAAGAAAGGTGTGGCCGCCATATATCCCGATATCGAAGGTATCCCTGCTCTTAAACAAGAGGCTGCCCGCTTCGTGAAAAATTTCATCGACCTGGACGTGAATCCTGACAACTGCATCCCTACCGTGGGCTCCATGATGGGCGGCATGGCCGGCTTCATGACCTTTGTACGCTGCCGCAAAGAGCGCGACACTACGCTCTTCATCGATCCGGGCTTCCCTGTGCAAAAACAACAACACCGCGTGATGGGCCTCAAATACGAAACTTTCGACGTGTATGAGCACCGCGGCCAGAAGCTGCGCGCCAAATTAGAGAGCTATCTCGAAAAAGGCAACATCCATACCATCATGTACTCCAACCCCAACAACCCGTCATGGATCTGCTTCACCGAAGAGGAACTGCAAATCATCGGCGAAGTGGCCAACAAATACGATGTGTTCGTTTTCGAAGATTTGGCTTACTTCGGCATGGACTTCCGCCAGGATATCTCCAAGCCGGGCATCCCGCCCTACCAGCCGAGCGTCGGCAAATACACCGACAACTACGCCCTGCTGATCTCCGGCTCCAAGGCATTCAGCTATGCCGGCGAACGTATCGCCCTGATGATTATGTCCGACAAGCTCTACAACCGCGAGTTCGACGACTTGGAGCCTTACTTCAAGATGAAGAAACTGGGCCGCGCCATCATTTACGGTACCGTGTATGCCATCAGCTCTGGCGTGGCACACTCCGCACAATACGCCATGGCCGCCATCCTCAAGGCTTGCAACGATGGTACCTATAACTACATCAACGATGTGAAGGAATATGGTGAGAAAGCTGCTATCATGAAGAAACTCTTCACCGACAATGGTTTTGAGATTGTCTATGACAAGGATGGCGACAAAGATTTGGCCGACGGTTTCTATTTCACAGTGGCCTATCCCGGCATGAGTAGCGACGAGTTGCTGCACGAGTTCCTGTACTACGGCATCAGCGCCATCTCGTTGGTGACCTGCGGCAGCGAGCGCACCGAAGGTCTTCGCGCCTGCGTCTCCCTCACCCCGCGCCGCCAGTTCCCGATTCTGGAGGAACGCCTGAAGATGTTCAAGGAGAACCACTAGGATTAGTTGAGAGTTTAGAGTTTAGAGATTAGAGAGGTTTCGTGGTAGCGGAGCCTCTTTTTTTTTGGCCGCGGAGAATTCCCCATTTTTTGTACTTTTGTGCTTTCAAAAACAATATCGTTATGGGAAGTTTAAAAGAAATGTTCCACTCTGCCAGCTACCAGTCGTTCATGAAGAAAATGCTGATTTATGCACTGATAGTCTTCGTGTTAGGAATAGTATTTTTAATATTTAAATTGCAAGGAGGTGCTGTCATGACTATCGTCGGCGGTGCTACACTTGTCTTTTGGATTCTATTTTACCTGTTGGGAAAAATCATAGGGTGATGTTTATCCCTAAGGGAATTCTCACTAAACTCAAACTTTAAACTAAAAATGACGCACTACGACTCTCTTCCATCCCCGTGCTACATCATGTCTGAGGATGCGCTGATTGCCAATCTGGAGCTGCTGAATCTGGTGCAGCAGGAAGCCGGTGTTTCCATCATCTGCGCGCTCAAGGGCATGTCATTCTGGCGCTCTTTTCCGCTCATCAAAAGCTATTTGGCTGGCGCCACCGCCTCTTCCCTCAACGAGGCACGCTTGATCTCGGAGGAGATGTGCTGCGATGCACACACCTACGCGCCCGTTTATCTGGAAAATGAGTTTCCACAACTGCTCATCTACAGCAGTCATTTGACATTCAACTCATTGAGCCAATGGGACAAGTACAAGGAAATGGCACTGAACAGTCCGAAAAAAGTTAGCTTCGGACTGCGGGTGAATCCCGAATACTCGGAAATTGAGACGGATCTTTACAACCCTGCTCTGCCGGGTTCGCGCTTGGGTATTTTGGCCGAAGATATGCCCGAAAACCTGCCCGAAGGCATCGAGGGCCTGCACTTCCACGTCCTTTGCGAAAACGACAGCTACGCACTGGAGCACTGCTTGGAGGCCTTTGAGCAACGCTTCGCCAAATACATCCGCCAATGCAAGTGGGTGAACTTCGGTGGCGGGCACCACATCACGCGTGCGGACTACAACATCCCGCACCTCATCCAGATGCTGAAAGACTTCCGGAGTCGCTATCCCAATTTGGAAGAAATCATCTTAGAGCCAGGCGAGGCTGTGGG
>LXOW01141894.1_pt1 | contig 11922 bp, 10 predicted proteins | sample 1368591 | NCBI WGS metagenome assembly LXOW01 (sample SAMN04884650, study PRJNA319009) | bovine gut metagenome | isolation source: Cow rumen | host: Bos taurus | place: Italy: Legnaro (PD) | collected 2014-07-09
ACGGCAGCCCGCAGTACTCCCCCCGTCGCGGCCCCTGCTACTTGTCTTTTGCCATGCATGGACATCCCATTCATGGCCGCGCCCCCCCCTCTCGGAGGGGGGCGTGCCCTGGCACCATTCTTGCACCGTGCATTCGTGATGCCGCATCAGACAAATCGGGGTTTGATGCGGCTACACTATTCCTTAATCCGCTCTAAGGAAAACATTCGGTTTTTCACCCTTTTCTCCCCCATGAAAAGCAGGGCTGTCCACCCCTTGGCCATCGGGGAGGGTAGGAGGCGAGTCCCTTCGTCGCATACTCGCATACGCAAGGGCGGCGCTTTCGGGAATTGGCGGACAGGACGTTGGAGCCCCCGGTTCCAGCGGCGATGGTTGTGCGTTGCGCAATCGACAAGGGGGCGGGGGTTCGGTATGCTCCGACAGAACTTTGCAAAAGGAGTGCGCACATGAACGACATCTTCGGAACCCTCGACCGTCTGACGACCGGAAACGAAACCCTCGCCTACCATCGCCTGTCCGCGATGGAGGGGGTGCGCGGCGCGCCGATTTACGAACTGCCGTACGTTGTGCGGGTGCTCCTCGAATCCACGCTCCGCCACCAGGGCGAGCCCGGCTACCGCCCCGAACACGCCGAAGCCCTCGCCAAGTGGCAGCCCGGTGCCGACACCGACGGCGGCGAGTTCCCGTATCTCCCCGCCCGCGTCCTTTTCCAGGACCTTACCGGCGTCGCGTGCGTGGTGGACCTGGCGAGCCTCCGCTCGGCGATGGTGCGGGCGGGCGGCGATCCGGGCGCAATTGAGCCGCGCATCCCGGTGGACCTCGTCATCGACCACTCGGTGCAGATCGACCGCGCGGGTTGCCCGGAGGCCTTGGCCGAGAACATGCGCATCGAGTTTTCGCGCAACCGCGAGCGCTACGAGTTCCTCCGCTGGGGCCAGAACACGTTCAAGAAACTCCGCATCGTGCCGCCGGGCGTGGGCATCTGCCACCAGGTCAACCTCGAATTCCTGGCGCGCGGCGTGTGCGTCGAGGAGCTGGCGGACGGGCAGAAAATCGCCTTCCCGGACACCCTCGTCGGCACCGACTCCCACACCACGATGGTCAACGGCCTGGGCGTCCTCGGCTGGGGCGTCGGCGGCATCGAGGCGGAGGCGGCGATGCTCGGCCAGCCCATCGCAATGCTCACCCCCGTCGTGACCGGCGTGCGCCTGACGGGCTGCCTGCGCCCGGGCGTCACGGCGACCGACCTGGCGCTGACGGTCACCAAGTTGCTCCGCGCGCACAACGTCGTCGGCCAATTCGTCGAGTACTTCGGCCCCGGCTGCGCGACCCTGACGCTGGCCGACCGCTCGGTCGTGGCGAACATGGCGCCCGAGTACGGCGCGACGACCGGCTTCTTCCCGATGGACGCCCAATCCATCGCCTACCTCCGCATGACGGGCCGCCCCTCCGCCGTCTGCGACCGCATCGAAGCGGTCCTGCGCGCGCAATCGCTCTTCGCGTCGCCCGACGCCCCCGAGCCGCGCTACTCCCGCACCGTCGAACTCGACCTCGCGACCGTCGAGCCGCTGATTGCAGGCCCCCGGCGCCCCCACGAAGGCCAGCCCCTGTCCGCCCTCAAGCAAACCTTCCTCGACGCCCTTCCCAAGCCCGCCTCCGAAGGCGGCTTCGGCGTGCCCGCCGACAAGCTCGGCACCGTCGTCGAGCCCGCGGGCGGCGGCACCCTGCGGCACGGCGCCGTCGTCGTCGCCTCCATCACCTCCTGCACCAACACCTCCAACCCGGCCCTCCTCCTCGCCGCGGGCATCCTCGCCAAGAAGGCCGTCGCGCGCGGCCTGACCGTCCCCGCGCACGTCAAGACCTCCCTCGTCCCCGGCTCCCGCGTCGTGGCCGACTACCTCGCCTCGACCGGCCTCCTCGAACCCCTCGAAAAGCTCGGCTTCGGCGTCGCCGCGTTCGGCTGCGGAACGTGCATCGGCAACAGCGGCCCCCTGCGCCCCGACATCGTCGAAGCCATCAAGGCCAACGACCTGACCGCCGCCGCCGTCCTCTCCGGCAACCGCAACTTCGAAGGCCGCATCCACGCCTGCTGCAAGGCGAACTTCCTCTGCTCCCCGCCGCTCGTCGTCGCCTACGCCCTGGCCGGGCGCGTCGACATCGACCCCGAAAAGGATCCCATCGGCACCGACCCCGACGGCGCCCCCGTCTACCTCCGCGACCTCTGGCCCACCGACGCCGAACTCGCACCCCTCCTCGCCCGCGCCAACGACCCGGCCCTCTACGCCGCCGCCTACCGCGACGTCAACGCCCATTCCCCCGACTGGGCGTCCATCCCGGCCGAAACCACGCCCGTCTTCCCGTGGCGCGGCGACTCCACCTACATCCGCGAGGCGCCGTTCCTCGACGTCGCGCCCGCGTCCCCCGACCTCGACGGCGCGCGCGCCCTGGCGGTCTTCGGCGACTTCATCACCACCGACCACATCTCGCCGGCCGGCTCCATCGCCCCCGATTCTCCCGCCGCCCGCTACCTCCGCGAACACGGCGTCGCGCCCGCCGACTTCAACTCCTACGGCTCCCGCCGCGGCAACCACGAAGTCATGATGCGCGGCACCTTCGCGAACATCCGCCTGAAGAACCGGATGGTCGCCCGCGAAGGCGGCTGGACCCGCCACCAACCCGACGGCGCCGAACAGCCCATCTACGACGCCGCGATGGCCTACCGCGCCGCAAACGTCCCCGTCATCGTCCTCGCCGGCAAGATGTACGGCGCCGGCTCCTCCCGCGACTGGGCGGCCAAGGGCCCGCTTCTTCTCGGCGTCCGCGCCGTGATCGCCGAGAGCTTCGAGCGCATCCACCGCTCCAACCTCGTCGAAATGGGCGTCCTCCCCCTGGAATTCCCCGAAGGCCAATCCGCCGCCACCCTCGGCCTCGACGGCACCGAAACCTACACCCTCCGCACCCGCGGCGATTTCGCCCCCCACGCCCTCCACGACGTGACCGCCGTCAAACCCGACGGCACCGAAATCCGTTTCACCGCCCGCAACCGCGTCGACACCCCCGTCGAACTCTCCTACATGCAATCCGGCGGCATCCTCCCCCACGTCCTCCGCCAGCTCCTCCGCTAGTGCGACCTACTAACCCGGGCGGACAACGCGGCAATCACGGGGCATCCCGATCCTGCAGGGTGAAGATGCCGCCAGCGGGATCGCGGATGTAGACCATGGGACGGCCATCCTCCCGCAAGGGCCAGGACGTGTCGATTTCGAGTCGGTCGCCGGTGAACACGACGGAATCCGCCTTGCGCAGCGGGTACAGGCACGTGCCGAGGAACTGGCCGTCGTCCACGGAGGCCTCTCCGCTGCCGGGAATCCAGTGCAACAACAGCATGTCGTCCTGCGTGGGGTCGCCGAAGCAAGGGGTGCCGTCCGGTTCCTGCCGCATGGCGAGGAGGAGATAGCCGGTGCGGGAACCGCCCGGGCCCTCGTCGCGGAAGCACCATTGCGGGAGGGTCTGCAACCGCCAACCTTCCCAGCGGGCGTTCCCGTATGCATCGGGGTCTTCCCCTTGGTACGGGCCGTTGGGGGCAACCACGGTCGTCTGCCCCTCGCGGAGGCGGTAGGGGATGCCGCGGAAGCGGCCCGCGGCGTCCGGAATCCCGGCGGCGTTCCAGAGGGCGGTCTGTTCCGGAGCCGCCGCCCAGATGTCGAGCTGGCGCTGCGCGATGGACTGCGTGTGCATGGCGTCCAGCATCGGGCCGACCGTCCCGGAATCCGGCGGAGACGGCCGCCAGTGGGCTTCGTTGCAACGCTCCATGGTGCGCCGGAACGCCGACAGCACGGCATCCGCTTCGGCGGTGCTCCCGGCCTCCATGGCCAGTACCGCGGCGCGCCGTCCCAGCTCCTCGATGGTCCGGTCCCGTTCTTCCGCGGCGGAAACCGTCATCTCCAGCTGCGACATGGAGGCCGGGGAAGAATCCTCCCCAGCCGCCGAGAGGGGCGGGATGGCCGTTGCAAGCAATGCCGCGGACAGTGCGGCGAACAGGAAATGGGCATGTTTCATGGGAATACCTCCGGGGTCCGGTTTTCGTCGCGATGGTTGACCTTCCAATCGTGCATGAAGACGGGCATTCCCGGCAAGCAGAATGTGGAAAAGCGGTTGGGCGCTTGGAACGGCCCCGCTCCTGCGATGCTGCAAAGTCAATCGCAGTCGGGAGCCCGGACTTCCTCCGTCCATTCCACCACCCGCAGGATTCCGTCGGAGTCCGCCGCGAAGGTTCCCGTGCCGTCGTGGCAGGTTGCGTCGACGTTTTCCGGTATCGTCAGCCTGAAACCCACCAGCGTCCTGCCGTCCTCCTCGCGCACCTGTTCGGGTGCCAGCCGGATGAGCCCCCACGGCGGTTCCTCCGCGAAGCGCAATTTCCATTCCGGAAACACCAGCACGGCCACGCCGTTCGTCGCCCGGAACGCCTGCCCGCGGAATTCGCCTTCCGCATGGTACAACCGCGCCCAGGCCTCCGGGTGGTCCGCGCCTTCGATCCAGTTCCGCAGGTGCGGCCTCACGTATTCATCCCGATTGGCGCCATCCATCACATTCGCCCAGTGGGCGCTGCCGGATGTCGCCGACGAATCCCCCGCCGCCTCGCGCGCCCGCTCCTGCGTGCGTTCCGGCTCCCCGGCCAGGTCCTCGCGGAGCGCCTCGGGAATCCCCGACTCCCGCAGGCGCGCCACCGCCCGCCCGCATTCCTGTTCCATCTCGTCTTCGAGACAGGCCCACACGCGTTCCGTGGCATACCCCGATCCGTCGCCCGGCCAATCCTCCCACAGGCGCTCCGACAACCGCGACATGCGGGCGCAGTAGCGGTCCCATTCCCCGCCCTCCGTCTCCAGCTCGGGCCACGGCTCCGGGTACTGCAACGGAATCCGCCGCACCGTTCCCTCCTTGTCCGCCGCCTCCACGTACGCCTCGCCGGAGGGCTCCCGGCGCACGCCCGAGATGTCCCGCACGCCCCGTGCCAGGAGAATCTTCCGCAGGATTTCCCCGTCGTCTCCCACCAGGCCGATCCAGAGCCGCTCGTCGGGGATGCCGCAGTAGATGGTGTCCTCCAGCTTCCCCGGATTCACATCGTAGAGCAGATAGGTCCGACCCTCGTGCTCTACCACCCAGTCCTCGCGCGACACCACCTGATAGACCGACTCCGGCGGGGTCGACCCGTCCTCCAGGCGGAACGGGTCTGTCTCCTCCGTTCCCCATGCATGCCGCCAGACATCCGGCCGACCGGCCTGCTTCGTCGGCAGCTGCCCGCACGCCAGCCCCGAGGCCGCCAATGCGGCCAATGCCATGATGGTTTTCCATGCCTTCATCTCGTCCTCCGGTCCGGGTTGTTCGTCGTCGGATTTCTTCCGTCGTCCGGCCCGGGCGGGAAGTTACCACCGCGGGGAAACCCAGACCAACTCCGATTTCCATCGGCGACACCCAGGACAAATGCGGGCATTCGGGGCCTGATCGCGCACCGGAAAAGTTTTCCACCCATTGGAAAATTTTTTTCCAATCACTGGAAACTTTTCGTCAATCCGGGCCGCCGGCAGCTGGAGGGGGATTTTCCCAGGAGGGTTTCCAGCGGTTGTGGTAGGCGTTGTAGTAGAGGCCGGAGAGGCGGCCGGAGGCGTCGAAGTAGAGGGTGGCGCCGTCCCAGTCGGCGCCGTGAAGGAACAGCGGGAAATCCAGCCAGGAGGGGGCACGGAGACTTCGGACTTCCAGTTCGCGGGTTGCGGGTTGGGATTCGGGAACGAGGTGGGTGCCGTGGAGGGGGCGGTCCGTTGCGCGGGAGGTCAGCGTCAGGCGGCGGGGGAAGAGGGCGCGGACTTCGGCTTCGGTCATGCCGGGAGCGATTTGTTTGACGTGGGGGAGGACCATGCTGTAGCGCTCCCAGAGGGTGGTCGTGGCCCAGGCGGCGAGGATGAGGAGGAAGAAGGCAATCCACATCCGCGTGATGGCGCGGCAGAGGGCGGGAATGCACCCCTTGGGGGAGGCGTCGATGCGGCGCTTGAGCTGGCGGCGGCGGGACCGCAGGTATTCTTCGGTGGAGCGGGGCTCAGGCCTGCTCGATGGCATCGACGACTCCGACGACGACGGAGCGGACGGGGCCGTCCTTGCTCTCGAAAATCTGGCGGGCGCCGTTGCCTTCGTCGAGGACCAGCACGGTTTCGTCGGCGCCGGTGCCGGCGGAGTCGGCCGCGACGAGGTAGCCGCTCTGCGGTTTGCCGTCCATCGAGATTTTCTCGATCAGCAGCAGGCGCTTGCCGTCGTAGAAGGGGTGGTTGATGGTGGAGGTGATGTCGCCGACGACGCGTCCGAGGATCATTGGGGCACCGGTCCTTTCCAGTCGGGGGCCTTCAGGGAATCGACGAGGCCGATGATGGCGTGGTCCACGGGCACGAACCACGGGTCGAGCGCCAGCGCGGCTTCGCGTCCGCCTTCGTAGTAGACGAGTTCGCCCGGCCCCGCCATGCGCGTGGAATCGGCGCAGACGATCGGGGTGCCGGTCTCGGTGCCGTCCTTGGCCAGGGGCTGGACCCAGAGCATGGGGACGCCCTGCAGGCCTTCGTAGGCCTGCGTGGCAACGAGGGTGCCGATGACTTTGCCCAGCAGCATGGCGCGCTTCTCCGCGGGAATCAGCTGGCGGTTTCGCCTTCGAGGGGCAGCGCGGAGCAGAGGTCGAAGCGGGTGGAGTCGCCGAGCAGCGCGAGCAGGGCGGTGTGCGGCGCGGTCAGCAGGCGGTGCTGCGCGGCGATGCCGCGGGTTTCGAGGACGCCGAGGGCGAGTTCCTGCGCGGCTTCGAGGTCGTAGAGGTCGCCCTGGATGACGGCCAGTCCGCGGCCGTCCATGCGGGGGTCGCCGGCGCGGAATTCGAGAAGGGAGACGGGGACGCCCTTGAGGGCCTTCTCAATGGCTTCGATGTTGCAGGAGACGGTCGGGGTCTCGAGGACCCACACGGGCTGCTCGGCATCGGGCGCGCGGCGCTTGCCGTCGAGGATGGCGGAGTAGAGGTCGGGGTGGATGTCGGGCAGGATCACGTTGTCGGCGACCTGGAGCCCGCCCTGGAAGAGCGCCTCGGTGTGCGCTTCCTCGACGGAGGCGGTGGTCCCGGCGAAGACCAGCAGCTGGCGGCCGTGGCCGATGGTGCCGGAGCGGACCAGCGATACGGGGGCGCGCTTGAGGGCGGCGTCGGCGGCGAAGATGCCGGCGGGCACGCTGTCGAACTCGATGGCGGCGAAGGCGGGGAAGGGTTTGCTCATGTCGGTTTTCTCCTCGGACTCTTGTCTATCCCAAATTCATTACTCACACGATGCGGAACCGGTCCACCAGCGTGCAGCGCCGGATGCGCGAGAAGCTCCTCGACGTGGTGAGGCCTTCGCCCGTCGGCGACGCGATGGTGAACGAGGTGTAGCCCTCGCCGCCGAACCCGAGTCCGTTCAGCGAGGGACCGTTCTTGACGAAGATGGAGCAGTTGCACTCCTTCGCCATCCGCGAGAGGTTGTCGATGTTGCGCGAGTGCATGATCGCGGTGTGGTAGCACTGCCCTTCCATCTCCAGGCCCAGGTCGATCGCCGCCCCGGCGTTCTTCGCGCGCGTGATCGGCATCACCGGCATCATCTGCTCCGTCCAGAGCAGCGGGTGGTCGTTGGGGACTTCCACGATGGCCAGGCGCGTGCTGGAGGGGGCGGAGATGCCCATCTGCGCGAGCAGGTCGTCGGCGTTCTGGCCGATGCACTTCTTGTTGACGGTGGCCTTGCCGCGGGGGCCGGCCATCTTCGTGAAAATCACCTGCTCCATCGCGGGGATCTTGCTCTTCGGGATCAGCACCGCGTTGTGGTGCAGCATCGCCTGGATCAGCTGGTCGGCGACGGAATCGACGACGATCGTCTCCTTCTCCTCGATGCAGATCATGTTGTTGTCGAAGGAGGCGCCCATGACGATGGATTCGGCCGCGTGGTCGATGTCCGCCGTTTCGTCCACCACGACCGGCGGATTGCCGGGGCCGGCGCAGATGGCGCGCTTGCCGGCGTTCATCGCGGCCTTGACCACGCCTTCGCCGCCCGTCACGGAGAGCACGCGGATGCCCGGATGGTGCATGATCTGCCCCGCCGACTCGATGGTGGGGTTCGAGATGCACACGACCGTGTTCGGCGGGCCGCCCGCGGCCGTGATGGCCTTGTTGAGGAGGGCGACCGTCTCGATGGAGACGTACCGCGCCGCCGGGTGTACGCTGAAGACCACGACGTTGCCCGCCGAGAGCATGCAGATGGTGTTGCAGATGATCGTCGCGACGGGGTTCGTCGTCGGCGTGATGGCCCCGATGACCCCGTACGGCGCGTACTCGACCAGCGTCAACCCGTGTTCGCCGGTGAACGCGCGCGTGAGGAGGCCCTCCGTGCCGACGCTCTTCTCGATGGCGAGCGCGTTCTTGGCGACCTTGTCCTCGAAGCGGCCGTAATGGGTTTCCTCGACCGCCTTCTTCGCGAGCGCGGCGGAATTCTCGGCCATGACGGCGCGGATGTTGGCGATGATGCGGCGGCGCACGTCCAGCGGCAAGTTGGTGAACACCGGGAACGCCTTGCGCACCGCGGCGACGGCATCGTCCACCGTGTCGAAGACGCCCATCGCGCCGGGGGGAATGGTCCCCTTGTACGGGGCGGAAGCGGCAGAAGAAGACGAGGCCGCGCGGGAGGCGCCGCCGCCGCGCATGTCGCCGGCGATCCGTTGGGCGATGGCTTCGATGTCCTGGTCGGTCAATCTCATGTTGCAGGCTCCGCGTTCTGGCTTCAGTCTCGCACTTTCCCACACTCCTCCCCCCCATTGCAAGCCCTGCGCCCCGCCCCTGCGAAAACGCTTCACCAAGCGCGTGCGGGAGGGACGGCACGGTGGCATCCGGCGGGATACATTTGGTGGGAGAGAGGTCCCTTCCGACAATGCCACTCTCTGCCGCCGTTGCCACGAAATGGAGGACACGCTCTTGGCCGTGGCACGGGCGGATTGCAATTTGCGGGAGGGGTGGTAGAGTGCGGAGCCATGCAAGAGAAACGGAAAATCGCGGTATTGGTGGGGGATGGAATGGGCGACGACCCGGTCGCGGCGCTCGGCAGAAAGACGCCGTTGCAGGTCGCGAAGATGCCGGACATCCGGCGGGTCGCGGCGCTCGGACACGTGCAGCTGGTGCAGACGGTTCCGGACGGGATGGCGCCGGGAAGCGACGTCGCCAACATGGGGCTGCTCGGCTACCACGCGGGGGAGAATTACACGGGGCGGGCCGCCATCGAGGCCGCCGGGGCTCGGATTCCGCTGGCGGCGGACGACGTGGCCTACCGGACGAATCTCGTCACGGTCGGGGAGGACGGGACGATGGTGGATTACTCGGCCGGCGACATGCCGACGGAGGACGGGCGGGCGCTCATCGCGTCGCTGGACGAGGCGGCGCGCGCGAGGGACTCAAGTTCCACGGCGGCGTGAGCTACCGCCACCTGCTGGTGCTGCGCGGCGGGCCGACGGGGCTGGTATTGACGCCGCCGCACGAGATTTCGGGGCGGCCGGTCGCGGACTACCTTCCGCGCGGGGACGGGGCGGAGCGCTTGCTGGAGCTGATGGAGCTTTCGAAAAAAGTGTTCGCGGAGCATCCGGTGAACGCGGCGCGGCGGGCGGCGGGGAAGCGTCCCGCAACGCAGATCTGGCCGTGGGGCGCGGGCAAGGCGATGCGGCTCCAGCCGTACCGCGAGCGCTACGGGTTGGCGGGCGGCGTCATCACGGCGGTGGACCTGGTGCGCGGGCTCGCGGAACTGTGCGGGCTGGAGGTGATACGCGTGCCGGGCGCGACGGGGTGGATCGACACGAACTACGCGGGCAAGGGGCAGGCGGCGATCGACTGTCTGGAGCGGTCGGACTTCGTGTACGTCCACGTGGAGGCGCCGGACGAGTGCGGCCACAAGGGGATGCCGGACGCGAAGGTGGAGGCCATCGAGAATTTCTCCCGCCACGTGGTGGGGCCGGTCTGGGCGGCGCTGGAGGCGGCGGGCAAGCCGTACCGGCTGCTCGTCTGCACGGACCACCGCACGCCCGTCGCCAAGCGCGGCCACACGGCGGACCCGGTGCCGTTCGCGTGGCTGGACGGGCCGGTCGGCGCGGTGGCCGCGGGGTCGGCTTCGGCCGCGTTCGACGAGTCGGTACCGGTGTCCGGCGCCATCAAGCCGCCGCTCGCGTGCCACATCGTGGACTCGCTGCTGCGGAATGGGTGAGGGCGGCCGCCAGGTCCGCGGGGGGGCGTCTGGTAACTCCGGGAAAACCGGGGATTCCAGACGCTCTGGAGATTCAGTTGCCGGCCACCCCGTTCCCGCCGACGCGGTCTCGCAGGATCCGTCCGTCGCGGGCTTCATGGGCTATCTGGAGACGGAGCGCAACGCCTCGGAGCACACGCGCGCGGCGTACCTCGGGGACATCACCGAGTTCTGCCGCGAGGCGTGGCCCGGCCAGACCCCGCCGTATCCCTGGAAACGTCCCGACCGTTTCGCCGCGCGCCGCTTCCTCGCCTCGTTCCAAAAGCGCGGCCAGGCGGCCTCCTCCGCCCGGCGCCGCATGTCGGCGATGCGCTCGTTCTACCGCTTCCTCATCCGCGAGGGGGCGGTCAAGGAAAACCCGTTCACCGGCCTCTCGATGCCCAAGATGGGCCGCCGCCTGCCCAAGGTGCTGACCGTCGAGCAGATGCTCGCCCTCCTCGAAGCCCCGCGCGCGATGCACGATGCTGCGGTGTCCGCCGCCGCGAAGCGCCCCGCCCGCTCAACGGCGATTGCGGCGGCATCCACGCCGGAAGCCGAGGCCGCGGCGGCCCGCCGGGCGGCCTTCGCGGAATACGCGGCGGTGCGCGACACGGCGATTCTGGAGCTGATGTACAGCACCGGGATGCGCATCGCGGAGCTCTGCGGTCTCAGCGAACAGCGGCTCGACCTGGTGGGCGGCGTCGCGCTCGTGCGCGGCAAGGGGCGCAAGGAGCGGATGTGTCCCATCGGCGGTCCGGCGGTCGTCGCGATGCGGCGGGCGCTCGACGCGCGCGCGGGAATACGGCCCCATCTGCCGCCACCGAAGGGCGGCGCCCGCGGTGGCCCCTCGCCGCTGTTCCTCAACAAGCTCGGCGGCGCGTTGACCCCGCGGTCGGTCGAGCGCTCCTTCAAGCGCTGGCTGGCGTGGGCGGGACTGGATTCGCGGCTGACGCCGCACGCCCTGCGCCACAGCTTCGCCACCCACATGCTCGACGCCGGCGCCGACCTCCGCAGCGTCCAGGAGCTGCTGGGGCACGCCAGTCTCTCCACCACGCAAATCTACACGCACGTCAGCGTCGAAAGGCTCAAGCAGGAATACCGCAAGGCCCACCCCCGCCGGTGAAAAACAGAATGAACGGCAAACAGGACAAAAAGGACAAGAACGGGAAGGGGTACCGGACCCGGTTCTCCAAGCCTCGTCCCGTCTGTCCGCCTTTGTCCTTTTTGGCTTTCTTTTCCCGGAGGCCCGCCCGTGCTTGAGTTCCGCCAGGTGTCCAAGCGCCACGGGGCGCAGATCGTGTTCGACGCGGTCTCCTTCCGCGTGTCGGCGGGGGAGCGCATCGGGATCGTCGGCCCGAACGGCGCGGGCAAGTCGACCCTCTTCGAGCTGATCGCCGGCGGCATGGCGCCCGACGCCGGCACCGTCGAGGTGCACCCCGCCCTGCGCATCGGCTGGCTCCGCCAGCAGATACCTCCCGCCGACCTCTCCACGCCGCTCGTCCGCCACGCCGAGACCGCCGTCCCCGGCATCGAGGAGATACGTGCCGAGACCGCCCGCCTCGAAGCGGAAGCCGCATCCCCCTCCGGCGCCGCCGACCCCGCCGAATCCGACCGCCTG
>LXOW01372822.1_pt1 | contig 11922 bp, 11 predicted proteins | sample 1368591 | NCBI WGS metagenome assembly LXOW01 (sample SAMN04884650, study PRJNA319009) | bovine gut metagenome | isolation source: Cow rumen | host: Bos taurus | place: Italy: Legnaro (PD) | collected 2014-07-09
TCGTCGGCAGCGTCAGATGTGTATAAGAGACAGGTGCCAAGACATGCGAGGCACCCGTAACGGAATAGACATCCTTCAGATCCTGTGTCAGAGCCGACTTGTCGCCTAAAGCCATCGCTGCCACCACAGCATAGGCATCAGTATCCTCACCTTGCGTGCTTATCTTCGCCAACAGTCTGCTGCGATATTTCATGAAAGTGAGCTTCATCCGGTCCAGCCTTGACAACTGCACCAGCGACACACGTGTCTTCTGCCATTTCCAACTGGCAACAAAGGTTCGCCCCTCAACGATACGCGATTGGATATGCAGACCGTCACCTATGCTCAGGTTCCGGCTCCGATCATCCTTATACAGATAGCATTTCAGCTTGCATCCGCTCTCTGCCAACAGTAGATCTACCGCCATTGTCTTTGGTTTCTCGACAGGCTCCGAAACGACCACAGCCTCATAACTCACCTGCCCTTCAGGCCATGTCACCTGCAACGAGGCCTTCTGTCGCTGCATCAACAGCCAGCCCAGTACGACAAAGCAGGCTGCGATGGCAATCGACTGCAGATGCTCATGCTTCGACAGCAACAGAGCTAAGACCACCAACCCGATGAATACCGGCAGCAGCCACCAACCTATAGCGACATGATCACCAACGACGATTCCCGCCATCAGACAGACGGCAAGACGTAACAACGGAGCTTCTTTCCAAAACGGTCTGTTCTTCATAATCCTTAAGTTTAACGCTGCAAAGATACACCTTTTTCCTGAAAAAGGCAACTAATTCACAAAAAAAATGTAACTTTGCAGCCGTTATGGAAGTAATTAGCATGCCCATGTGGGCCTGGATACTGTTTTATGCACTCGTCATCGTGATGCTTTATGCCGACCTGAAGTTGTTTGGCCGAAAGGGGCAGCACGAGGTGAGTATCAGCGAAGCACTGAAGATGACTGTGGTATGGATTGGCGTGTCGCTGATCTTCTGCGGTGGCATTTGGTATTTTGAGGGCGACAACAAGGCGATGGAGTTTCTGGCAGGTTATCTCATCGAGAAATCGCTGTCGATGGACAACCTCTTTGTGTTCCTCATGCTCTTCTCGTTCTTTGGTATCCAGCGGAAATACCAGCACGAGGTGTTGTTCTGGGGCATCTTCGGGGCCCTGGTTCTAAGGAGCATTTTTATCTTTGCCGGTGCGGCGATGGTCCAGAAATTCGAATGGGTATTAGGCATCTTTGGCGTCTTCCTCATCTACACCGGCATCAAGATGTTCAGCCACAAAGACGATGAGAGTGTCGACCCCTCGAAGAATATCTTCGTCAAACTGTTCAAGAAGTTCTTCCCCGTAACCGACCAGATGCACGAAGACAAGTTCTTTATCATCGAAAACGGCAAGCGTCTGGCGACGCCGTTGTTTATCGCCCTCTTGGTGATCGAGACTACTGATGTGGCCTTTGCCGTCGATTCGATTCCCGCTGTCTTCTCCGTCAGCCGCGATCCGTTTATCGTGCTCACGTCGAACATCTTCGCCATCCTCGGACTGCGCGCCCTTTATTTCGCTCTGGCAGCTGTGGCGAAATACTTCAAATACCTGAAATATGGCCTTGGCATCATCCTCAGTTTCGTAGGTGTGAAGATGCTGCTCGACCTTTTCGGAATCTGCGATGTTCCCACTTGGATGTCACTCGTTGTTATTTTCGGGATTCTGGCGTTGTCGATGTTTGCATCATACGCCGCCACTTTATATAGCCGAAAACAGCAATAACGACATAGAGGGCATAAAGCGAGGCCTTGAAGGGAATGTCCTTGTAGAAATACAAGGCGCACGTCACCACGTCGACAGCAATCCAGATAAACCATTGCTCCAGATACTTATGTGCCAACGCCCAGATACCTACGATGCTCAGGGCGGTGGTGAAACTGTCGGCCAGGGGGACATTCGAATTGGTAAATGTCACCAAGAGCCAATAGATAATGCCCCAGACCACACCAATCAGCAGCAACCAAGGCAGCACAAGCCTTTTCGGGAAATGGCGGATGGGTAATGCCTCTTTCGAAGCATTACCCTGAATCCACTTCCAATAGCCGTAGATGGTCATGGCCAGATAGTAGAACTCCATACCGCAATCGGCATAGAGTCCTTTCTGGTAATAGAGCACGATGCCCAGGGCCTGCATGGCAAAGCCCACGGCCCACATCCAGATGCTGGCCTTATACTCCAGGAGGATATACGCCAGTCCAAGAACCGTCGTGATAATATCGAGCCAATGGGCTATAATGAAATCCATCATTAGAAACGCAATGTAATATTACCCGCCATCGTGAAGCCAGCCATCGGGATAAAACCGATCTGATAATAGCGGTTGTCATTCGAATGGCCATAGCTCTCGCACACGGCGGAGTAGACCCATCCGCTGGCGGCGTAGCGGCGGTTGAACAAGTTGTTGAAATTCAATCCGAAGATAGCCTCCTTCAGCACTTTCCTGGGCTTCAGGCTATAACTCAGCGAGAGGTTCGAGACGGAGTAGCAGGGCAGCGAACGGTCGGCATTCTCAGTATTGTCGAGATACTGACGCGAAACATAATTAGTATGCCAGACGGCCTGGAGACCCTGATAGTGGAAGTTCACGAAGCCATTGAGAATGACTGAGGGAGAGAAGGCCAGCGTTGAGTTGTCGTAATGGAACTGACGCAGACCGTCACCATTTCCGTCGCAATGATAAGTGGCTGCATCAGCATTGCCCTCCCAATCATCCCAGTCCTCAACGAATTCATCGAAGTCCTTGATCTTATTGGTGCTCAGGGCGGCATTTCCCTCGATGGTGAGCCACGACGTGGGATTCACCCCTGCCTGCAATTCGATACCCGCACGATAGGAGTCCTTGATATTCGTGGTCAGGTTCTCGCCAATATCACTCAACTGTCCCGTCTGCACAAACTGGTCCTTATACTTCATATAGTAACCGTTCACCCCCGCATGCCAACTATCGCCCGTAAAAGTATAGCCCAGTTCGAAGTCCATCAGCTGTTCGGCCTTGGGAGCAGGGTATGAGCCGTTGTCAGTGAAGTTGTTGCGCTCCGGCTCACGATGGCTCATGGCCACAGAACCATAGATGCGATGTGCGTCCAGGCTCCAGGAGAAACCTGCCTTTGGATTGAAGAAACCATACTTCTGATTGATGTCAAGCGGCTGGTTGAAGTAACCAGAGGCATCATCGTAGAACTTGTCATTAATACCGTCGGTCTTATAACTGACATAACGGAACTGGAGGTCGCCGAACACATCCCATTGCTCGTTGAGATGGTAGGCAGCCTTTACGTAGTGGCTGTAATCCACCTTGATGGCGTCGGAGTCGTAGTATTTGTAGTCGCCTTGAGCGAGGAACTTCTGACGTACGGTCTCATTGGCGGCATAAGTGACATAACCGAAATGATTACCGTCAAAACGCTGAACAGACACCCCACCGATGATATCCCACGACTCATCCTTGTAGTTGGCGTTCCACACCAGTCCGTAGGTATTCTGCGAGAGACCCTTCTCACGCACGAAATCGGTCTTTTTGATCTTGTTTCCGTCAGCATCTTTCGCACTCAGGCCGAACTTCGCGAGTTTGTTGTTCGGACGGAACTCACGATAGTAGCCATAGCCGTAGGTATAGTGCAGCGAGGCGGAAGTTGACCACTGGTCGTTAATATTCCACGAGGCAGAAAGGATATTGTGATTCTGCCAGAAGTTGTCGGTTGTCTTGTCCCAATAACTGCCATCACTCATCTTATAACGCTCGGTGCTGTAGGTGCCATCGTCATTGATGATCATCGCTTCATAGAGCGAGTTGAACTTGCCGAGCCCTTTCTCCCACATATCCTTATAGGTCTTAATGCCTGTTGCGGAGCCGTAGGTGCCATCCATGATGCTCAGGTCGTTGGTACCTGCGGTGACACCGTTCCAGGCCTGACCCGTCTTCTCGAAGTTGCCGATATTCTTGTAGCGGATCTGATAGTTGTCGCCAATCCAAGTGAGGCCACCATAGTAGCTACCGCTGCGCCCGCTTGTGCCATCTATGAAACCATCAGTATTCGTTTCGTGATAGGCGCCATCGAAGATCAGATGATTCCACAACAGGCCTGTGGAGAACTTACCGCCGACATTAAAAGTATTGAACGAGCCATACGATGCAGAGACCTCTGCTCCAACATTCTGATCGGGTGTGGCCGAAGAGAGGGCCACCGTTCCGCCGAAGGCACCGTCGCCATTCGTCGAGGCGCCCACACCACGCTGAATCTGTACCGATCCGAGCAACGAACCATAGGAATTCATATTGGCCCAGAACACACACTGGTCCTCGGGTGAGTTCAAGGGCACGCCATCGAGCGTCACGTTGATACGTGAGTCACCGGCACCACGAATACGCATGTAAGTCGTACCCGTACCCAAACCGTTCTCACTCCACGCCAGCACCCCCGGTGTCTGCGAGAAGAGGAAAGGCAGTTCCTTACCCGTCTTCGAGAACTCATTCAACTCAACTTTCTTGATGTTTGCGATGGCATACGGTGCATTCTTCTGCGCCCTCACGCCTTTCACCACCACCTCCTGCAGGGCCTCCACCTGCGTAGAGTCGTAGAGTGCAGTTGTGTTCTGTCCATTTACATTCATGACGCCCACCAGCGCCAACACCTGAAAAACAAATCTTTTCATACTTCTTACTTGTACCTTTAATTAATAAATAATGTAAAGGGGGTTGTTTGTNNTATTTCACGCACTTATTTGTATCTTTGCACCAAAATCAAGAAAAGATATGAAGATACAGATTATCAATGGGCCGAACCTGAACCTGCTGGGGCAGCGGGAACCAGGCATCTATGGCTCTGAATCGATGGAAAACTGCCTCAAGGCACTCCGCAACCGCTACCCGCAAGTGCAGATAGACTACTATCAGAGCAATGTGGAGGGCGAGCTCATCAACAAGATGCAGGAGACGGGCTTCGCAGGCGGCTACGACGGCATCGTGCTCAATGCGGGAGCCTATACCCACACGAGCGTTGCCCTGCACGACTGCATCAGGAGCCTGAAATGCCCCGTCATCGAGGTTCACATCTCGAACGTCCACCAGCGCGAAGAGTTCCGACACAAATCGATGATCTCCGCTGCCTGCAAGGGCGTGATCTGCGGCTTCGGGCTCGACAGCTATCGGTTAGCTGTCGCTGCGCTTGTGAATAGTGATTAGTGAAGAGTGAAGAGTGAAGAGTTTGCTACCGCTGTGGAAGGTTCAATAGAGGCGTATATCCTGAAGCATTCGGAGCCGGAGCCGGAGTATCTGTACCGGCTATGGCGGGCGACGAACCTGCACACCATCCACGGGCGCATGGCCAGCGGACACCTGCAGGGCCGGTTGCTCAAGATGTTGGTGAAGATGATACGGCCAAAGAATATCCTGGAAATAGGGACCTTCAGCGGCTACAGCGCCATCTCGATGGCAGAGGGTCTCGACGACGACGGAAGGCTCTACACCTTTGAGATCAACGACGAGATGGAGGACTTCACACGTCCCTGGATAGAGGGCTCGGCGGTGGCCGACAAGATCCGCTTCATCATCGGCGACGCACTCCAGGAGGCCCCCAAGCTGGGCATCACCTTCGACCTCGCCTTCATGGATGGCGACAAACGCAGCTACCGCGAGTGCTACGAGATGGTGATGGGCATCCTGAGGCCCGGGGGATTCATCCTCGCCGACAACACGCTCTGGGACGGCCATGTGGTGGACCACACCTACGACCATGACCACCAGACGCAGGGCATCGCCGACTTCAACGACTATATCGCCCAGGACGCCCGTGTGGAACAGGTCATCCTCCCCCTCCGTGACGGCCTCACTTTAATAAGAAAGATTAAAAATTAAGATATGCAAGAGACAAGACAAAACAAGATCGCAAGACTGCTCCAGAAAGAGCTCTCGCTGATATTCCAACAACAGACACGGGCCACGCACGGCACGATGGTGAGTGTGACCAGGACGAAGATTTCGCCCGACCTCAGCATCTGCACGGCCTACCTGAGCATCTTCCCCAGTGAGAAGGGCGAGGAGATTCTCCAGAACATCAACGCCAGCACCAAGGCCATCCGTTATGAATTAGGTACACGCGTCAGAAACCAACTGCGCATCGTGCCCGAACTGCGGTTCTTCATCGATGACTCGCTGGACTATATCGAACGGATTGACGAGCTGCTGAAGAAATGAATTTCCCGTTCTTCATAGCCCGAAGGTATCTCTTCTCGAAGAAGTCGACGCACGCCATCAACGTCATCAGCGCCATCTCCGTGGTGGGTGTGGCCGTTGCCACGATGGCCCTTGTGGTGACACTCTCCGTGTTCAACGGCTTCCACGACATGGTGGCCTCCTTCTTCACCTCGTTCGACCCCCAGCTGAAGATTGTTCCCGTACAAGGCAAGACGATGGCTGCCGACGACCCTATGCTGGCCAAAGTGAAAGCTCTGCCACAGATTGAAGTGGCGATGGAGACCGTTGAGGACCAGGCGCTCGCCGTCTATAAGGGCCGGCAGGCCATGGTGACCATCAAGGGTGTGGAGGACAGTTTCAGCCAACTCACCCACATCAACGAGATTCTGATGGGCGACGGACAGTTCGAACTCAAAGCCGCCGATATGTTCTACGGCATTCCTGGCATCCGGCTGGCTGAGCAGCTGGGTACAGGCCTCGCCTATGAGGAGCCGCTGCAGATATTCGCTCCACGCCGCGAGGGCCAGCTGAACATGGCCAACCCCATGGACGGCCTCGTGGCTGATGAGCTCTATTCGCCTGGCGTGATCTTCAATGTGAAACAGGCACGCTACGACAAGAGCTATATCCTGACCGACATCGCCTTTACCCGTCGTATCTTCGAGCAGCAAGGCATGGTCTCCGCCCTCGAACTGCGCCTCAAGCCAGGCAGCAACTTCGAAGGCGTGAAGTCGGAAATCAAGAAGATTGTTGGTGACAACTGCTATGTGCGTGACCGTTTCGAACAGCAGGACGACACCTTTAAGATCATGAAGATCGAGAAGCTCATCGCCTATATCTTCCTGACGTTCATCCTGATGGTGGCCTGCTTCAACATCATCGGCTCGCTCTCAATGCTCATCATCGACAAGAAAGACGACGTGGTGACGCTGCGCAACCTGGGTGCTTCCGACAAGCAGATCACACGTATCTTCCTGTTCGAGGGGCGTCTGATATCCGCTCTGGGTGCTATCCTCGGCATCGTCATCGGTCTGCTGCTCTGTTGGGCGCAGCAGACGTTCGGCCTGGTAAAGCTCGGCTCGTCGAGCGGCGCGTTCATCGTCAATTCCTATCCGGTGAGCGTCCATCCTGAGGATATCATCCTCATCTTCGTCACCGTACTCATCGTCGGCTTCTTAGCTGTCTGGTATCCCGTCCGCTATTTCTCACGCCGCCTATTGGCATAAAACAAACAACGATATGAAGAAACTATTTACAATGATCCTGATGGTCTGCGCCATGATGATGGCGGTAGACGCCATGGGGCAACCCATTCTGAAAACCCATGTGGAAACAGGCGACTTAGAGGGTATCCTCGACGGTCAGCTTGCCGTGTATAAAGCCATTCCCTATGCTGCACCGCCCGTTGGCGACCTGCGCTGGCGCGCCCCGCAGCCCGCCAAACCCTGGGAGGGCGTGCTGAAGGCCGACGACTACGGTCCCTGGCCCCCGCAGCCCACACGTCAGGGCCGCACAGCCGACATGATGAGTGAGGACTGCCTCTATCTCGGCATCGCCACGCCTGCGACTTCGGCCAGCGACCGACTGCCCGTGATGGTATGGATCCACGGTGGCGGTTTCCAGACCGAGCACTATGGTGGCGACCTATGGAAACACCTCGCCCAACGTGGTGTGGTCATCGTCAGCATCGAATATCGCACAGGCGCCCTCGGCTTCCTGGCCCATCCGGAGTTGAGCAAGGAATCGAAAGACGGCCATTCAGGCAACTACGGCCTGCTGGATCAGATCTTTGCCCTGAAATGGGTGCAGCGTAACATCGGCAACTTCGGCGGCGACCCCTCAAAGGTCACGATCTTCGGTGAGAGCGCCGGTGCCATCAGTTGCAGCATCCTCTGTGGCTCACCGCTGGCCAAGGGACTCTTCCGTGCCTGTATCAGTCAGAGCGGCGGTTCGTTTGCCCCTTGGAGAGACCAGCCCCGCACCTTGGGCCTCGACGCCTCGCAGAAGGGTGCCGAACAGCAGGGTCTCGCCTTCCAGAAGCATCTGAAGAAGAAGAACATCAAACAGATGCGCAAGATGGATGCGATGGATCTCTGTGGCAACGACGTGGGCTTCGGTGGTTTCTGGCCCTGTGTCGACGGCTATGTGATTACCGACGACCAGTACCGCCTCTACGAACGCGGCGACTATAACGACGTGCCCGTTATCGTGATGACCAACAGTGACGAGGGCGCCCTCTTCTCACCGCCCAACATCAAGGCCGAGAACTACCAGAAGCAGGTGCAGAATATGTTTGGCGATATGGCCGGTGAAGCCTTGAAAGTCTATCCCGGCAGCACCGACGATGAAGCCTGGCACGGCAACGGCGACGCCTTCCGCGATCTCGGATTCGCCTGGCCGTCATACGCCTGGGTGAGCCTGCAGACCAAGACGGGCAAGAGTCCGGCCTACGCAGCCTTCCTGGCACAGCCCTCCACCATGAGTTTCTCTCAGGACAAGCGTCGTCGTGGTGTCGCCCATGCCGACGATATCCTCTATCTGAACGGTCACTTCCTGACTCAGCCCGACAAGTATCCCGCTGAAGCAGCCGTCGCAGAGATCATCCAGCAGTACTGGGTGAACTTCGCCAAGACGTGCAATCCCAACGGCAAGGGCCTGCCCTACTGGCCTTCGTTCGACGACACGAAACCCACCACGATGCAGTTCTCCAATGGTGCCTCGCTCATCATGGTGCCCAACCGCGACCAGCTCAACTTCGTCGACCGCTTCTACAAAGCCAAGCGCGAAGAAACCGAGCAGCAACGGAAATAAACAAAAGAAGATTATAGACGTATGAATAAAAGGTATAGCTTGTATCAGCTTCATGCCAAGGTGGATGCGATGTCCAAGTTTATCAACCTGGAAAAGCTCATCACTGGCGAGAAGAATTCCTTGGATCAGATCCGTTCCTATTTCAAGGTGAATCATTGGGCCTATAGGTTCTTTCATTCCCAAGATGGCTTCATGCATTTCAGGGTGTGCAAGAATGGCTGTTTCACCGATGAAGACGTCTATCATCAGCCAGACGCCGTTGCCGAGTATATCAAGGACGGTGACCTCGTGCTGGAGCTGGGATGCGGACAAGGTTCCAATATCATGTATCTGGCCCACAGTTTCCCTGAGTCCCGTTTCGTAGGAGTCGACCTGATTCCGCTGAAGAAGGAAAAGATGCCGCAGAATGTGACCCTCTATGAGCAGGACTACAGCAGCATTCCACAACTGGCAGACAATTCTGTTGATGTGTGTTATGCTATTGAGACCATTGTTCACAACACCGACAAGGAGAAGATTTACCGTGAGGTGAATCGTGTCCTGAAGCCTGGCGGCGTGATGATCATCTACGACTATGCCCTCGCAGACCGTGTCGAGAATTTTGACCCGAAGATCCAGCTGGCTATCGCTTTGGTGTCGAAAGGGGGCGCAGGTGCCATGCTCGAATCGCTTGAGGAACTGAACACCCATTATACCAACAGCGGGTTTGAGATAGAGAAGATTACGGATTACACGCAGGAGACCCTGCCCGACCTGAAACACTTGCAGCGTAGTGCGAACTGGACGATGAGCCGTCCTTGGCTGTGGAAACTCCAGTATGCCCTGATGCCTGAGCAGTTTGTCAACAACCACATCTTGGGCTGGCTGGCATACGATGCCAACAAGGCCGGTATTGGCTACTACAAGGAATGGGTATTAAGGAAGCCCTGATCAGATGCTTAATTTTGCTGAAAGAATGCTTTTTATGAAAAGATTGATATTGTTGATATTTACGATGGTGGCACTGGCGGCTTCTGCACAGGACAGTGTCCATGTTGTACGTTTTGGCTATCTCAACTACCAGCAGGCTTTGCAGTCGATGCCACAGTATGCCTTGGTACAGCAGAAGATGGCTGATTTGCACAAGCAGTATGAGGCTGAGATGCAGCGGGTGACGGATGAGTTCAACCGCAAATATGAGGAGTTTCTCGAAGGTCAGCACGAGTTTCCGAAGACCATCCTCCAGAAGCGCCAGACTGAATTGCAGGAACTGATGACCCGTAATGTGGCTTTCAAGGAAGAGAGCCGCAAACAGCTGGCAGATGCTGAGCGTGAGGCCTTGGCTCCGCTCAAGATACGTCTGGCTGAGACCGTGGCTAAGATTGCAAGTGATCGGGGCCTCGCCCTTGTGGTCAACACTGCCTCTGACGCTTGTCCGTATATCAATCCCGAATTGGGTGAGGATTTAAACCAACTCGTTACAAATGCGCTCAAATAATCCTGGCCCTATTGGTGTCTTCGACAGCGGCTATGGCGGTCTGACCATCCTGCATGGCATCCGCCAGGTGTTACCCGAATACGATTTCCTCTATTTGGGCGACAATGCCCGTACACCTTACGGTCCGCGCAGTTTCGAGGTGGTCTATGAGTTTACCCGTCAAGCTGTGACCCGTCTTTTTGAGATGGGCTGCCATCTGATAATTCTCGGCTGTAACACAGCTTCAGCCAAGGCTTTGCGGACTATCCAGCAGAATGATATCCCCAAGATAGACCCCGACCGTCGTGTTTTGGGCGTCATCCGTCCCACGGCTGAGGTGATCGGTAACCTCACGGCCTCACGCCACGTGGGTGTCCTCGCTACAGAAGGAACCATCAAGAGTGAGAGTTATACGCTTGAAATCCAGAAGCTCCACCCCGATATTCAGGTGACGGGCGTTGCCTGTCCTTTCTGGGTACCCTTAGTGGAGTATAATGAGGCTGATTCGCCTGGTGCCGACTATTTCGTAAAGAAGCGTATCGACCAGATCATGCGTCTCGACCCTGAAATCGACACCATCATCCTCGGCTGCACCCATTATCCGCTGCTCATGCCGAAGATCCTGAAATACCTTCCTGCTGGTGTCCGTGTCATTCCGCAGGGTGAATATGTGGCTGAGAGTCTGAAAGAGTATCTGGAGCGTCATCCCCAGATGGATGCGAAATGCGCCAAGCACGCCTCCGTCCATTACCTTACGACAGAAAACCCTGAAAAGTTCAAAGAGTCGGCCCAAATCTTCCTCCACGAGAACATAGAGGTGGAGAACATTACCTTGGGTTGAATCATGCATAAAAAAAATGCTGCCCAAAGCCCGAAAGCTAAGGACAGCACTTTTTTTATGGATTTTCAGTAACTATTACTTCAGTCCGAGCTTGGCCTTAACCTGAGCAGTCACATCGGTAGAGAGTGTGGTGCTGATGTAAGGCAGCGAGTTGTTCTCCATGATGTAGACATAGCCTCCTGCGGTACCTACAGACTTGATGGCATCGAGAACCTTGGTCTGGATGGCCTGCATCTTCTCGCCAGAAGCCTTCTGAAGAGCCTGCTGGTTGTCCTGGAAGCTCTGCTGGATCTTGGTGTACATATCCTGAAGCTCCTGCTGACGACGCTGCTTGATGTTCTCGGGCAGCGTGGCCTGCTCCTTATCGAAAGCCTCACCCTTCTTCTGCAGTTCGTCCTGCATCGACTTCAAGTCGGCCTCATACTGATCCTGAAGGGCCTTGATCTCGGTCTGAGCCTTCTGATACTCAGGCATAGCCTGGATGATCTCCTGGGTGTTCACATGTCCGAACTTGGCTTGTGCGTTGGCGGTGGTGAAACCGCAAATTGCGCAGATGGCGCAAATAATAATCTTTTTCATTTTTCTTAAAAT
>LXOW01338455.1_pt1 | contig 11920 bp, 8 predicted proteins | sample 1368591 | NCBI WGS metagenome assembly LXOW01 (sample SAMN04884650, study PRJNA319009) | bovine gut metagenome | isolation source: Cow rumen | host: Bos taurus | place: Italy: Legnaro (PD) | collected 2014-07-09
AGAGGCATGAAATCTGTTCCGGGAACTGCATCTTTTGCGGCACAAACAGTAGCCAGCAGTACGGTGTTGTTCATGCGGAGCATCACGCTGCCGTCGGCCTGCTTTGCCACTTTCCCGGTCTCAATTGTGATGGTTCTTCCATCAGGCAACTGAATACTTTTCGTAATTACGTTCATCTTAAATTAAAACATCTAAAAATAAAAAATAGGTACAAAGACAGTGCAAACCGAACGCAGAAAGCCTTGCTTTATGCTGAGGCGCAGCCTGTTTTCGCGGCCGCATTGTCAAATGCGGCTGCAAAGGTACACATTATTATAATAAAAAACGAATATTCCCTGTTAGAATTATTGTTTTTTAGGATTTAAACGCCACTGAAAGGCTCCTACAGACTAAAGTATAAGCATTTTCAGGTTGTCTGGAGCAAAAAACTGTTGTGCTACATCTTGAATCTGGGCAGACGTCACTGCATCAATGTGAAGATTCAGTTCTTCGATGTTACGTTCATGACCATAATGCAGGAAATGTTTGGCGAAATCAAGGGCAAACTGCTCACGATTGTCACAGGCTATAGCCAGCTGTCCTTTCAGTTGGCGCTTGGCAGCCTGCAACTGCCGCTCCGAAAGTGAATGCTGCATGACACGATCCAGTTCACGATGTACCAAACGCAGACAACGCTTCACATCGTGATGGTCACAACCGAAATAAACGCTCCAACAGCCTGTATCACTATAACTGACCATCGAACTCTCAACAGTATAGACTAACCCATGACGTTCACGCAAAGAGAGATTCAAGCGGGCATTCATACCAGGGCCTCCAAGAATATTGTTTAGCAGGAATAGTGGCATACGACGAGGGTCGTCAAAATTGAAAGTTTGACAGCCCAACATAACGTGAGCCTGATGATGCTGAGAGGGCTCGGCACCCTCAGCGGGCTCAGCGGCCAAACCGCTGAGAACACTGTGCTCGACGGTTTGGCCGTCGAGTGTAGAGCAGGCAGGGGGAACGATAGTCGTTTTTTCCAAACTTTTTACCAGACGTGCAAAGTTCACATTCCCATAAACAAAGAATATGGCGTTGTCGGGCCGGTAATAACGATGAGTAAACTGCAGGGCATGCTGGGTAGTAAATTGCTGCACCCGTTCACGTGTCCCCAAAATATTATGCCCTAAAGGATGGCTCTGGAAAATGAGGTTTTCGAACTCGTCATAAATCAGTTCGGCAGGCGTGTCGTTATAACTTTCTATCTCGTCACAGATGACATCAATCTCATGTTCAAGCTCGTGTTGAGGGTATTCACTGCAAAAAACAATATCGCAAAGCAAGTCAACTGCTCGCATAAAATGCTCACGCTGAATAGCGGCATAAAAAACGGTATCTTCCTTGTTGGTAAAGGCGTTAAGATCACCTCCCACACTCTCAAGGCAATTGAGAATTTGGAGTGCCGAACGGTGGTTGGTTCCCTTGAACGTCGTATGCTCACAAAAGTGAGCTAATCCCTCTTCGCCCTGTAATTCGTGACGAGCACCGGCATTAATGCCGATGCCGCAATAAACGACTGGCGAAGTGGATAGCAGATGAATGACACGAAGGCCATTGCTGAGTGTTGCTGTGTTATATTTAGCCATAATCGACTGCAAAGGTACAAAAAAAACATAGTTCATAGGTCTTTTTTCAACTAAAAATCGTATCTTTGCAGGCAAAACAACAAAACTATGCGAAAAATTATTGGAATCGGCGAGACCGTACTCGACATCATCTTCCGCAACGAACAACCCATTCAGGCTGTTCCTGGAGGCTCTACATTCAATGCTATCATATCGCTTAGCAGGGCTGGCGCAAAAACCAGCTTCATCAGTGAAACTGGCAACGACCGCATAGGACGGATGATAGTAAAGTTCCTGAATGATAACGGTTGTGAAGCTGGCTGCGTCAATATGTATCCAGACTCGAAATCTCCGCTGTCGCTGGCGTTCTTGAACGAACAGAACGATGCGGAATACATCTTCTACAAAGACCATCCCCACGACCGTCTGGACTTTTCCTATCCCGACGTACAACCAGACGACATTGTGTTGTTTGGCTCGTACTACGTACTGAATCCCGTCATCCGACCTCAAGTGAAGGGTTTTCTTGACTATGCCCACGAACGGGGAGCCATTCTCTACTACGACGTCAATTTCCGTGCTTCTCACCAACACGAAGTGATGAAACTAACACCTAACCTGTTAGAGAACTTCGAATTGGCAGACATCGTGAGAGGATCTTCGGAAGACTTTGAAATTCTCTTCAAGAAGAGTGACGCTGAACAGGTATATCGTTCGCAGATTATGTTCTACACCAAAAAGTTCATCTGCACCCATGCAGCAGACCCCATCCAGCTATTTGCCGATAATGGACTGAGGAAACAATACCCTGTGGCTGAGACAGAGACGGTAAGTACCATTGGTGCTGGCGATAACTTCAACGCAGGATTCCTTTTTGGACTGTTGGTGAATAACATTAGGCGTACTGACCTCGAAATGGGCCTGACTGAGGAACAATGGGACAAGATTGTCGAGATGGGACAGAAGTTTTCTGCAGAAGTATGCCGCAGCCTTTACAACTACATTTCGCCCGAGTTCGGGGCAGAACGAAAGAAAGAACTCACGGAAGAATAACCCTCCGTGAATTCTTTTATAATACTCCGTATTCTCTTATTTTACCACCTTGCGTGCTTCGCCATTGCCGTAAACGACGATGTTGACACCTGACGAGAGCGACTGCTGGCGTTCGCCACGCAGATTGTAGATGGCCTTCACGTCATCGTTGCACTCAGCCTTTTTCTCGCTGATACCTGAACCAACACCGAAAATAACCTCAATACTCATCGACTTGCAGTTTGCGGGCGTTAGCTCGAGTTTGCTACCTTCATAGTTCTTAGTCTGCTTGCTGCCTGATGTAGGTGTTGTGGTGACCTTCCAACCTGCAATAGTCTTACCCTCTGGAGCCGTAGCAGTAATAGTCAGCTGACGGTTGGGAAAGAACTTGCCGTCGAAGACACCTTCTGAGAGTTTGATGCCATTGACAGTAACTGTTTCAGGCAACTCGACAACACCCTTGTTGATAGTCACAGGAAAGGCTGTGCCGAGATTCCATTTGTCACCAATGTGGTTATAGAAATTATTGGGGCGACCTTCTGCCCATTGCTTAGCGGCATTGAACTTGTTCTCAATATCGCTGCGATTGTCAACGGGTCCCCACCAGCCCCAACCGGAATTGTACTTGTCGCGATGAGCAACAAATTCCTCCATAGCCTCAGCTTTGATGAGGTCAATGGTCTCGCCTGTTCCCTTGCCATTCATGAAGTCACCCATATAAACGCAGCACTTATCGATGAACATATCAAGAATACCTTTATCTTCCAACATGTTCTTGATAAGAAGGGTGGCAGGTTCGGTGAAGGCCCAATTGTCATTGGGATATTTTTCGGGATGATAGAGCAAGTCAATGGTATTATAATTGTTCTGCCTGTTATAGAGTCCAAGTCCGAAGTCGGTATCCTTAACTATAAAACGCCAGATTTTGGGCAGGCCTGACTCTGTGTCATCGTCGTTGGGACGCCAGAAAACAATGTTGTTGCCAGGGAAGTCGATATTGCCGTAGAAGAGGTTCATAATCATGATATTCAGATATTCACTGACATCCATCCACTGCTCGTATTCGGCCTTGGTATGGCCCTTCTCGCTATAGAAGGCCTTGAAGGCGTTATAGAATGTTTCATCTTCACTACCCTTGAATTCCTCTAGGAACTGGTCAACATTATCTATCTTCTCGTGAGAAATTTCCACCATGTCGATATCCTCCAGGCCATTGTAGTTGCTGTAGATGTTGTCCTCGTTCGAGCGCTCGCGAATGTTCAGCATGCCCATATATTCACCATTGATGTAGAGTACGGCAGAATGGCCTGCCTGCCAGTCGAGGTCCACATGATCTGCCATCGTACGTTGGATAATGAGATCGCGGAAATACAAGTCGCCAAAGTCGTTACCACCATCACGGAGGGAGAACGACTTAAACTCTGTAATGCCAGGCTTCTGGTCAGGGAAGAACTCATAAGAATAACGCTTGTGATCGGGGTCGAAACGTTTGTTGGCATAGAATACCATCGACTTTAGTGCGTTCGAACGCGACTGTCCTCCCTGTATGCGCGTTTCACCCAGCTGATTGAAAGCACTGTTATTACCTTCTGCCGGGAAGAACTCTATCATCACAGGACGACGCCAGTCGTGGGTCTTCTTGTCTTCCTTGCTGTTATTATTGGCGAAAAGACCGATTTCCTTGTCATTCAGATATTTGTCGTTGGTCTGAACAGAAAATATGGGGAGAGTTATTTCCTTTGGATGGAAAATGTACGACTGTGCTGTGCTCATAGGTGACAGCCAGCCGTCACAAAACAATTTGGCACGAATCACCTTCGTCTTAGTGATATTGATGGGATTCGTATATTGCGTGCTTTTACTGGTTGGCTCACTGCCGTCTGTTGTATAGCGGATAACGGTACCTTCAGGAGCACCATCAGGCAGGCTCAGTTCCAGTTGGAAAGCAGCATCGCCAGAGGTCACAAAGCCATCCTTTCCGAATACGGGAGCACCCAGAATATGCTTGGCGTCGCAAATCTCACCAGTATTAGCCTTACCTGGGGTTGGAGTAACCTGATAGCCCCACTTGTCGGCACCATCAGNNCAGCGTCAGATGTGTATAAGAGACAGGTATTAGCCTTACCTGGGGTTGGAGTAACCTGATAGCCCCACTTGTCGGCACCATCAGTCTCACGACCGAAAGCTACATCGGGGGCAGGCATCTTCTTCATGTCTGCAGGGAGGCTGTCGACAGGTTCAGCATCTTTACCCTTGAAGAGATAAAGTGTACAACCCTTGCCTGACTCCAGACGGAAATCAGTATGGAAACGATTGTCCTCCTTGCCCTCCTTGTCACAGTAGATAATAACATGGCCATCAGCAGGTACTTCCTGATCAGGCAACTGCCAAGCCTTCTTCACTTTGTTTTTGTTGCTGATTTTGTAGTCCTTTAGATTAATGGCTGCATCTGTGGGGTTGTACAACTCTACCCATGAATCAGGAAATTCCCTGATGTCATCCATAATACACTCAACATTCGACTGCATCACCTCGTTAATCTTTAACGTCTGTGCTGTGGTACCGATGCTCAGTCCCACGAGCGAAAGAAAAATCAAATACTTTTTCATTGTCGTTTATAGTCGTTTTTAATATCTCTTTTGCAAAAAGTGATGCAAAGATACGAATAAGCAATCGGAATGCCAAACATATTTGAACATTTTCGATTGAAAAAACTCCTAGCGTAACATCCGAATAATAATCTGTTACAATAGCTGCAGGGCGCGTTGGAGAATGTCGTTGGTTTCGCCCATGATAGTAAAGTATTCGTTCATCTCCCAGAGGTCGCGAGCGATGAGTGCTTTCAGCTGGAGGCGCAGATAGGGTAAGGTGCGCTGAAGCTCTTCGTCGTCTTTGGGCTTGATGTTCTGCTTCTCAGCCTCAGCCATGATTCCATCAATGACACTCTGTGGTACTTCGAAACGCTGACGATAGTCGTCAAAGGTCTTGTAGTCCCGATGCAACTGTTTGCGGTGTTGGTCGACGTAGCGCAGATTGGCGTTGATGACGAGCGATTTAGCAGACAGTTCCCGATGGAATCGCGTATATTTGGTTGTATCGAGGGGTACGAACTCGTCGGGCATGATGCCTCCGCCACCATAGACGACACGATGCTCCTTCAATGTATAGTATTTCAGTGAGTCGGCAAAATGAACGCTGTCAGCACTCATCAACTCCCCACTCTTCAAACGGTGAAGCATATCCTCAGCATAATCCTTCTGTTTGCCCTTTTCGTAAGGTTTCTGGATACAGCGACCAGAAGGCGTATAGTAATGAGCAATGGTCAGGCGAATCATGGAACCATCTGGCAGGTCGATAGGTCGCTGGACGAGACCCTTGCCAAAGGTGCGACGTCCGACAACAATGCCTCGGTCGTGGTCCTGAATAGCTCCAGAGACAATCTCAGCAGCAGATGCTGTATAGCTGTCGACCAGGACAATGACCTTGCCCTTGGTGAACAATCCCCCACCCTTGGCATTGTATTCAGTCCGCTGAGTTCGGCGCCCGTTGGTATATACAATAAGGTCGCCAGCCTGCAGGAACTCCTCTGCAATCTTCACAGCAGTTTGGAGATAGCCTCCGCCATTCTCCTGCAAATCGAGAATGAGCGACTCCATACCCGCCTTCGTCAGTTTGTTCATACTCTCGACGAACTCGTCGTGCGTCGCAGCACCAAAACTGCCAATACGGATATAGCCCACCTTGGGGCGAACCATATAAGCTGCATCAATGGTGTGAACAGGAATCTTGTCGCGAATGACATTAAACGTCAGTGTATCCTGTATGCCTCGACGGACAATGGCCAGCACAACTTTTGTTCCCTTTGGACCACGCAGGCGTTTCATAATCTCTTCCTTAGGCATTTTTACACCTGCGATGATGGTATCGTTGACTTTGACAATACGATCGCCAGCAATGATGCCCACTTTTTCGGAAGGGCCGTTGGTGACAGGCTGGATGACGAGCAACGTATCCTCAGCCATATTAAACTGCACACCAATACCTTCGAAATTGCCTTGCAGAGGCTCGTTGGCCTCCTTCACCTCCTTTGCTGTCAGGTAACTGGAGTGAGGGTCGAGTTTCTCTAACATCCCACGAATGCCGTCCTCAACAAGCTTATCCTCGTTGACAGAGTCTACATATAGATTAGTGACTGCCATCTCGGCAATCTGCAGTTTTCGCAAGGGTGAATCCTCGCCCATGTTAATCCTAAACTGAGCAACAGCGCCTATTGAGAGCAGCGACAAAATCACTGCACACAGTATTTCCTTATTCATATTCATAATCTTCGGGCTTATCTTCCTCAATGACGAGGTTATCAATAATGAAGTTTTGGCGCTCCATCGTGTTCTTGCCCATATAGTATTCCAATAGTTTCTGTACTTGGTCGTTCTTGTGAAGGGTAACCTGTTCGAGACGGATGTCAGGACCGATGAAACCGGCAAATTCTTCAGGTGAGATCTCACCCAAACCTTTGAATCGGGTGATTTCAGGATCTGGTCCCAACTCCTGAATGGCTTTCTGACGCTCCTCCTCGCTATAGCAGTAACGTGTGACGAAATCGGCCTTTTTCCCTTCACCGCCCTTATTGTCAGCCTCAGCGAGCACCTGTTTGTTCTTAATCTTCGTACGCTTGTTGCGAACACGGAACAAAGGCGTCTGTAGCACATAGACGTGACCTTTCTTGACAAGTTCAGGGAAGAACTGCAAGAAGAAAGTAATGATGAGCAGTCGGATGTGCATACCGTCGACATCAGCATCAGTAGCTACTATTACCTTATTATAACGCAGAGTGTCGAGACCCTCCTCAATATCGAGCGCTGCCTGGAGCAGATTGAATTCTTCGTTCTCGTAAACCACCTTCTTAGTCAGACCAAACGAGTTGAGAGGTTTTCCACGAAGCGAGAATACCGCCTGTGTGTTGACATCACGGCTCTTAGTGATGCTTCCGCTGGCAGAGTCACCCTCAGTAATAAAGATACACGACTCCTCTTTACGTTCGCTCTTAACGTCGGAGAAGTGGATGCGACAGTCGCGCAACTTACGATTGTGCAGGTTAGCCTTCTTGGCACGCTCACGCGCCAGTTTGGTGACACCAGCCATTGCCTTACGTTCGCGCTCGCTCTCCTTCACCTTGTTTTCAATGACCTCAGCGACGTCCTGATGGATGTGCAGGTAGTTATCTACTTGTTGTTTGATGAAGTCACCTACATATTTATTAATGGTATCTCCGTCAGGAGCCATCTGCGTAGAACCCAGCTTAATCTTCGTCTGACTCTCGAAGACGGGTTCCTCTACGTTGATGGCGATAGCGGCCACCATACCTGTACGGATATCGCCATACTCATATTTGCCAAAAAACTCCTTGATGGTCTTGGCGATATGCTCCTTGAAAGCAGTCTGATGCGTGCCGCCCTGCGTGGTATGCTGTCCGTTGACGAACGAATAGTACTCCTCGCCATACTGGTTGGCATGAGTGAAGGCTATCTCAATATCCTCCCCCTTCAGGTGAATGATGGGATAGAGCGGGTCGTTGGTCATACGGTCCTTCAACAGGTCCTCCAGTCCGTGACGACTGAGAATGCGCCGTCCGTTATACATAATGGCGAGACCTGTATTCAGGTAAGTATAGTTGCGGAGCATGTTCTCAACGATATCATCGTGGAAACTATACTCCTTGAAGAGTGTATTGTCAGGTTCGAAATAGATATAGGTACCAGTCTCATCCTGCGTATCCTCAGTCACGTCCGTCTGCAGGATGCCTCGTTCGAAAGTTGCCTTACGCACCTTTCCGTCACGATAGCTGGCCACCTCGAAATGAGTACTCAGCGCATTCACCGCCTTCACACCCACACCATTCAGGCCCACCGACTTCTTGAAAGCTTTCGAGTCGTACTTACCACCAGTGTTCAGCACACTAACCGCCTCGATGAGTTTACCCTGAGGGATGCCTCGTCCATAGTCACGAACGGAGACACGCAGGTTTTCGTCAATGGTGATTTCCAGGCGGTCGCCTGCCTTCATCTTAAATTCGTCGATGGAGTTGTCGATAACTTCCTTCAACAACACATAGATACCATCTTCGGGCAGTGAACCGTCGCCCAGACGTCCGATATACATTCCTGGACGAGTGCGGACATGCTCCATATCCGACAGGTGCCGGATGTTGTCGTCGTCATATTTGACGACCTCTTCTTGGGGGATTATGTTATTCTCTTCTGACATATTATAGATAAGGTTTTTCCGATTAAATGGGCTTTTTATAGCAACGACGGCGCTTGTGCTGGATATGTTCTAGATACTGCCATTGGCTCTGCACCTTTTCGTTGGTTTCCATTTCGACGTTCGTCTCACCCCACTTAAAGCCAAACTTCTGATAGCGGGGGATGAGATCGTAAAACAGCAGGGCGTTGGCACCCTTCTGCTGGTATTCAGGCAGGAAACCCACCAACATCAGGTCGAGACACTCTGCCTTATGGAACTTCAAGGCTCTCAGACAATGCCACCAACCAAAAGGCCATAAACGACCATTCTTACACTTCTGCAAGGCTCGTGTCATATTGGTAATCGAGATACCTATACCAATGACATCATGATCAGGCGTATTCCAGTCTTCTATCAGACAAAGCATGTCCATATCGAGCATAGGGAAATACATCTTGAGGTACTCGTCAATCTGACGTTCCGTCATCTGAGAGTAGCCATACAGGTTGCCAAAAGACTTGTTAACCACGTCGAGCACTTTACGCCCATACTGCTCTTTACCAAACACCTGACTGCGTTTGGGGTGAATAGGATGCAGATTGTAGCGCTTCTGTACCAATTCGGCCACCTTCTTGTATTTCTCAGGCATTCCGTCTTTGGGGACGATGAGCTTATACTCCACATAGTCATTGTCTTTCTCCCATCCACCAAGCTGTTCCATGTGCTGAGGATAGTAGGGATAGTTGTAGATGGTAGCCATCGTGCCCAGCTGGTCGAAACCTTCGATGAGCATTCCTTCTGGGTCCATATCCGTAAAGCCCAACGGACCGATTATCTGTGTCATTCCTTTCTCACGACCCCATTGTTCGACAGCCTCGAAAAGCGCCTTCGACACCTCTAAATCATCGATGAAATCGACCCATCCGAAACGCACGCTCTTGATATCCCATCTTTCGTTGGCACGATGGTTGATGATGCCTGCAATGCGTCCGACGACCTTACCGTCCTTGTAAGCCAGGAAGTATTCGGCCTCGCAGAACTCGAAAGCAGCATTCTTGTCCTTACTCAACGTGTGCTTCTCGTCGGTGTACAGGTTAGGCGCATCGTAGGCATTGCCTCGATACAAGTCGTAGTGAAGCTGGATGAAAGCATCGAGCTCTCGCTTACTGGTAACTTTGCGAATCTCTACTGATGGCATAAGCTATTTCTTCTTTAATTTTGCAAAGGTAAACAAAAAGGAGCAAAACGCCAAATTAATTAACCAATTTTACGGCAAAAGAACAACTTATGCTCTCCAGAAGCCAACGTTGTGGCAAAGATATATGTGTCGCCACCATCCTTCAATTTCAGCTTTTTTCGAAGTTGTTCGGCACTCATCGGGAAATTGCGTACCGCAATATTTGCCGATTCCATCGGAACTAAACTTTCACTAAACTTTTTCTTGATTTCCTGCTTATTCATCGATGAAATGGATAAAATTTTAAACTTACGCCCAGGAAAATCGTTGATTTCATCGGAAGAGAGGAAAAGGTGAGAGTTTGCAGATATCTGTTGTACAGGGAACTGCGCCTCGAGCTCAGCAAAGCATCCTGCCTTCATGATACTGGCATTCGGCTCGTAAAGGTTAAGGGGACTGTCAGCGAGGTCGGAGTCCGTCAAATATTCCCACACTGGGAACAAATTATTCCCAGCCTGGGAAGAAAACATTCCCACGCTGGGAAGAAATGTAAAGCTACTGGCTCCATTGACGCATACTACGCGCAAACCGTCCGTTTGCTCCTTGTCCAGCAACAACAGGAGTTCTTTGCACTCATTGTCAACGCTGACGATATGAACTTCCGCAACTTTGAAAATGCCATTAGGCGATGCATTCTCCAAATCGCTGACTGCCTTGCGCCAATCAAGCATAGGGGAAAGTTTGAACAAAATACGGTCAGCCTTTTGTACTAACAAGGGGAGTAATTCCAAGATATTGGGTGTGCAGTCCTCAATGCTGTAAGTGCGTCCTCCGTGTTCGTTCCTTCGTGCTGGGTCGAGGAAAGCCAGACTAACGTGGGGCATCTCTGTTAAATATGTTGCTGTATCACAGCAACAAACACAACAACTACGGCCCAGCCTACGGAAGTTCTCCTGAGCAATGGCGCAAAGCTGTTCGTTCTGCTCAACGTAAGTACGCTGACGGAAGCCTTGCGAAATCCAGTAAAAGTCGACACCAAAACCTCCTGTCAGGTCAACCATACTTTCGCCCTCACCAGCAATCTTTACCTTATAGCGGGCTGTCTGCTCAGAGGAACATTGTTCCATATTGAGATGAGGGGGATAGACGACTCCTTCGACCTCAGTCCACGAAGGCAACTTTTTGCGAGCAGTCTGACGACCTGCAATCTGTTGCAAGGCCGTCTGAAGGTCCACTTCTGCGTCCTTCGTACCCTGCAAAGCCAGCTTCCGTACGTCGTCATTTGCATGTTGACGAACGAATCCCCACGTCTTCTCATTGATTAACATGCTGCAAAAGTACGAAAAATATTTTAAAATCTCAATTTTCAATTCTCAATTCTCAATTATTTATTGTACCTTTGCAGCGTATTAATACNNATTAACATGCTGCAAAAGTACGAAAAATATTTTAAATTATGAATTATGAATTATGAATTATGAATTATTTTTTGTACCTTTGCAGCGTATTAATACATTATTATTATGAAAATAGCTTTAATCGGCTACGGCAAGATGGGCAAGATGATAGAGCAGATAGCCCTGAGTCGTGGTCATGAGATTGTGAGTATTATCGACATTGACAATCAGGACGACTTCGACAGCGAGGCCTTCCGTAGTGCTGATGTTGCGATAGAGTTTACGGCTCCTCAGGCTGCTTATGGCAATTATTTGCGTGCTTTTAAGCACCACGTGAAGGTGGTGAGTGGCTCAACGGGCTGGATGAAGGAACATGGTGATGATGTTCGCAGAATGTGCGAGCAAGAAGGACAGACGCTGTTCTGGGCCTCGAACTTCTCCATTGGTGTGGCCATCTTCAGTGC
>LXOW01009713.1_pt1 | contig 11916 bp, 10 predicted proteins | sample 1368591 | NCBI WGS metagenome assembly LXOW01 (sample SAMN04884650, study PRJNA319009) | bovine gut metagenome | isolation source: Cow rumen | host: Bos taurus | place: Italy: Legnaro (PD) | collected 2014-07-09
TAATCGAGGTTTTGACATTGCAAAGATAAGGAAATTTTTGGCTGATTCCAAGAAAAATGCCAGATATTTATCGGAGTTGTTGCGACAGGCTTGGTGTTTTGCGACAAAATAGGGGAAATTGAGAGGGGATGAATAATAAAACCCCGCTCTGGGAGCGAGGTTTTATTATGGGGGCTTTGACCGTTTATCCGTTCATCGACATGAGGAACTCCTCGTTGCTGCGGGTGTTTACGAGACGGTCGCGGATGGTGTTCATGGCCTCTACAGGTGTCATCTCGGCAATGAACTTGCGGATGATCCACATGCGGTTGAGCGTGGTCTCATCAAGCAGCAGATCGTCGCGACGTGTAGAAGAGAGTACCAGGTCGATGGCAGGGAAGATACGCTTGTTGGAGAGCTGACGGTTGAGCTGGATTTCAGAGTTACCAGTACCCTTGAACTCCTCGAAGATCACCTCATCCATCTTTGAACCTGTATCTACCAGTGCCGTAGCGATGATGGTGAGTGAACCGCCGCCCTCGATGTTACGGGCTGCACCGAAGAAACGCTTGGGCTTCTGCAGGGCATTGGCATCGACACCACCGGTGAGCACCTTACCAGAGGCAGGAGCCACGGTGTTATAGGCACGAGCCAGACGGGTAATTGAATCGAGGAAAATCACGACATCGTGACCACATTCAACCATACGCTTTGCCTTCTCCAATACGATACCGGCAATCTTTACATGACGGTCGGCTGGCTCGTCGAAGGTAGAGGCGATCACCTCTGCGTTTACCGTGCGGGCCATATCCGTGACTTCCTCAGGACGCTCATCGATGAGCAGCATCATGATGTAAGCCTCGGGGTGGTTGGCAGCAATGGCATTGGCAATGTCTTTCATCAGGACAGTCTTACCTGTCTTCGGCTGAGCCACAATCAGTGCACGCTGACCCTTACCAATCGGAGAGAACAGATCGACGATACGGACGCTCGGATTTGTGGTAGCCCTGTCGCCGCAAAGGGTGAACTTCTCCTCAGGGAAGAGTGGCGTGAGGTGCTCGAAGGCCACGCGGTCACGTACCTCAGAAGGTACTCGGCCATTGATGGTCTTCACTGTTGAGAGGGCGAAGTATTTCTCATTCTCGTGAGGCGGACGAACGGTACAATCCACCACGTCACCAGTCTTCAGACCATATTTCTTAATCTGCTGAGGAGATACATAGACATCATCGGGTGATGACAGATAGTTGTAATCTGAACTACGCAGGAAGCCGTAACCATCTGACAGACACTCCAAAACGCCATTAGCCGTGATGATATCTCCAAAGTCGTAACGTGCTGCCTCTGCATTACGGGCAAAGCCGGTTTCCATCTCCTGCTGTACCACAGGACGATCGAACATATCGAGGGTGGGCAATGCCTCCTGATCCTCAATGGGGATGTCAACGATGGTTATAAAGTCTGTGCCGTCACCTGGATCCCCCATCCATACGCCATCCTCATCCATCTCATCACGCAGTTCGGGTTCCTTATGGGTGCTCATCTTCTCACGCAGCATGGCGACAGCATCGGCATCTACACCAGATTCCTCAGAACCATCAGTTTCAAATGCCTGTGCCTCGGGCACGTCCATGATCTGCTGTTCTTCAGGTACAGCCTCTTCAGCCTGCTCCTTTGCTTCTTCTTTTTCTTCTTCTGCGGCGACAGCTGCTGCTGCCTCAGCCTCTACCTGTGCCTTGGTTTTTCTGCCACGACGCTTGGGAGCCGGAGCCTCTGTCTCTGCTTCTGGCTCTGCAGCTTCTTCCGGTGCTGCAACTGGCATATCGCTGAAAAGCGATGCAGGCTCTGTCTTCTTCGTGGTACGGTTACTCTTGCTGTCAAGGTTCTCACCATCGCTGCCTTTGACGGTATAGACTTTATTTGTGTCTTTCTTTGCAATGCGAGTACGTTTTCTCTTGGGTGCATCCTCGCCGGCAGCACTGTTTTCGGCTGCTTTGTCGATGATAGCATAGATCACGTCCTCAAGGGCACTATCTTGTGAGACCTGTACCCCTAACTCATTAGCGATACCCATCAGCTGGGGTATCTCCATAGCTTCNNACTTCGCCGAATGTACTTTCGCTCGAAAAAACCATAATACATTTGGCTTTTTGCTCGCTTATTCGTACCTTTGCACCCAAAATAAAGAAGTGATGGAAATTAAGAAAGCAGAATTCACGTTAAGTGCGCCTCGGGAGTCGATGTGTCCTAAGGACACGAAGCCCGAATATGCCTTTATCGGTCGTTCGAATGTCGGGAAGTCGAGTCTGATNNAAGTTGGCTAAGACCTCCGCGACACCTGGAAAGACATTGCTCATCAACCATTTTATTATTAATAATGAGTGGTATCTGGTGGATCTGCCAGGTTATGGTTTTGCTAAGCGTTCGAAAAAGGAAATCCAAAAGCTGGAACAGATGATCAACGGCTATATCCTGCAGCGGGAACAACTGGTGAATGTGTTTCTACTGGTGGATGTTCGTCTGGAGCCGCAGAAGGTGGACCTCGATTTCATTCAGTGGATGGGTGCGAGTAGCGTACCTTTCGCCATCGTGTTTACCAAGGCTGACAAAATCAGTGCAGGTAAGGTCAACCAGAACGTGGAGGCGTATAAGAAGGTGCTGAGTGAGACATGGGAAGAGTTGCCTCCTATCTTTATCACTTCTTCAGAGAAGAAACAAGGTCGCGAGGAAATTTTAGATTATATTGAGAAGATCAATAAGGAGTTGAAAGGTTAATTTAGCAACGGACTACAGGACTTTACATGGCGAAAGAAACACCATACTTAGACGTTCAACAACTGACGAAGTCATTCGGCTCGTTAGTGCTCTTTGAGAATATCAGTTTCTCCATTGCCGAAGGGCAGAAGGTGGGACTGATAGCCAAGAACGGTACGGGAAAATCTACGCTGCTGTCTGTACTCTCTGGTAAGGAGGGCTATGACTCTGGTGAGATCATCTTCCGTCGCGATTTGCGTGTGGGGATGCTGGAACAGAGTCCCGTTTTCGACCCTTCGGAAAGTGTGCTGGATGCTTGCTTTAATCATGAAGGAGATCCTGAGAAAGTGTTGAAAGCCAAACAGATACTGACTCAGTTAAAGATTAAGGACCTGCAGCAGCCAATGGGACAGTTGAGTGGTGGTCAGCAGAAACGTGTGGCTTTGGCTAATGTGCTGATTACCGATCCTGACTTGTTAATCCTTGATGAGCCGACGAACCATCTGGATTTGGAGATGATCGAATGGTTGGAGGGCTTTCTGAGTCGTGGAAACAAGACGTTGCTGATGGTGACGCATGACCGTTTCTTCCTCGACAGGGTGTGCTCCGTCATTCTGGAACTTGACGATCAGACGATCTACACCTATCGCGGCAACTACAGTTATTATCTGGAGAAACGTCAGGAGCGTCTAGACAACAAGCGGGCAGAGATCGCACGAGCCAACAACCTGTATCGCACTGAGTTGGAATGGATGCGCCGTATGCCGCAGGCCAGAGGACACAAGGCCCGATATCGAGAAGAGGCTTTCTACGAACTGGAGAAGGTAGCGAAACAACGCATTGAGGAACGTCAGATTCGCTTGAAGTCGCGCAATGTCTATATTGGTTCGAAGATCTTCGAGTGTCAGTATGTGTCTAAGGCTTTTGATGACAAGGTGATCCTGAAAGATTTCTACTATAACTTTTCCCGTTTCGAGAAAATGGGTATCGTGGGCAATAACGGTACGGGTAAATCCACCTTTATCAAAATGCTCTTGGGGATGGTGGCGCCAGACAGTGGCCGTTTTGACATTGGCGATACCGTGCGCTTCGGTTATTTCTCTCAGGAAGGACTGCAGTTTGATGAGCAGCAGAAGGTGATCGATGTCGTAAAGGACATTGCGGAGTATATTGATATGGGTGGCGGTAAGCATTTCTCGGCTTCCCAGTTTCTGCAGTATTTCCTCTTTACGCCCGAACAGCAACATAACTATGTGTATAAGTTGAGCGGTGGAGAGCGCAGGAAACTGTATCTCTGTACGGTGCTGATGAAGAACCCCAACTTCTTGGTGCTTGACGAGCCTACGAACGACCTGGATATTGTGACGCTGCAGATTCTGGAAGAATATCTTCAGGACTTCCCCGGTTGTGTGATCGTGGTGAGTCACGACCGTTATTTCATGGATAAAGTGGTGGATCATCTGTTGGTGTTCAATGGCGATGGTGAGATCAAGGATTTCCCCGGTAATTACACCCAGTATCGGGATTGGAATGCCTTAAAGCCTAAAGAGACAAAGCCTCAGAGTGTCTCTAAACCTTCAAGTGAATCCAAACCATCGAATGAGACTCGAGAGACTAAGCGCAAACTTACTTACAAAGAAAAGCGTGAACTTGAGCAATTGGAGAAAGACATCGAGGCTTTGGAGGCTGAGAAAAAACAGATAGAGGAAGCCCTTTGTGGCGGCACTACATCTGTAGAGGACATAACAACGATGAGTAAGCGCCTGCCAGTGCTCAACGAAGAACTCGACGAGAAAAGCATGCGCTGGCTGGAACTTTCAGAAATTGAGAATTAAGATTTTAGAATTGAGATAATGATACAACAACAATACCCATCACAACTGTTAGAGAAGGCAGTGACGGAATTCTCGAAGCTGCCAGGTATCGGACGCAAGACCGCCCTGCGACTGGTGCTGTGGATGCTTCGTCAGGATTCGGAGGATGTGGAACAGTTTGCTGCGGCTGTCAGTCAGTTGAAACGTGAAGTGAAATACNNATGTAGAACAGTTTGCAGACGCTGTCAGTCAGTTGAAGCGTGAAGTGAAATACTGTCAAACATGCCATAATATCAGCGATACGGATACGTGTCCCATCTGTGCTGACCCGCGCAGGGATGTTTCGACCGTTTGTGTCGTTGAGAGTATTCAGGATGTGATGGCGATAGAGAACACCCAACAGTATCATGGTCGCTATCATGTGTTGGGCGGTATCATCTCTCCGATGGACGGTATCGGCCCTGGCGACATTGAGATCGACTCTTTGGTGAAACGCGTGGCAGAGGAAAATATCCAAGAAGTGATACTAGCCCTTAGTCCCACGATGGAAGGTGATACCACTAACTTCTATATCTACCGTAAGTTGGCTGGCTACGATGTAAAGATCAGTGTGATTGCCCGTGGTATTGCAGTGGGTAATGAACTGGAATATACCGACGAGGTAACGTTGGGTCGCTCAATTATGAACCGAACCTTATTTGAAGATAAAGAAAGATGAAAGAGACGAAAAATCTGTTGATGGGCGTGTTTGTGGCAGGTATCGTGCTGCCTTTGACAATAGTCTGTCTTTATGAGACAGAAGTGGTAGTGCCAGGTCTGTTCGCTACGGATAAACAATCGGAATTCCTGATGACTTTTCTGATGGAACTGATGACGTTAGGCTGTGCTTTCATGGCGCTACGCCTGTTTAAGTTTGAGAAGATACATCAGGAACTGATATCTGGTAAGGCTGTCGCCTTGAGGAAATGGGGCGTTGTCAGACTTGTGATGCTGCTGTTGCCGTTATGGGCTGACACCTTATTATATTATTTATATATGAACACGACTTTCGGTTATCTGGGTATCATTCTGGTACTTTGTCTGCCGTTTGTCTATCCCAGTGAGAGCCGTTGCGAGGCAGAGACGGAAGCATGAAACTGAGTGTTGTCATCGTCAGCTATAATGTGCGCAGCTATCTGGAACAATGTCTGCAAAGCGTACAAAAAGCCCTTGAAGGAATCGAGGGTGAGGTTTTTGTGGTGGATAACCACTCCGACGATGATAGTGTAGTGACCGTGCGTGAAAAGTATCCGTGGGTCACTTTGATAGAAAATCAGGAGAACCTCGGATTTGCCAAAGCCAATAATCAAGCCATCCGTCAATCGCAGGCTGAATATGTGTTGCTGTTGAATCCTGATACGGTGGTGGCTGAGGACACCCTTCATGGGGTGCTCGCTTTTATGGACGAACATCCGAAGGCTGGTGGTGCGGGTGTGATGATGTGTTATGAGGATGGATCCAGAGCCCCGGAGTCCAGACGCGCCTTGCCAACCCCTTGGGTGGCTGCCTTGAAGATGCTGGGTTTCACAAAACGTTATTATATGAGTCATCTGCCCTGGGATCAGTCTTGTCGGATAGAGGTGGTGAGTGGTGCCTTCTGTCTGTTAAGGCATGAGGCTCTGAATGCTGTTGGGCTGTTGGATGAGGATTTCTTTATGTATGGTGAGGATATCGATTTGTCATATCGTCTGCTAAAGGGCGAGTGGGAGAATTGGTATCTTCCATATTCCATCATCCATTATAAGGGTAGATCCACCCAGAAGAGTGACTATCGCTATGTGCATGTGTTCTATCAGGCCATGCTGATCTTCTTTCAGAAACATTACAGTCATCTAAGTCTGGTCTATACGGTACCAGTGAAGATGGCGATCTATTTCCGTGCGCTTATCGCACTGACAGATATCTTACGTAAAAAACTGCATTTATGAATACAAGTAAACCATCTATCCATCTGCGGGCTATCGAACCAGAGGATCTTGATCTGCTTTACAGGATTGAGAATGATGTCAAACTGTGGAATGTCGGTACGACGAATGTGCCGTATTCCCGTTATACGCTTCACGACTATGTGGCGAATTCCTCTGACGATATCTATGCGGATCGTCAGGTGAGAATGATGGTGGAGAATGAGCAGCATCAGGTTGTTGGCATTGCAGATGTAGTGAACTTCGATCCCAGCAACTGCAGGGCAGAGGTAGGACTGATCATCCTTAATGACTTCCGTAGGCAGGGTTTTGGCAGTAGTACTTTAGAGGCTGTAGCGGATTATGCCCTTCAGGTGTTACATCTTCATCAGTTGTATGCCTATGTCGATGTTACCAATGAAGCCTCTCTTGGCCTGTTCCGAAAGATGGGGTATGAAGTATCTGCCAATATCAAGGATTGGCTATATGATGGTAGGAAATATCGTGATGCAATCCTGATGCAACGCGTATTTTGAGAGTTTTTTAGGTCTGGGACGAAAAAAACACAGAAAAAGTTTTGCGGTTTCGGATTTTATTCCTACCTTTGCACCCGCTAAGAAGAAAGAGTGCTTTCTGGTGCGTTAGTTCAGTAGGTTAGAATGCCTGCCTGTCACGCAGGAGGTCACGAGTTCGAATCTCGTACGCACCGCAAGTTTTTTTTCATTTACGCATGGAATGGTGCGTTAGTTCAGTAGGTTAGAATGCCTGCCTGTCACGCAGGAGGTCACGAGTTCGAATCTCGTACGCACCGCAAAAAGGAAGCTCATCAGTTCATACTGGTGGGCTATTTTTAAAGCCAAAAATTGACACAAACATTGAAGGAATATGTGCGGAATTGTAGGATATATTGGCCATAAGGAAGCTTTTCCTATTTTGATAAAAGGCTTAAGACGACTTGAGTATCGTGGTTACGACAGCGCTGGTGTCGCATTGATTAACGACGATAATAGTTTGAACGTTTATAAGTCGAAAGGAAAAGTTGATAATCTCGTTGAGTATTGTAATGACAAGAATGTCAGTGGTACCGTTGGTATTGCTCATACCCGTTGGGCTACGCATGGTGAACCTTCTTCTCGTAATGCCCATCCGCACTATTCTGAGTCAAAGAATCTCGCTATCATCCATAATGGTATTATCGAGAACTATGCCGAACTGAAGGATAAGCTGAAGGCCAAAGGCGTCAAGTTTGTTTCCGACACTGACACTGAGGTATTGGTGCAGTTGATCGAATACATCAAGGAACATAAGCATCTCGATTTGCTGACGGCTGTTCAGGTGGCACTCTATCAGGTGATTGGTGCCTATGCCATTGCTGTGCTTGACAAGCGCGATCCGGATCAGATTATCGCAGCCCGTAAGCAGAGCCCGTTGGTAGTGGGTATCGGTGAGGATGAATTCTTCCTTGGTTCTGATGCCAGTCCGATTGTGGAATATACCGACAAAGTGGTTTATCTGGAGGATGGTAACATTGCCGTGATCCGTCGTGGTCAGGAACTGAAGGTTGTCAGTATCTTAGGTGAGGAACAGGAACTGAAAGTGAAGACGGTTGATCTGGATCTCGGACAGATTGAGAAAGGTGGTTATCCCCACTTTATGCTCAAGGAGATCTTTGAACAGCCGGAGTGCCTGACCAACTGCATGCGTGGTCGTGTGAATATAGAAGCAGATCATGTAACACTTTCTGCTTTGATTGACTATCGTCGTCAGATGTTGAATGCCAAGCGCGTAGTGATTGTAGCCTGTGGTACTTCATGGCATGCAGGACTGATCGGTAAACAGATTATAGAATCATTGGTCAGGATCCCCGTTGAGGTGGAGTATGCCAGTGAGTTCCGTTATCGTAATCCTGTGGTTAGCAAGGACGATGTCGTTATTGCCATTTCACAGAGTGGTGAGACTGCTGATACTTTAGCTGCTGTACAACTCGCCAAGGAGAAAGGTGCATTCATCTATGGTATCTGTAACGCCATTGGTTCGAGTATTCCTCGTGCTACTGATACGGGCACCTATATTCACGTAGGACCTGAGATTGGTGTGGCATCCACAAAAGCCTTCACAGGTCAGGTGACTGTACTGACGATGATTGCGTTGGCAATGGGAGAAGCTAAAGGAACTATCAAGCGTGACGAATATCTGGAGATTGTGAAGGGACTGAGTGAGATCCCTGATAAGATCCGTGAGGTGTTGAAGACGAATGATAAGGTGGCCGATCTGGCACGTACCTTTACCTATGCCCATAATTTCCTGTATTTAGGTCGTGGTTATTCTTATCCTGTGGCTTTGGAAGGCGCCTTGAAGTTGAAAGAGATCTCGTATATCCATGCAGAGGGTTATCCTGCTGCAGAGATGAAGCATGGTCCGATTGCCCTGATTGACTCGGATATGCCAGTTGTGGTCATCGCCACTCATAATGCGATGTATGAGAAGGTGCTGTCGAACATTCAGGAGATCAAGGCTCGTCAGGGTAGGGTGATAGCACTTGTTTCGAAGGGCGATGATACCATTTCCAAGATTGCGGATGAGGTGATAGAATTACCTGATGTTCTGGAATGTCTGGAACCGTTAGTGGCTACCATCCCGCTGCAGTTATTGGCCTACCATGTTGCTGTATGTAAAGGTAAGAATGTTGACCAACCAAGAAACTTGGCGAAATCAGTAACTGTTGAATAGTGATAAGGGCGATTCGTTTTATTGACGTTTCGCCTTTCTTTTTGAAAATGATAAAATGAGATAAATGGAAAAGATGAAAGATGTGACACTCGTTCTGCAGGACGGAACAACCTTTAAGGGCAAGAGTTTCGGGTATGAGAAACCTGTGGCTGGCGAAGTCGTGTTTAACACGGCGATGATGGGCTATCCCGAGAGTCTGACAGATCCCAGTTATGCTGGTCAGTTGATGACATTGACCTATCCGCTGGTAGGCAACTACGGTGTGCCTCCCTTCACGATGGAGGCTGATGGTATTGCTACCTTCATGGAAAGTGACAGGATTTATGCTTCTGCTATTATCGTTAGTGATTACAGCGAGGCTTATTCTCACTGGAATGCCAATGAGAGTCTGAGTGACTGGCTGAAGCGTGAACAGGTGCCAGGTGTTACTGGTATTGACACCCGTCAGTTGACAAAGGTGCTGCGTGAACATGGTGTGATGATGGGACATCTGGAATATCCGGAGATTCAGGAGACTCCTGAAACTGTGGATTATGGCAGTATCAACTGGGTGGATCGGGTGAGTTGTAAAGATGTGATCCGCTACAACGAAGGTGCCGGCAAGAAGGTGGTACTTGTGGATTGCGGTGTTAAGCATAACATCATCCGTTGTCTGGTGCGTCGTGGTGTAGAAGTGATCCGTGTACCTTGGAACTACGATTATACAGATATGCAGTTTGATGGTCTGTTCTTAGCGAATGGTCCTGGTGATCCTGACAGATGTGTAGATGCTGTGGAGATCCTGAAGAAACAGATGTCGGCCTCACGCAAACCTATCTGCGGTATCTGCATGGGTAACCAATTGTTGGCAAAAGCAGGAGGTGCTACTATCTATAAACTGAAATACGGTCATCGTTCCCACAACCAACCAGTTCGTGAGGTTGGAACCAATCGTTGTTATGTAACCTCTCAGAATCATGGCTATGCCGTAGATGCTGCCACCCTTGGCAACGACTGGCGTGAGTTGTTCGTGAATATGAACGATGGTTCCAATGAGGGCATCCGTCATCAGACCAATCCCTGGTTCTCATCACAATTCCATCCTGAGGCTTGTTCAGGTCCTGTAGATACAGAATTTATGTTTGACAGATTTATCGAGACATTATGAGAGACAACAATATCAAGAAAGTCCTGTTATTAGGTTCCGGTGCCCTGAAGATTGGTGAAGCCGGAGAGTTTGACTATAGTGGTTCACAAGCCTTGAAGGCCTTACGTGAAGAAGGTATCAAAACCATTCTTATCAATCCGAATATTGCCACTGTTCAGACTTCTGAAGGTGTGGCAGACGAGATCTATTTCCTGCCTGTACAACCATACTTTGTGGAGCGCGTGATTGAGAAAGAACGCCCGGATGGTATTCTGTTGGCTTTCGGCGGACAGACCGCTCTCAACTGTGGCGTGGAACTTTATCAGAGTGGTGTGCTGGAGAAATATGGTGTGAAAGTGCTGGGTACACCCGTACAGGCCATCATGGATACAGAAGATCGTGAACTCTTCGTAAAGAAACTCGATGAGATCGATGTGAAGACTATCAAGAGCCAGGCCTGTGATAATATCGCTGATGCCCGTAAGGCTGCCAAGGAACTAGGGTATCCCGTGATCCTGCGTGCTGCTTATGCATTAGGCGGTTTAGGTTCTGGCTTCTGCGACAATGAGGAAGAACTGGATAAGTTGGCAGAGAAAGCCTTTGCTTTCTCACCACAGGTGTTGGTGGAGAAGTCTTTGAAGGGTTGGAAGGAGATAGAATATGAGGTGGTGCGCGACCGTTATGACAACTGTATCACGGTTTGTAATATGGAGAACTTCGACCCCTTAGGTATTCACACAGGCGAATCGATTGTCATTGCTCCGTCGCAGACCCTCACCAATTCAGAATACCATAAACTTCGTGCTCTGGCAATTAAGATCATTCGTCATATTGGTATCGTGGGTGAGTGTAATGTGCAGTATGCTTTCGATCCCCAGTCAGAAGACTATCGCGTCATTGAGGTGAATGCCCGTCTTTCCAGAAGTTCTGCTTTGGCTTCGAAGGCTACAGGTTATCCCTTGGCTTTTGTTGCTGCAAAGTTAGGTATGGGCTATGGTCTCTTTGAACTGAAGAATTCTGTGACGAAGACTACTAGTGCTTTCTTTGAGCCAGCCCTTGACTATGTGGTTTGTAAGATTCCCCGTTGGGACCTGTCTAAGTTCCATGGTGTGGATAAGGAACTGGGCTCAAGTATGAAGAGTGTGGGAGAAGTCATGGCGATAGGACGCACCTTTGAGGAAGCTGTCCAGAAAGGTCTCCGTATGATCGGGCAGGGCATGCACGGCTATGTGGAGAACAAGGAGCTGAAGATTGCCGATATCGATGCAGCCCTTCGTGAACCTACCGACAAGCGTATCTTCGTCATCTCAAAAGCGATGCATCTGCCAGAATACACTATCGACCGTATTCACGAACTGACGAAGATCGACAAGTGGTTCCTCGAGAAACTGAAGCACATCATCGACATTGACGAGCGCCTGAAGAAACAGAACATCAATACGCTTGAGGCCGACCTGTTACGCGAGGCGAAAGTTTATGGCTTCACTGATTTCCAGATTGCCCGTGCCATTGGTCTCGAGGGTGAGATCGAGAACATGCACAAGGCTCTTCCTGTCTCTTATACACATCT
>LXOW01438501.1_pt2 | contig 11916 bp, 13 predicted proteins | sample 1368591 | NCBI WGS metagenome assembly LXOW01 (sample SAMN04884650, study PRJNA319009) | bovine gut metagenome | isolation source: Cow rumen | host: Bos taurus | place: Italy: Legnaro (PD) | collected 2014-07-09
GAAATGCCTGTAAGACGTCCAAGACAATATCGCGAAGATCGTGGTTTCAGAAAGAGTTTTAGAAGAGACGATCGTCGTGGTGGAAGAGATAAACGTGAAAGAGGCGAAAGAAGAGACAGAAGAGAAAGATATGGCGGTCGAGGAAGAAAACAACACAGTAGTTACGAATATGTTGAAGAATATACTGAAGAAATAGATATACCCGAAAGACCAAAAGCTCCTGTAACTGAAGAAATAAAAAATAATCCACTCTATAAAGAAATATTTGAATTAATTCGTGAAGTAGCTAACAATGTTGGCGTTGAAGAAATAGCTTTAAACGATTTTATGAGAGACGGAGCGTGGGTTATTGATACTACAGGCAATAATGTTTCTCAATTAATAGGTAAACGCGGTAAAACCTTAGATTCTTTGCAATACTTAATGAATATTATCTATAATAAAGGCAAAGAAGATAGAACCAAGATTGTTCTTGATGCTCAAGGTTATAGAGAAAAGAGATATAGAAGTCTCCTTTCATTAGCTAACAAAATGGCAAGAAAAGCTGTTGCTACTGGTAGAAATATTGAATTGGAACCAATGTCAACACTAGATAGAAGAACCATTCACATGGCTTTAAAAGATAATGAAGAAATTGAAACTTTCTCTAAGGGAATTGAGCCTATGAGACGTGTTGTTATTGCATCTAAAAACAATAAAAAAGCGAATAATAGTAATAGTGAATGGCAACCTTTAGTTGTTGAAGATAACGAAGAAGATGAAACAATGGAACAGGCAAATGAAACAACTTCTGTTCCAATGTTCATGGACGACGATGCCTAATCCTAAATTAGATACTATAGCTGCCGTTTCAACGGCAGCTGGACGCGCTGCAATCAGTATAGTAAGGGTTTCAGGCCCAGAAGCGTTTGAAATAATAAAAAAGATATTTAAAACAGGGGGGAAGAAAGCTTTCCCCCTGCCTTATTCTGCTTATTATGGCACTATTTATGACCCTGAAACTGATCAAATGGCAGATAAGGTTGTAATAACATGCTATTTAGCACCACATTCCTATACAGGCGAAAATATAGCAGAAATATGTACTCATGGTAATCCAGTAATCGTTAGCAATGTAATGCGCTTACTTTTAAAAAATGGTGCAAGACAGGCAGAGGCAGGAGAATTTACAAAACGTGCTTTTTTGAACGGTAAAATGGATTTACTTGAGGTTGAAGCTGTTTCTCAGCTTTTATACGCTAATACTGCTATTCAAGCAGACATTGCGTTAAAACAATTAGATGGATTACCTTCTAAATTTGTATCAAAAATACGTGAACGTATTTTGAATCACCTAGTTCAACTTGAAGCCAGTTTAAATTTTCCTGAAGACGCTATAGAATCAATAGATGAAGAGAAAGTTAAGAAGGATTTATTTTCTATTTTAGAAGAATTAAGAATTTTTACTATCAACGCAAGAAATGGTTCTATTATTTCTGAAGGGCTTAAAATTGCTTTATTGGGAAGACCAAATTCAGGGAAATCAAGCTTAATGAACTATATGCTTGGGAGAGATAGAGCAATAGTCACAGATATTGCTGGAACAACAAGAGATACTTTAGAAGAGAATATCGTAATAGGAAATTTACCGGTAAGACTTATAGATNNGATGCAATAGAAAAAATAGGTATTGAGCGAACACAAAAAGCTTGTGAAGATGCTTTTATGATAATTGGCGTATTTGATGGTTCAGAAAAAGCAAATAATGAAGATAGACTTGTATTAGAATTTCTAAGAAATCAGAAAAAACCTGTATTGGTTGTGTTTAACAAAAATGATTTGCCTCAAAATATAGATAAAACGGATTTTGATGGATTAGAAAGCGTAAGCTTGTCAGCTTTACAGGGAAATGGTCTTGTTGACTTAAATGAAAAAATAAGCGCTGTTTTAAAAAAATATGGAATTGCAAGCTATGAAAATATGGTGTTGCTTGGAGCAAAACAGTTTTCTGCTCTAGAAAAAGCTGAAAAAGCCTTACAAAGAGCTACTGACGGTATTGGAACATATTATCAGGATATGTTAGCTATAGATTTAGAGGAATCTGTAAGAGAATTAGGAAAAATTAATGGTGAAACAGTTGATGTTAATACATTAGACCTAGTTTTTGAAAGATTTTGCATTGGAAAATAATTATGTCGGATAAAAAACATTTCTCAATTATTGTTGTAGGCGGTGGACATGCAGGATGTGAAGCAGCTTTAGCATCAGCTAGGTTAGGTGTTGATACGTTGCTTGTTACATTGAATATAACAGCGATAGCATTGATGCCTTGTAATCCTAGTATTGGAGGGCCAGGTAAGGGTCATTTAGTGAGAGAAATTGGCGCACTTGGCGGAGAAATGGCATCATGCATTGACGAAACATGCGTACAGATGAAATGGCTGAATACCTCTAAGGGACCTGCGGTCAGAGCTAGAAGAGCTCAGGCTGATAAATACATGTATCGACAAAGAATGATACATACATTGTTTACAACTCCAAACCTTGTAGTAAGACAAGGGCATGTAACTGAGATTATTACTAAAGATGATGAAATTAAAGGTATTAAACTTCAAACAGGAATAGAATTCTCTTGCGACAAGCTTATTGTTACTTCTGGAACGTATCTTAACGCTAAAATTATTTTAGGAAAAGAAAGTTGGATAGGTGGTCCACATAATCAGGCTTCTGCTACTGGTTTATCTGAATCATTTATAAAACATGGAATATCAGTAAGAAGACTTCAAACAGCTACTCCGCCGCGTGTTTTAAACACTTCGGTAAATTTAAGTATTTTAAGAGAATTACCTGGTGATGTGGATGCAGGCGGTTTTACATGGGAAGATCGACTAAGACGTTATGAAAAACAGATTTCTTGTTTTTTAACTTTTACAGATGAACGTTCAATAGCTGCTGTTAAAAGACATATGAGTTTGAGTCCGCTAGTTCTTGAAAACATAACGGATGATGGTCCTAAGCATTGCCCTTCTATAGATAGAAAGTTATTAAAATTTCCAGATATGGTAAGGCATCAAATTTTTATAGAACCAGAAGGATGGGATTCAAGAGAACTATACCTTCAAGGACTTACAACTGCAATGCCTCCTGCTGCTCAAGACGACATCTTAGCTAATGTTGTAGGCTTAGAAAATGCAGTTGTTCTACGTTATGGCTATGCTATAGAATACGATGCGCTTGCTCCTGGTCAGTTTAGAAAAACAATGGAAAGCCGTATTATAAAAGGACTTTATACGGCAGGACAGTTAAATGGAACTTCAGGCTATGAAGAAGCTGCAGGGCAGGGACTTATTGCAGGAATAAATGCTGTCCTTGCATTAAAAGGAAAACTTCCTTATTGGCCTTCCAGAACATGCAGTTATTTAGGTGTTTTAGTTGATGATCTATCTACTTGGACACATAATGAACCTTATCGTATAACTCCTGGTTTTGCTGAGTTTAGATTAACTTTAAGGGACGATTCAGCAGAAAGAAGACTTGTTGAAGATGGTTATCGCATTGGTTTGGTTCCAGAAGAAAGATACAAAAAGATTGTAGAATGGAAAAATCGTATAGAAGGCGAAATTGAGCGTCTTGAAAATATCGGTTTGAAACCAAATAGCGAAAACAGAGATATGATGCTGAAATCTAATACAGGAGATATAAAGAAAAAAGTAAGCGGAATTGAATTATTACAACGTCCTGGTCTTAATTATGACAAAGTAATGGATATTCTTGGTATTTCGCCAGAAAATCGTTTAACTGCTTCTGATGAAATATATGATGTTGAAACAGAAGTAAAATATAGAGGATATGCTGATAGAGAAAAAGAACGAATTATTCAGACAGCTTTTTTAGAAAAAATCAGACTACCATTGAAATTAAATGATGAACGTTTTAAAATATTATCAGAAGATTTACAGGAATGTTTAAAGTCCGATAGATATGATGACCTTAGTCAAGTTATCAGAGTTGGACGAGTAAACCGTACTGAATTAACGGTATTGCTAGGAATACTTGGAGAAAACAATGATAAATAAGCGGCATGAGTTGATAGTAAAAAACCTTCATTCTATTATGTCTGAAGTAAGAATACGATCCATTGGGCAAATTGAGACTTTATCTCCTATGCCTCTTGAAGAGCGTATTAAACATATAGAAAGCATGCTTAATGATCCTGAAGAAAGTGTGAAAAATGCTGCAAAAGCTTCTTTGGGAAGATTAAAAGGTAATTCTGGCAGTATGGAACCACAAAATCCAGTAATGCCAAATAGTCAGACTATATCTTCATCACCTATACCACCGCTACAAAAAACAACAGAGCAAAAAAATATAACGCCACAATCTCCGTTGTTTGCTACATCTCCAGTTCCTACATCTCCAGTTCCTACAACTCCAGTTCCTACGACGCCGAATATTTCTCCTTTGCCAAAATTAACGTCTGTAGTGCCAAATATAGGGGGAGGTGCGCTATCTAAACCAAAGCCATTAACTCCTTCTCCTGTTAATAAAAATGATGATATTTTTAATGAGCCTAAAGACCCTTCTCTAATAGATATTTCAAAGAATAATGATGTTTCTTATCTTATAGATTATATAAAGCAAATAGCATCTACTCGCCCTTCTGGTTATTTAGCACAGCTAGTTGAATTGTCATGCAGCGCAATGGATGATGTTGCATTAGTAGCATTGCAATCTTTATTTTATATAAAAGAACCAAAAGTTGCTATTCATATTCTTAAATTACTGGAAAACGATACTATTTCATCACAGCGTCGTTTTTTAATGCTAAAGATTATACAAGAAACAGATGTAGAATTAGATTCTGTTTTAATTGAACGGGTTCTTAATAAAGAAAAAGACGTTATTGTAAAATCTGGATTAGTTAAAGTCTTTGCAAGGAATAGCGGTGCAAGTGGAATCAATACATTAAAGCGTTGTCTCGCAGACGCAGACCCTCGTGTGAGAGCAAACACTATTGAGGTTATAGAAGAACAAAAATTAGGTGGCTGTGATACTATAATTGTATCGCTTTTAAATGATAGCGAAAATCGTGTAAAAGTTAATGCTGCAAAATATCTTATAAAAAATGGTTATATAAAAGCTTTTTATACTTTACAGAATATGCTTACTTCTCAGGAAGTTTGGTTGAGAGACAGTGTTATTTTTGCGTTGGGAGAAATTGGCGACAGAAATTGTCTGACTCTTTTAAAAATGGCTATGAAAGATCAAAATCAAGGGATAAGACTTAGCATTTTAAAAGCGTTAGCTCATATTAATAGCAATAATTCAAGAGCTGTATTACAGGCTGCCTGCGGTGATCCTGATCCTGTCGTTTCTCAAGTAGCTCGCTCTCTTTTTGAAAAATTAAAAAATACTCCTCCACAACAGGAAAAAGTTATCACTGTAAAGTCTACTGAATTTCCAACGGAAGATTCTCCAGTAAATAGTGCTTCATCGACTAATGCTGCAAAAACTATTCAAGCACAGCCTGTTCAGGCAACAGAACCAAATAAAGCTGTGCCCAATAATATTAAGCCTCCGTTAAATTCAAATTTACAACCACCTGTCTCTGTTGTTCAGAAACCTTCATTGGTTCCTCCTCTTCCAACAAGTCAACAGAATAAATCTCCTGTTATTCCGTCTAAACCTTTGCAGCAACAAAAGCCTGAAGTTGCGAATAGCGGTGGAATTGTTTTTGAAAAACCTCGTTCACAAGAAATATATGACAGGTTAGGTTCTACTGATATCAATATAAGAAACTCAGCGGTAAGAGATATTGTTTTTGTAATGGGGAACGATCAGCTTATTTTAATTAGAAAAGCTCTTAGCTTAGCAGATGAAAGCGTAAGAATTGCCGCTGTAAGAATTTTAATAAGAAGAGGCAAACCAGATATTAAACCTTTGCTTGCTGAATTAGCAAAAGATCATAATGAAACAATACGCTCCTTGGTTCAAAAGGCTTTAGCGTTATAGAAAAAAGTGAAAAATAATAAAGAATTTGATGTAATTGTAATTGGTGCAGGTCATGCAGGTTGTGAAGCAGCTTTGGCTTCTGCTAGAGCTGGGTTGAAAACTCTGCTTTTAACTATTACTCTTGAACATGTTGCAGCTTTGCCATGCAATCCAAGCGTTGGAGGTCAAGGAAAGGGACAGCTTGTTAGAGAAATAGACGCTCTTGGCGGCGAGATGGGAATCGTTGCTGATGAGACAAGTATACAAAGAAGAAGATTAAATACTCGTAAAGGTATCGCTGTTCAAGCTAATCGTTTTCAAAGCGATAAAATGGCTTACAGTCGAAGAATGTTATCTTCTTTACTTTCTCAAGAAAATCTTTGTTTACTTCAGGCAATGGTTACTGATTTGTATTTTGAAAATGGTAATATTGCTGGAGTACAAATTATATCAGGTGAACGTTGGTATGCACCTGTGGTAGTTTTAACAACTGGAACTTTCCTAAGAGGAAGAATTCATATTGGAACAGTAAACTATTCTGGCGGTAGAGCAGGAGAACCGGCTGCAAATGAACTTGGTATCGCTATTGAAAAATTAGGTTTACCTGTTTTGAGGTTTAAAACAGGGACTCCGCCTAGAGTAGATGGTAATACTATAAATTATGAAGGTTTAGAAAAGCAAGAAGAAGACCCTGAGACTGCGCCTTTTTCTCTTTGGTCTAAGCCATCTGTTTTTCCCTCAAAAGCTTGTTATATAACTCACACAAATAAAGAAACCCATAGAATAATTAAAGAAAACTTCGGCAGATCTGCCCTAATGTCTGGGAATATTACTGGGACTGGTGTTAGATATTGTCCCTCTATTGAAGACAAATTAAATAAGTTTCCAGATAAAGATGCTCATAAAGTTTTTCTTGAGCCAGAAGGCTATGATAGCACAGAAATATATTTGCAGGGACTTTCTACAAGTTTACCAGAAGATGCTCAAGAAGCTTATGTTTCAACTATAAAAGGTTTGGAAAATGCACGTATAACTCGTCCTGGATATGCAATAGAATACGATATAGTTGATCCACTTGATTTATACCCAAGTTTAATGTCCAAATCTATTAAAAATTTATTTTTAGCAGGGCAAATAAATGGGACTTCTGGCTATGAAGAAGCCGCTGCTCAAGGGCTTATTGCTGGTATAAATGCTGCCGCTGCCGCAAAAGGTAAGCCACCATTGATGCTTGATGCANNTGGGAATAAAAGAACCCTATAGAGTATTTACTTCCAGATCTCCTTTCAGGCTTAATTTAAGAATGTCTAACGCAGAAGCGAGATTATCCGAAATAGGCTTTGAAAGGGGAGTTGTTTCACAACAAAGAATTGAAATACTTCGCAAAAGGGAAGAAAAAATTTCTTGCNNGTTTGGCTCAACTATTAAAGCGACCAGAAGTTGAACTTAGGAACTTTGAAGAAAAAGTTCCAGAAATAAAAGAATTAGATAAGCTTGCTGTATTAGAAGCAGAAGCAAGAGTTAAGTATTCTGGTTATTTAGTTCAGCAACAAAAAGAATTTGAACTAAGAGAAGCAATGAAAACTTTGGAATTGCCAGAAGACTTTTTTGACAATATTCCTGTTGCTTTAAGTAAAGAAGCAACTATGAAAATACTTGCTGTTAGACCGCATAATATAGATGAATTAGCGCATATACCAGGCGTAAGAGCTTCTGATGTTGCTTTGATTATTATGATGCTAAAGAAAAAAGAACAGAATATTAATAAATCCTTATAATAAACTTATTATTCAATAATTTGAGCATAAGTTTGTTGAATTGTTACTGGATCTATAATAAGTTTGTTTTTGCGTTTATGAGTTTCAGCTTCATAATTTCTTTTTATTGTTTTCCAGTCAGAGAATGCTAAAAAATCTTGAATTAGAGTTGAGACTCGTTTGTAGTCGTAAAAATTAAAAACAGGATACTCTACTGTAAGAAGGTCTATCGGTGAACGACATTCTATAAATCTACGTTTCCAACTTTCTCTAAAATGCCCCTGTGAGTCGCAGCAGTTTAGCATAACAATTTTATAACTATTAGGAAATATAGTCGCATCTAAATCTTCAGAAGTAGCTTTAGNNCAGGTCCATTTCCATAACGAGCATGGCCAGAATAAATAACTATATCTACGCTTGGGTCTTCTAAAGCGGATTTAAAAATTGCTTTTGGATTATTGTCTACTTGTGTTATAACACCGACTTCGATAGTTATTGGACGACCATTTACATATAAACGTTTTCCATTCAAAACGGTGAATAATGGCAAAGATTTGATTATTGTATCTCTTGGGTGATCATAACCCCAAAAAATTGCGATACGTAATCGTCCATCGCTAAACATTGAGTAATAATCTGGCGATCCGTTTGGAATATAGTCAGAATTAGAGCGTTTCGCTGTTTTTCTGATAGCAGCGCCATTTAATACTAAAGCGATAAGAAGTAGACAAATAAAACTACTTATTGGATATATGTATCTATTTTTCATGTAAAGAAAATTCGACAATATTTCACTATTTATTAATAATTGATTACAATTTTTATTTTATTTTATTTTTATTTATGTGGTGTGTATAATATAAAAAAAGGGTGGTGAAAATATGGATANNAGCAAGCGATAATGCTGAGAATCTTAATTTTGGATATACAGCAACTACAGTCAAACAAAACTTGGGTTGGTTCCTATTAAAGTATAAAATGGAATTTATTGATTACCCAGCTAATTTGGGTGAGTTATTTATAACTACAGATATACGAGGTTATCATAAATACTTTACTTATCGTGATTTTTATTTATATGGGAATGATAAACTTTTAGGAAGAATGAGCACAACATGGACGCTTGTAGACCTATCTAATAAAAAAATGGTTTTACCTGCAAATGTGTTAGATACTCCATTCTTAATACCTTTTGAAAAGCGTAATGATGATTTAGTATACGAAAAAATAAAGCCTATATCAGATTTAACATCAGAGAAAGTTTTTTCTGTGAGGTTTGATGATTTAGATGTAAATGGTCATGTAAATAATGCGATATACATTGTATGGGCTTTTGAAGCTTTAGACTACGATTTCCGTATATCAAAAAAGCCCAAAACCATAGATATGGTTTTTAAAAAAGAAATTAAATATGGAACAAAAGTACTTTCACAAGTGTCATTAGATAATAATATATCTAATCATGTATTACGTAATGCAGAAACAGGCGAAGAATTCTGTTCTGTTTTATGTATATGGTGTGATAGATAATAAATTGCCTTGAAACTTTATTGTTTTTGATTAACTTAATAAATAGAAAGGTTTAAGAATGTGAGTAATAAGGAATCTAGTCTTGGTTGGGCGTTTTTCTTATTGATTATTTCTTATTTTATATGGGATACAGTATGGGTTTTACCAGTTAAATATTTAACGGTATTTTTTCATGAGCTTTCTCATGGCTTAATGGCTGTTGCTACAGGAGGAAGCATTAGTAAAATTGAGCTGGATTTGATGCAAGGCGGTGTGTGTTATCATACAGGTGGAATACGATTTCTTACAGCATCGGCAGGTTATCTTGGAAGTTTACTATGGGGTTGCCTATTTTTAATTTTTAGTGGTAAATATGGAAAAGGTAAAATAGTATTAGAGAGNNGGTTTAATAATAATAATTCATTTCTTACTTAAAAAAATAAAGAATGATGTTGCAATAAATACAATAGGTAGTTATATAGGTTTAAGTTCTTGTTTTTATGCAATATTCGATATTAAAGATGACTTAATAGACAGAGCTAAAGTTGCTTTTACTATGAAATCAGATGCTTCTGTTATTGGAGAAATGATTGGTATCCCAACTATTTATGTTGGAATAATCTGGTTTATAATCGCTTTAATTATCACGTATAAAACTTTAGATTATGTTTTAAAGAAGTAATATGGAAGAAAAAAATATAGAAAAACAACTTATTGAGGATAAAATAGAGCATTTGGAGTCTTTAAGGATTCTTCAAAAAGGTTTAGACGACATTATTGAAGAAATGCAGATGAGTTTTGCGCCACTAGAGTCTTCATTGGATAAAATCTATTCTTTTTTGCAGGAAACCTTAAATATAAATGGTTTTTATATAAAAATACATGACGAAACTTTAAAGGAAAAGAATTTTGTTTTCGGATCTTGTGCTTTTTATTACGATGAAATAGCAAGCGAAGTTAGCAGCGAATACAGACAAAGCTACATCAGGTTGGGTAAAAATGTATTTTTTATTCAGCCAATGGATGTTGTAGGAACTATTATTGGCAAAATCGCTATTTCTTATGATGTTCGAATGATGCCGCAAAATATGTATGCATTCGATTTTTTAGATTGTATTAGTGAATTATTAGACAATTATTGCTTTAATATTTATGCATCTAGTGTAAAAAATAGTCTATATACAGGAATTCAGTCAGCGCTAAAAAATCCATCTCTACGAGCTTCTATAGATACTGCGGTTGAATTAATATATCCATATGTAAAGTTTAAAAAGCTTTTCTTTGTTTTTTCAGACAGAGAACTTACTGGTAATGAAACAATACATTATTTATATTACGAAAATGGTGTAAGAATGAATCATTCCACAGATTCTCCTTCTTCAGAGTTTGATAGATTCATTCATAATCATAAGTATTATCTTGAGGCTTCTTATAGTGAAATTAGAGAACTTCTTAAAGACGATAACGTTAAACTATCATATTTAAGAAATTATACTGGTGGAAAAGAAATGATGGGTATGGTCGCTCATACCTGGGAAAAAAATAATTATATTAATTCTGTGCTTTCAAAAGAATTATATGATGTTTTTTTAGACGAGATTTGCCAGCGTTTGGTAGACATGAACAGAGAACAAACTATGCTTCGCAAAAACTTTTCTAATCTTGTTGTAGACCAGTTAATGCATGAAAATGACTATATGCACAGATTTTTATCTCCTAAACAGGCTGAAATAGGTGTTTTATTTGCTGATCTTTGTGCTTTTACTAAAATAAGCGAGCAAATTCTAAAAGAACCGGAAAGAATATCTAGTTTTGTAAGTAGATGGTCTAAGAGTGTTGTCAAAAGGATTTTTCCATTAGGCGGATGTTTGGATAAAGTGGTTGGTGATTGTACTATTTTCCTTTTTGGACCACCTTTTTATCGAGATAGTAAAGAAACAATAGTTAGACATTTATTGCAAGCTTCAAAACTAATAGTTAAATATACGAATGATTTTTTATATTTACCTGAAAATTCTGATTTAGTTAAACATCCAAATTTTAAAGATTTTGGAGTATCTATAGGCGTCAATCTATGTCCTGTCGTTGTTGGTTTAATTGGTCCAAATGAAGAATTGACTGCGTTTGGTTCTGGAATGAATAACACTGCAAGATTACAGGGAATTGCAGGAAATAATACTATTCTTGTTTCTGAAACAGTATACGATGTAGCTATGAAAACTGGTGAATGGAATTTTTCAGAACCTTTATTTACGAAAGTAAAAAATGTTCAGGAACCATTAAAACACTATAAACTAATATATGAATTGAAAAATAAATAGTTTGTTATGTGGTTTGTCTATATTTTGTTGTGTTCAGATAATACTTTTTATACTGGTATAACGAATAATCTTGAAAAACGTATAAAAGCTCATAATTCAGGTAAAGGCGCAAAATATACAAGAGGCAGACTTCCAGTTGTTTTAGTTTATTATGAAAAAAAGGAAGACAAATCAGCAGCTTTAAAACGTGAGATAGCAATAAAAGCACTTAAAAGACAAGAAAAAGAATTATTGTTAAATAAGTTTATATAAGTATTTTACTCAACTTTCCCACTTCAAAAAGCCTAGCAACTGCTGAATATATCTAGGTTGTTCAAAGAAAAAAAGCCGGACTTGCTTTAATATTTCTTCTGTGAATT
>LXOW01044492.1_pt1 | contig 11914 bp, 10 predicted proteins | sample 1368591 | NCBI WGS metagenome assembly LXOW01 (sample SAMN04884650, study PRJNA319009) | bovine gut metagenome | isolation source: Cow rumen | host: Bos taurus | place: Italy: Legnaro (PD) | collected 2014-07-09
ATGCCGTCACCGAATATACCCTGGCCACCGACGCGCCCTATTATACTGAGGCTCCGGCGGCCACGTCGGCCCCCGCCGTCACCCAGACCCCTGCTGTCACGGCGGCCCCCGTGACGGGGGAGGCCCGGGCAAAGCGCGTGGTACCCAAGGGCAACGGAGACGATGTCGTCACGGTCATGATCTACCTGTGCGGCACGGACCTGGAATCTAAGTACGGCATGGGCACCAGCGACTTGAACGAGATGATCAAAGCCACCATCTCGGACCAGGTGAACGTGATCGTGGAGACCGGCGGCTGCAAAGCCTGGAAGAACAGCGTTATCTCCAGCTCTGTGAACCAGATCTACCAGGTCCAGACCGGGGGATTGAAGCGGCTCGAAAGCAACTTCGGCACCAAGTACATGACGGACCCGGCGAATCTCACCGAGTTCATTCGATACTGCGTCAAGAACTATCCGGCGGATCGGAACATCCTCATCTTCTGGGATCACGGCGGCGGCTCCCTTTCGGGCTACGGCTACGATGAAAAGCAGAGCACCGGCTTCACGTCCACCGCCGCCTCCATGACCCTGCCTCAGATCGAGTCAGCGTTGAAGAACGCAGGCTGCGTCTTCGATTGGATCGGTTTCGACGCCTGCCTTATGGCCACGCTGGAGACCGCCATGGTCTGCAACGAGTACGCCGATTACATGATCGCCTCCGAGGAATCGGAGCCCGGCACCGGCTGGTACTACACCGACTGGCTCACCGTTTTGTCCAACAACACCTCCGCCTCCACGGAGAGCATCGGCAAGGTCATCGTGGACACCTTCGTCACCGCCAGCCAGAAGGCACAGTCCAACGCCCAGGTGACCCTCAGCGTCATCGACCTTGCCCAGATGCAGGGCACCGTGCCTCAGGCCCTTCGCAAATTCTCCACCGCCACCACCGCCCTCATCCAGGGGGATGGATATAAGAAGGTTGCCCAGGCCCGGGCCAACGCCCGTCAGTTCGCCAGGCAGAGCAGGATCAACCAGGTGGACATGATCGACCTGTGCGATCAGATCGGCACCGTCGAAGCAAAGACCCTGTCCGCCGCGTTGAGGGGGTGCGTGGCCTATAACAAGTCCACCATCTCCCGGGCTAACGGGATCTCCGTCTACTTCCCCTATGAGACCCTTTCCGGCGTCAAGAGCGCCGTCGCCACCTACAACAGCCTGGGCATAGATTCGGAGTATACCAAGTGCATACAGAGCTTTGCCAGCGTGGAGCAGGGGGGCCAGTTCGCCTCCTCCGCCTCCCAGTATGACTACGGCTCCTACTCCTCCGGTGGGGATCTTTTGAGCACCCTTCTGGGCGGCTTCATGGACAGCGGCTCCTACGGCGGCAGCTATGGCAGCTCTCCCTACGGTTCATCTTCGCCCCTTGGGTCCCTGACGGGGGCCTATACCGATGGGTACGGCTCCTACTCCGCCGGCAACAGCGTGGACTATGGCACCGTCTATGACCTGCTCTCCGCCTTCTCCGGCCGATCCATGCCTGCCGCTCTCGATTGGGTGGACACGTCCCTGGTGGCCCAAAAGGCGGCCCAGATCGCAGCCGATCGTCTGGACCCCGCCCGGATCACCGTTACGGACAAGAAGGGCGTGCCCACCCTGGTGCTGACCGACGGGGAGTGGGCCCTTATCGACACCGCCGCCGTCAACGTGTTCGTGGACGACGGCCAGGGCTTCATCGACCTGGGCTATGACAACTACCTTGAATACGACGCGGACAACGACCTCATGCTGACCTTCGACGGCACCTGGCTATGCATGGACGGCAACGTGGCGGCCTTCTACATGACGAAGGCGGACGAGACCGGGACCTACGGCCGCATCCCCGCGTTGGTCACCCGCACCGTGGACGGGGTACGGCAGGAGATGCTGTTGAATTTGATCGTGTTCATAGACCGGAGCGGCCACGCGGAGTTCCTGGGGGCCGATCCTCTCTATGAGAATGAGACCGAGACCCAGGGCAAGGGCGCTATCGACCTGGAGAAGGGCGACATGGTCCAGCTGCTCTGTGACTACTACACCTATGACGGGGCCTATGAGGGCAGCTACGCCCTGGGCAGCCCCTTTACGGTGGGGGGCGGTTCGACGATAGGGTATCTGAGACTGGATAACGTGGGTTCCCTCAGCGTCAGCTACCGCCTCACCGACGTTTACGGCAACGTCTACTGGACCCCGGCCAACCTCTATTGATCTTATACGATCCCTCCACAAAAAGTCGCTCTGAAACGGAGCGACTTTGTTATATAAATTATTCTTGACAATATAGAAAATATTCTATATTATACTGTGTGAGATAAGGAGGGAAGGGATATGGAGATCAAACCGCTATTGCAGCCTTACGTGGCCGTCGCCGATATGCTGACGAAAACCTTTGGGCAGGAGTGCGAGATCGTGCTCCACGATCTTGGCGTCCCGGAACATTCTGTGGTATACGTTGCCAACAACAGCGTCACCGGACGGCAGGTGGGGCAGAGCTTCGATCAGCTGGTGAAACAGGTGATCCTGTCCAACGATCTGAAGCAGGACTTCGTGGCCAACTACTTCTTTACCGCGCCAAACGGCAAACTGATACGCTCCTCCACGCTCCTGATCCGGGATAAAGGGGGCAAACTGGCAGGAGCCATGTGCATCAATCTGGACACGACCCGTATCCAGTCACAGATGGATTATCTGCGCGGGTGGTTGCCTCCGGATAACGAAGCAGAGGATCACATTTCTGCGCATACGCAGCCGGAGCATATCGCGGATATGGTGACAGGACTTATCGGCAGCATCATCGGCGAACAGCCTCCGGAGCAGATGACACGGGAGGAACGGCTGGCGAAGGTACGCTTCATGGAAGAAAAGGGCATCTTTCTCATGAAAGGGAGCATAGAGCTGGCAGCGGCGCGGTTAGGCGTCAAAGAGGTCACGATTTACAGCTATCTGGACGAATTAAGGAGGAGAAAGCAGTGAAATTGATCGCGTTGGATACAAAGAAAAAGGGGCATTATTCACCCGGCGTGCTGGTGGGGAATACCCTGTATATCTCCGGACAGCTGCCCATGGACCCGGAAACGGGCCAACTGGCAGCGGGCGGCATCGAGGCGCAGACGAAAGCGGCTCTCGGCAACGTGGAGCGGGTACTGACGGCGGCGGGCCTTGCCAAAACGGACGTGGCCTTGTGCCGGGTATACATCCCCGACATGGCATACTGGGACACGGTCAACGACATCTACGCCGATTTCTTCGGCGAGCATAAGCCGGCCAGGGTCATCGTGCCCACCCGGGAGCTGCATCACGGGGCACTGGTAGAAATAGAAGCGATCGCAGAAAAGGAGATATAAGTATGGAATACGTATGTGCTAAATGCAAAAAGCGGGAGAGCGTCGCCACGAGAAAGCCCAAGTGCGACTGCGGGGGACTGTGGACGCTGGACTATACGCCGCCCAAGTTCGACCTTGGCAAGATAGACAGGAACGAGTGGAGCATGTTCCGCTACCANNATCGTGCGCCTCGATGAGAACGTGCTCCTGAAGATGGACTACTATATGCCCACCCTTTCCTTCAAGGATCGGGGCGCGGCGGTGGTGGTGGCTCACGCCAAGGCCATCGGCGTGGACAAGGTGGTCCAGGACAGCTCCGGCAACGCGGGCAACGCCGTGGCGGCCTACTGCGCCCGGGCGGGGATCGGCTGCGAGATCTTCGTGCCTGAGGGGACCAGCCCCAAGAAGATCGACATGATCCGCGCCCACGGGGCGACTTGCACCGTGGTGCCCGGCAGCCGGGACCACTGCGCCGACGTATGCCGGGCTAAGGTAGCGGAGGAGGGAGCCTACTACGCCAACCACGTCTACAACCCCTTCTTCTACGAGGGCACCAAGACCTATATCTACGAAGTCTACGAACAGCTGGGCCGCATCCCTGCCAATCTGGTGATCCCCGTGGGCAACGGCACCCTGTTCCTGGGGGCCATGAAGGCCCTGGAGGAGTTGGAAGCTGCGGGCTGCATCGACAGCTTCCCCCAGATCATCGCCCTGCAGACTGAGACCTGTGATCCCCTGCTGCAGGCCATGGAGCAGGGGCTGGATCATCCCGCGGCCATCACGCCCCTGCCAACCATCGCCGAGGGCATCGCCATCGGCAAGCCCATGCGGGGGGAGGAGATACTTTCCTACGCGAAGAAGCACGGCGTCCGCTTCGTCCACGCCCCGGAGGACAGAATATTGGAGGCCCGGGCCTTCCTGGCCGGCAAGGGTATTTACATCGAGCATACCACCGCCGCCAACTACGCGGCTTACCTGCGGTATGTTGAGCTCCACGGCCCCACCCCCGACACCCTCATCACCATGTGCGGCGCGGGTCTCAAGTCGGACCACTAATGATCCTAAAACGAACAGGAAGCGGCCCTCGGGCCGCTTCTCTGCACTGTGCATTCGTTACCTTTTTTTGGCCGTATTGCCCTCCGGCGGATCGTCCATGGTCTCTCCCTCCAGGCGCACAACCTTCTCCGTCAGAAGCTTGGAGAAGCCTGACACGATGGCGGCGGAGTATACCACTCGCTCCACGTCCTCGCTTTGGGCGTCGGGGCTGTGGAGCACGTCGTCCGCACCGCTGCGGACCAGCTGGATGAAGGCCAGACAGACCTCGTGATGGGTCTTCACGTAGTCCTCATAGATGCGGCGTACCTCCGCCTCGGGCAGACCAAGGGGAAGCATCTTCTGGATATAGGGGATGTTCACGCTCTGCTTCAGGGAGCAGACCATGATGAGGTAGGCCATGTGGACCCGGGTATACTTCTTCTTCACCGGGGGAGGCATGATCTTCAGCCGCACGTAGTTGTTAATGATGCTGGCGGTGATGGCCGCGTTGCCGTGCTCATCCTCAGGCAGAAAGTTCAGATACCGCTGCAGCAGCATCACCACCTGGTCCATGTACAGGTCCATGTCCGGCAGCTCGTCCCAGTGGGGCAGGTGAAAGACCTTCAGATAGTTCTCCCACCGGCGGAGCTTGGTGCCGATGAGTTTCACGTCGTAAGCCATGCTTTTTTTCTCCTCATATGATATTTAAGTATACTCCATCCGTATCCCATTGACAAGACAGCGTGGGAAATATACAAAACTCGGCCGGATCGAAACAGATAACTATAGGTTATTACCGGTTCATATAATACTTCATATCAGATAATGACCAAAGAAAAGCTCACCGGCCACGGTGAGCTGTTTCACGGGAAAGGGAAGGATCAGTTGGCGAAATACCGACTGTCCTTCTGCAGCACGTCGTGAGCGCCGCCCTCCACCATGGAGGCGGGGGAGACCAGCGTCAGGCGGGCCTTGTCCCGCAGTTCGGCGATGGTGGCGGCGCCGCAGTTGCACATGGTGGACCGGACCTTGTGGAGGGTGGTCTCCACGTTGTTGTGGAGGGGACCTGCGTAGGGCACGTAGGAATCCACGCCTTCCTCAAAGGTCAGCTTCCTGTCGCCGCCGTTGTCGTACCGCTGCCAGTTCCGGGCCCGGGCGCTGCCCTCGCCCCAATACTCCTTCATGTAGCTGCCATTGATGAGCACCTTGTTGGTGGGGCTCTCGTCGAAGCGAGCGAAATACCGGCCCAGCATACAGAAGTCGGCGCCCATGGCAATGGCCAGCGTCACGTGGTAATCCTGGACGATGCCGCCGTCGGCGCACACGGGCACGTAGATGCCGGTCCGCTTCAAATACTCGTCCCGGGCGGCCGCCACGTCCTGAACGGCGGTAGCCTGGCCTCGGCCGATGCCCTTGGTCTCCCGGGTGATGCAGATGCTGCCGCCGCCGATGCCCACCTTCACGAAGTCCGCTCCCGCGTCGGCCAGGAACCGGAACCCGTCCCCGTCCACCACGTTGCCGGCGCCGATCTTCACGGAGTCCCCGTAGTTCCGGCGCACGAAGTCGATGGTCCGCTGCTGCCACTCGGTGAAGCCTTCGGAGGAGTCGATGCAGAGAATGTCCGCCCCTGCTTCGATGAGGGCAGGGATACGCTGCTCATAGTCCCGGGTGTTGACGCCGGCGCCCACCACGTACCGCTTATGATCGTCCAGCAGCTCCAGGGGGTTGTCCTTGTGGGCGTCGTAGTCCTTGCGGAACACAAAGGAGGACATGTGGCCGTCCCTGGTAATGATGGGCAGGGTGTTGAGCTTGTGCTCCCAAATGATGTCGTTGGCCTCCTTGAGGCTCACGCCCTCGTAGGCGTAGACCAGGGAGGAAAAGGGGGTCATGAACGCCTTGACGGGGGTATCCAAACTCATGCGGCTCACCCGGTAATCCCGGCTGGTGACCATGCCCAGAAGCTTCCCGTCGGGGGTGCCGTCCTCGGTGACGGCGATGGTGGAGTGGCCCGTGCGCTCCTTCAGGGCGATCACGTCCCCCAGCGTGGAGTCGGGGGTCACGTTGGAATCGCTGCGGACGAAGCCGGACTTGCATTTCTTCACCGCCCGGACCATGGCCGCCTGGCTTTCGATGCTCTGGGACACGAAGATGAAGCTCACGCCGCCTTCCCGGGCCAGGGCTGCCGCCAGCTTCTCGCCGGATACGGACTGCATCACGGCAGAGACCAGGGGGATGTTCATGGACAGGGCCGGCACTTCGTTCATCCTGTACTTGCACAGAGGCGTCACCAAGGACACGTTCTGGGGCGTGCAGGCGGAGGAGGAATATCCGGGGACCAACAGGTATTCGGAGAAGGTGTGGGACGGTTCGCTGAAATAATAGGCCATGCTGCCCTCCTCAAAATGGTTTGCCCAAGTATACCCGATAAACGGAAAAAAGGCAACCGTCCTTTGCAAGATTCTTTGAAAAGGTCAACCGTTTCTTTTGCCGCTGACCATCAGGGAGAGGACCCCTATGAAGGCGGAGGAGAGGGCGCAGGAGAGGAACAGGGCGCATAGGGAAAGGCTTCGGGAGATCACCTGTTGGCGGCTCGCAAAGGCCGCGGTCACGGTGGGGAACAGGGGCAGGATCAGATAGCAGACGGAGCCCGCCAAAAGGCCCAGCAGCAGCTTTCTGACAAGATACGGCAGAAGCTTTACCTCGGGATAACAGCACAGGGTCTGCAGCGCGAAGGACAGGCCGCCGAAGAGGGCTGCGCCAAGGAGCAGGCTGGTCTTAAGCCGCATAGGTAAACTCAGCGCGGCGATGGCCGACGCTCCCGTGGTGACCTCCATGCACGCGGCCAGGGCGGCAAAGACGCGCTCCTGGGGGATCAGCGGCCGAAGAAGGGAGAGGAGCGTGCAGGTAAAGAGGATGCAGCCCCCGATCCGCAGCATATCCAGCATGCTGCTCTCTATGGCTGCGGACAGGGCCGAGGAGAAGGGCAGCGCCTTTATAGGCGCGGCGGAAGGCGGGGCGTTTTTCTCCTTCCTGCTTAGCAGCTGCACCCCGGTCAGGCTCAGCACGCAGCCGTAGAACGCTCCGGCCATGGGCAGGAACAGGGCCTTGTTTTTCAGCAGCTCGGATGCTATGATGGAGAGCATGAACGCCGGGCTTACGCAGTTGATGAGGGGCAGGAGCCGTCCGCCTTTTTCGGAAGAGACGGCGCCGCTCTCCACAAGGGCGTGCAGGAGCTTCGCCCCGTTGGGCGCACCGGACACCAAAGAGAAGCCCACCACGGCGGCAAGCTGCCTTCTGGGATGGGCTGTTCCCGATCCAAGCAGGCCCAACAGCTGGGACAGCTTGACCGAAATGAAGGTGGGCAGAAGGGCGGGGAACACGTGGCCCCACCAGATGTCCAGGCCCTCCCTGGCGCCCGCAAGAGCGTCGGCAGGACAAAGCAGCAGCGCGGCCAGAAGCAGCAAAGGCCCGTAGGGAAGCAGACGTTTCATGATATACTGTATGATGAAGGAGCGTGGCGATTCATGATAAACGGAAAGAAAGTGGGGCTGTGCCTGGGTTCCGGCGGAGCCAGGGGCCTGGCCCATGTGGGGGTGCTGCAGGTGCTGGAGGAGAACGGCATCGTGCCGGACATCATCTCCGGATGCAGCGCGGGGGCCATCTTCGGCGCGGTCTATGCCTCCGGGACCAATCTGTATCTGCTGGAAAAATACCTGGGCACGGTGGAAGCCAGGAACATCATCGACCTGGGCATCCCCATCCACGGAGGCTTTTTGAGCGGGGACAAGATCCAGGAGGTGGTTTTGACCCTGACCCACGACCTTTCCTTCGGGGAAACGAAGATCCCCTTCGTGTGCATCGCCGCCGATCTGATGTCCGGGCAGATGAAGGTGTTCGAGGAGGGCAAGCTCCATGAGGCCGTGCGGGCCAGCATGGCGGTGCCGGGGGTGTTCACCCCGGCCCTCATCGACGGACGCTATTACGTGGACGGCGGCGTCATCGAGGAGCTGCCGGTGGACGTGCTCAGGGAGCGGGGCGCCGACGTGGTCATCACCTCGGATCTTGGCATCAAGCGAAACGCCTTCGACCCGGAGCATCCCTCCGCCGTGGACGTTCTGCGCCGGGCAACCGGCATCATGCAGGCCAGGATGACCCGCATGCAGGCGGATAAGGGGGACGTGGTCATCCGCCCCGACGCCTCCTTCATGGGCCTTCTCAAGATCAACGGCTACGAGGAAAGCGTTACTGCGGGCCGGCTGAAAGCCCTGGAGGCCCTGCCCCGCATCCGGGAGCTGCTGGGCATGGACGCCTCGCCAATCGCACAAAAAGACAGCCTCCCGATTGAGGAGGCTGTGAACCAATGACCATGGGTCAGATGAGGATGGCCGCTTCGCTGTCTCGGCGGAGCGGCTTTCTCAACGCGTAAGAGAGGATGTCCGTGGAGAGAGCGTCCACCCGCAGGGACTCCTTTGCCACGTCTGTGCATCTTCCGATGTCAGCGTTTCGCATGATGAGGGGCGTTTTGCTGATGCTGGCGATGGCGGACAGCAGGGACCGGGCGTCCCGCTTCAGGCCCAGCACCCGAAAATACAGGTTGGCGTCGCCGGGCGCACACATGTCGTTCACCAGCTCCTCGCTCATATCCAGCAAAGCGCTCATGCCGATGCGCTTGACCCGGGCCATGGTATAGCGCTTGGTCTTCGCCATTTCGAAGAAGCCTTCAGCGTCCACGGCCGTCCGGGCGCATTTGAGCAGATTCTGTTCAAATCCCTCCCGAACGTCGGGCAGCCGCCGCACGTCCTCCGGTCCCATGAGCCGAAGCTTATAGAGCATCATATCCCCCACGTCGTTGACGGTCAGCGGGAACTGGGGGTCGAACTGCATGGCTCCGGACACGAACAGGGGCATGGTGGCAAGGACCTGCGTGTTCCCTTCCCGGATGGCGGTGCGGATGGCGGTGGCGGAGGAGTATTCGCCGGTGAGATACTCGTCGTTGTACCCGCCGCCGATACGCTCGATGGGCACCGGGCAAATCTCGGGGGCGTACTTGCGGATGGATCGAAGGTACTCCATGGCTAAAATGTTGTTGGGCTTGACCAGCTCGCCCAACAGCTCCGCGTCAGCGCCCATATCCTGCAACGCCTCGTACCGGGCTCTGGGAAAGCTCTCGCCCATCTTCAAATGATACTGGAGGTAGGCTTTGAATTCCGGCGGCTCCTGGGCCAGATACTCTGCCAGCTGGCTCAGCTTTCCAACGTCCCCCTGCTCCGCCCCGAAAGCCAGGTCCGTCACCAGCCCCGTGGCGTGCAAAAGCCGCACGGCCCCCTCCGCGAACCGTTCCGCCGAGGCGTTGGCGAACACCGTGGGCAGCTCGATCACCAGGTCCGCCCCGGCTTCCAGGGCCCACTGGGTTCTTGTAAACTTGTCCGTGCAGGCGGGTTCGCCCCGCTGAACGAAGTTGCCCGACATGATGACGATGCAGTAGGAAGCGCCGGTCTTTCGCTTCGCCTGTTCCAAATGATAGATGTGCCCATTGTGCAGGGGATTGTATTCCGCGATTACGCCTACGACACGCATGGTATCCGCTCCTTTGCAGCCAAAAGAAATATATGGCTCATTTTCTGAAAATAAGTATACCATTATTCTTTCGGTTGTGGTAGAATCGAATAGAAATTTATTTTGGAGGGTTAAAACGACATGTCATCCTTGATCGAAGGCATCAAAGCCAAAGCCAAAGCCAACAAGCAGCACATCCTTCTGCCCGAGGGCACCGAGGAGCGCACCGTCCAGGCGGCCGCCATCATCCGTGACCAGGGCCTTGCCGATGTCACCTTGTTCGGCAAGCCTGAGGAGATCGCCGCCATCGCCGCCAAGTACGGCGTGGATCTGACTGGCGTGGGCATCATCGATCCCGAGAATCATGAGCTGTATCCCGCCTACGTGGAGAAGTTCTATGAGATGCGTAAAGCGAAGGGCGTCACCCCTGAGAAGGCGGCCGTCACCATGAAGGACCCTCTGTTCTACGCCGCCATGATGGTGAAGGATAAGAAGGCCGACGGTTTCGTCTCCGGCGCCATCAACACCACCGGCAACACCCTCCGTCCGGGCCTGCAGATCGTGAAGATGAAGCCCGGCATCAAGACCATCTCCAGCTTTTTCATCATGCAGGTGAAGGACAAGTCCTACGGGGAGGACGGCACCATCCTCTTCGGCGACTGCGCCATCAACATCAATCCCGACGCGGATCAGCTGGCGGAGATCGCCCTGTGCACCGCGGAGAACGCCAAGGTCCTGCTGGACTTCAAGGAGCCCCGGGTGGCCATGCTGAGCTTCTCTACGAGAGGCTCCGCCAAGCACGAGAACGTGGACAAGGTGGCCGCCGCCACCGCCAAGGTAAAGGAGCTGAACCCCGAGCTGTGCGTGGACGGCGAGATGCAGGCTGACGCCGCTTTGGTGTCCAAGGTGGGCAACTTGAAGTGCCCCGGCAGCAACGTGGCGGGCAAGGCCAACATCCTGATCTTCCCCGATCTGCAGTCCGGCAACATCGGCTACAAGCTGGTCCAGCGGCTGGGCGGCGCCGAGGCCATCGGCCCCGTCAGCCAGGGCTTCGCCGCGCCCATCAACGACCTCAGCCGCGGCTGCTCCATCGAGGACATCGTCTCCCTGGTGGCCATCACCGCCGTCCAGGCTCAGGGCATGAAGGAAGCCAAATAAGGAGGCCAGCATGAAGAATATCCTCGTTATCAACGCCGGCAGTTCCTCCCTCAAGTACCAGCTCATCGACATCGACACCGAGACCGTCATCGCCAAGGGCCTCTGTGAGCGCATCGGCATCGACGGCAGCATGCTCACCTACAAGCCCGCCAACGGCGACAAGGTGGAGATCCAGAAGGACATGCCCAACCACGAAGTGGCCATCAAGATGGTCCTCGACATTCTGACCGACGCCAAGGTGGGCGTCATCAAGGATATGTCCGAGATCGCGGCGGTGGGCCATCGCATGGTCCATGGCGGTGAGAAGTTCTCCGGCTCCGTCATCATCAACGACGACGTCATCGCGGCCATGGAGGAGTGCATTCCCCTGGGACCGCTCCACAACCCCGCCAATCTGATGGGCATCGCCGGCTGCCAGGCCGCCCTGCCCAACACCCCCATGGTGGGCGTGTTCGACACCGCCTGGGGCCAGGGCATGGAGCCCTCCCACTTCATGTACGCCCTGCCCTATGAGCTCTACAAGCAGTACGGCGTCCGCCGCTACGGCTTCCACGGCACCTCCCATAAGTACGTGACGGGCCGGGCCCTGAAGCTGTTGGGCGATCCCAACGCCAAGGTCATCACCTGCCATCTGGGCAACGGTTCCTCCATTTCCTGCTCCGTGGCCGGCAAGTGCGTGGACACCTCCATGGGCCTCACGCCCCTGGAAGGCCTGCCCATGGGCACCCGCTGCGGCAGCATCGACCCCGCCATTCTGCCCTATCTCATGAAGCGGATGAACATCACCGCCGCCGAGATGGACACCATCATGAACAAGAAGAGCGG
>LXOW01046136.1_pt1 | contig 11912 bp, 12 predicted proteins | sample 1368591 | NCBI WGS metagenome assembly LXOW01 (sample SAMN04884650, study PRJNA319009) | bovine gut metagenome | isolation source: Cow rumen | host: Bos taurus | place: Italy: Legnaro (PD) | collected 2014-07-09
AGTTAATTACGATAATTTAAGATAGGATTGGGTTCGCATACTGAAATCAATAATAAAAGGTTGAAATTTCAAAAGTAAAACATTATGAGAATCATGAACGGGGCGGCATTAGCCCGCAAAATCAGGTCGGTACTGGCCATCGAGATAGATTTCTGCAAGAACAAATACGGACGTGCGCCTAAACTGTCGATTATTTTGGTGGGCAACGACCCCTCCAGTTCGACCTATGTGAAAAACAAAGGCAAAGCTTGCAACGAAATTGGCATCGAAAGCGACCTGCATCTTCTGCCGTTTTCCACTTCACAGGCGGAATTGCTGGATTTGATTCAGCAATTGAATGAGGACGATAGCGTGGATGGTATTTTGGTACAGTTGCCAGTTCCCAAGCATATTGATAAGAATACGATTCTCAGGGCAATAGATTATCAAAAGGATGTGGATGGTCTGCATCCGATGAACATGGGATTGTTGAGCACCGCAAGCGACTGTATCATCCCGTGTACCCCCAAGGGTATCCTCTCGCTGCTGAAGTCCGAGGGTATTGAAATTGCGGGCAAACATGCGGTGGTGATTGGTCGCAGCAATCTGGTGGGCAAGCCTATGGCTCAGCTTATGTTGCGCGAAAACGCCTCAGTGACCGTGTGTCACAGTAAAACCCGTGATTTGCCATATCTGACTCGCCAGGGTGAGATTCTGATCGTGGCTATCGGTTGCCCCAATCTGATTAACGCCGACATGATCAAACCCGGTGCGGTGGTGGTGGATGTGGGCATCAACAGTGTGGACAATAAGCTGGTGGGAGATGTCTATAACAGCATCGATGTGTCGAGTATTGAGAAAAAAGCGGCGGCCATTACGCCCGTTCCTGGCGGCGTCGGCCCCATGACCATCGCCTCACTGTTGGAGAATACTTTCGAGATTTATAAACGAAGAATGAAGGTTGCGCTATAATTTCGTCAAGACGTCAAGGCGTTAAGACATGCACTATGTGCATTCGTGAAGACGACATTCAACTTCAAGTCTTCACGCCTTAACGAACGAGCGAAGCAAGTGTCTTCACGTCTCCACGTATAGTTTTCTTAAAACTCATCAACCACTTCCACCCACTTATACACCTTGTCTCCGCGACGCACCAGCTCTTTGGTGGGGATGGAGCAATACACGCCTTTTTCCGCTTTCTCGCAGGGTTTCAGATCCACACGGATTTCTTGGAGGGTGTCTTCATAAACTCCGGTGGTGGGACCGCAAATCAGTATCTGGTCACCCAGTTGTAAATTGTCGCTTTCAATAATGATTTCCGCTACTCCGATATTGGCGTAATAGTTGGTGATTTTGCCGATATGGCTTTTCACGCGGGTGGCTTGTGAGCCATAGCGCTCTGACCATTCGCCCATGGTGCGGCCTAAATAGTATCCATCCCAGAAACCACGGTTGAAGACACTGCGCAGTCGTTCCATCCAATGGCTGACTTTCTCCTTCGAGAAGCTGCCATCCTCTATGGACTTCAGGGCTTCGTGATAGCAGGCGGTCACCATTTTGACGTATTCTGCGGAACGGCCTCGGCCTTCGATTTTAAGGATGGTTACTCCGGCTTTGATGATTTTGTCCAGAAAACCGATGGTGCACAGGTCTTTCGGTGACATGATATATTTTCCATCCACCTCCAGTTCCAAGTCGCTTTCGGTGTCTTTGACGGTGTATTTGCGGCGGCAGAGTTGCAGGCAAGCTCCGCGGTTGGCGGAATAGCCCATGTTGTCGAGGCTGAGGTAGCACTTGCCGGATACCGCCATGCAGAGAGCGCCATGGACAAACATTTCTATCTGTATCAATTGTCCAGAGGGACCGCAAATATTTTCCTTGCGGATGGTCTGGCAGATGTCGGCGGCTTGGGCCAGGCTCACTTCGCGAGCTAACACCATGACATCGGCAAACTGGGCGTAAAAACGCACTGCCTCGATATTGGTGATGTTGCACTGGGTGGAAATATGCACTTCCATGCCGATTTTCTGGCAGTACTGAATCACTGCCCAGTCGGAGGCGATAATGGCGGAAACCTCGCATTTTTTGGCCAAATCCACCAATTTTTTCATCTCCTCCACTTCGTCGTTATAGACTATCGTGTTGACGGTCAGGTAAGAGCGAACCTTGTGCTCTTTGCAGATTTGGGTAAGCTTCTGCAGGTCGTCGTAGTCGAAATTGGCGGCGGAGCGGGAGCGCATATTCATTTTGCCCACGCCGAAATAAACGGAACCGGCGCCAGCCTGGATGGCTGCCATCAGCGACTCATACGAGCCCACAGGAGACATGATTTCTATACTCATGGTTAGAAGGTTACACGGTTAGAAGATGAAGTGATTACAGGATTAAGGATTTTGAATTCTTAATCCTTGGTCTTTAACTCTAAATTTTCAGGGAATATGCGTTTATAGAAAATCAATGCCAGCACAATACCCACGGTGACGCAGCTGTCGGCCAGATTGAAAATGGCGGGGAAGAAGTAGTCACCGCCCCATAGAGGGAACCACTCGGGGATGACAAAGAGCGGGAAATAGAACATATCCACCACCTTGCCGAAGAGCATGGGGGCATAGCCTCCGCTTTCGGGGAAAAGGGTGGACACCGCAAGAGGGGTGCTTTCGGAGAACATCAGTCCGTAAAATAGCGAGTCGATGATATTGCCCACTGCACCGGTGATAATCAGCGACAGCACACTTGCCCCGATCCAATCGGTTTTATCTTTCTTAATCAGTCTGATAAGGTAATAAATCAGGAAGCCCACAATAAGGATACGTCCCACTGTAAGCAGTAGTTTGCCGATATTCTGTCCAAAGGACAAGCCGAACGCCATGCCTTCATTTTCGATGAAATAAAGGTAAAACCAGTTACCAAGCACAGGAATGTGCTCGCCTAACGCCATGTGCGTCTTGACCCAAATCTTCAGTATCTGGTCTAAAATGATGAAGAGGACGATGATGCAGCCGGAGAGCAGGTAGAGTTTGTTACTTTTTTTCACAGAGTCTTATTTATTCTGGTTCATTTTAGCCTCGTAGCTCAATGTAGCATGGGGAACGATTCTGAGTCGTTCTTTCGGGATAAGTTTTCCAGTGACACGGCAAATGCCATAGGTTTTGTTCTCAATGCGGATGAGGGCCGCTTCAAGGTTTTTGATATATTTTTCCAGGCGTGCCGCCAATTGTCCGTTTTCTTCTTTTGACAACACCATATTGCCTTCTTCCAGGTTTTTGAAAGTGGGGGCGGTGTCCATGGTGTCGTTTCCGGCATTGCTGTATGCCTCTAAATAGGCAGCCAGGTTCTCTTTGGCTTCGGCAATCTTGCCTTCAATCAATTCCTTGAATTCAGCCAGTTCCTCGTCTGAATATCTTACCATTGTTTTTCCTGACATAATCTTCTTTTTTTTTGTGATTAATAATTCTGCAAAGATACAAAATTTTTCGATGTGCCAATGTGCTAATTCTCGTAAACCCATTCGGAAGCGGGCACGTGAATATGGAAACTCAGGTTTTGTCCAGTTTTCAGTTTGCCTGTCAACTTGTAGGTGAAGTCGGTTTCAGTTCTGGTTATTGTCAAAGTACCGCTTGAGAAAATGGAGCTGTCCTCATAGTATTCCCCATTAATTATGCCGTTGACACCGTATCCCTCGGTATTGCCTTGCGAGTATTCCTCACTGTAATCAGGTTTTCTAAATGCGAAGTAATAGGTAGCATCTTCATATTCTGTGGTAAGATCAAAAGTGCGGTTCAGGCAGTAATCTTCCACATCACCCATTATCTCATATAGAGATTCACCATTCGCATCGGTCTCTATAGTATATGCGCCGGCATAACTGCGGTTTTGTATCACATCTATACCGTATCCGCAGTGCAGCGGATAAACTTTCCCGTTAAATACCAGCGTGTTCTCTGCTGCCTCGGTAACGGTGGGAGTTTCGTTATTACTATTGTTGCCATTGTCAGGTTGAGGTTTGTCTTTCTTACAGGCAGTGAACATCATCATTACTGCCACAATCATCATTAAAAATTTTGTTGCTTTCATCGCTTTTATTTTTATAATTGGAATTCAATTCTGCAAAGATACAATAAATTTCCGATATAACACATTTCATTCTCGAAAGGTGGTGCTGATGCAGTAAATTGTCATGCCTCGAAGAGGCATTATCTCAATAACCCCGCACGTAAGTGTGGGGTAAAAGGATACATACAGTGTCCCTGAGCCTCGGAGAGGCGATACCTTGACAGACTCATAATATGCGAGTCTATGTCTGTCAAGAATAATAGCAAATGTCCCCGAGGTCCGAAAGGCAAAAAAAAACGGGAGCAAAAGCCCCCGTATATAATTCATTTACTAATTTACTAATTTGCTAATTCAGTTGGCACATTAAATTCTCCCCTCGAACGAAGTGAGACTCCACTCATGCTCAGCGTGACTCCCCTTGAGTGCGTAGCACGAAACTCCCCTGAATTTAATTAGCACATTGTCTCATTAGCACTTTAAATCTCCGCTCCATCGAAGCAGTAGGTGCACAGACGGTCCTTCGGCAGGCCGATAGCCTTGGCGATGGTGCTCAGCTTGTTGAATTTCAGCGAGTCCACACCCAGGTGCTGGCGGATTTTCTCCACCATGTTGGCATACTGCGGAGTGGTGTCGTCCATGTAGAGGTGCAGGTTCTTCTTGCTGTCGCCTTCCAGTTCCTCGATTATGCGGCGTGAAATCAGTTCCATCTCCGACTTGGAAGCCGAGAAGTTGATGAATTTGCAGCCGTAGAGCAGGGGCGGGCAGCTGATGCGGATGTGCACTTCCTTGGCACCGTATTCATATAATTTGCGCACATTGTCACGCAATTGGGTACCACGCACGATAGAGTCGTCGCAGAAAACAGCGCGTTTGCCTTTCAGGATGGCGGCGTTGGGCAGCAGTTTCATCTTGGCCACATGCTCGCGGGTCTCCTGGTTGACGGGCATGAAACTACGTGACCAGGTGGGGGTGTATTTGACGATACCGCGCTGGTAAGGAATACCTTTGCCGGTGGCATAACCCAAAGCCATACCGATACCTGAGTCGGGGATAGCTGACACGAAGTCGGCCTCTATGTCGTCTTCCTTGCCCATCTCGTAACCGCCTTGGTAACGCATCTGCTCGATATTGATGCCTTCGTAGGCTGAGGAGGGGAAACCATAATATATCCACAGGAATGAGCAAATCTGCATCTTTTCGTTGGGGGCGAGCAGTTGTTTGAAACCGTCTGCCGTCACTTTCATGATTTCGCCAGGTCCTACATAATGTTCCACCTGATAATCCAGATTGTCGAAACTGTGACTGTCGAAAGCCACCGCATAACCCTCGTGGTTCTTGCCGATGATGGCGGGGGTGCGGCCCAGAATATCACGGGCGACAATCAGTCCCTCATTGGTCAGAATCAGCATGGTGCAGGAGCCTTGCACTTTGCGGTACACATTCTGGATGCCGTCCACAAAATCCTTGCCTTGCGTAATCAGCAGGGCAACCAACTCGGTGGGGTTGGTGCTGCCGGAGCTCAGCTCGGTGAACTGCTGGTTCAGGCTCAGACATTCCGCTTCCAGTTCCGCCAGGTTGTTGATCTTGCCAACGGTGACGATGGCGAAACGGCCCAGATGCGAGTTCACCACAATAGGCTGGGCGTCGGTGTCACTGATGACTCCGATGCCGTGCGTGCCTTTGAATTTCGGCAGACTGTCGGTGAACTTGGTTCTGAAATAAGTGTTTTCGATGTTGTGGATGGAGCGGAAGAAGTTTTCCCCTTCCATTGTGGCCATACCGGCGCGTTTTGCTCCTAAGTGAGAATGGTAGTCTATACCATAAAATAAATCAGATGCGCATTCCTTGTGCGATGCGACACCAAAGAAACCTCCCATAATGAATTAATAATAAATAAGTTATCCATTCTGCTACTACCTTTTCAGGAAGGTGCAAAAGTACAAAAAAATTACTTATCTGGATGAAAAAAATAGGATATTTTTGTATTTTTGCACTTTCAATTTTGAAAATGAAAAAGTTACCAGACACTTTGCCCTTTCGGATTATCTTCGGCGTGTTGGCCTATTTGTTGCTTATACCTTTTGCCTTCATCACNNGCCTTCATCACTTTCAAGTATATCCCCAATGCCCACTGGCCGTGGAATCTGGACCGTATCCTGTTGTTTCTGGCGCTTGTGGCACTGATTACCTTTGTTCTGCGGAAGCGTAAAATCATTGTGGCAGTGCTCTGGCTGCTGTTGTTGGCTTTCCCTACTGTCGGCTCCATCATCAACGGCTATGGCTTCCGGCTTCTATACAAGGATTACAAGGAGATGGTGTATGGTATCTTCACCGAGCCCGAGCCAGACAGTACTCCCCGCGATTTGCGCCCTTTCCCTCACAAAACCAAGTATATCCAGGCGGTGGATTACTATAATCCTGAGGTTAGAAATTATGCGGTTTCTTTAACTACCGATGATAGTTTGAAAAAGTATATTACAGAGTATCATGAATACAGAAGATTGATACAGTGCTTTGCTGTGTTCCGCGATGTGAACCGCCGTTGGAATTATGTCAACGACCCGCTGGGCCAGGAGTATCTGGTCAAGGCCAGCGATAATTTAGGGGTGTTTTCGGGCGACTGCGATGACCATTCCATCATGATGGCCGCGGCTATTATGTCGATTGGCGGCACCATGCGGCTGGTACACACCACTGAGCATGTGTATCCCGAAATCCTGATTGGTGACAAAGATAATCTGGAAGACATCAACTATATTATCAAGCAGGTGATGTTCAAGGCGGAATCAGAAGGGAAAAGGCTTCATTATCACATCGATAACCAGAAGCAGATTTGGCTCAATCTGGACTACACTGCCCGCTATCCTGGTGGCGAATTTATGACATCGCAGATTATAGCAATACTGAATTTATAGTTAAGCTGTTATTCATTCCTCATACTTCCATAAATTTTCCGTACCTTTGCACCTTAATTGATTGCAATGAAAAGATTATCCCTTGTTATCGTTTTCGTATTACTGCTGGCATCTTATGGATTTTCCCAAACGCAGACCATTAGGATGATGCACTATAACCTGTTGTTTTACACCGAACAAGGTTCGGGCGGCTGTAACTCCACCACTAACAATCTGAATACCAAAGACGCCGCCTTGCGTACCATTATTGATTATGTGGAGCCCGACGTGTTCGTGGTCAATGAAATAGGCAGCAATGTGAGCTATGCCGACCGCATCGTCAACAATGTGCTGAATACCAATGGACGACAAGGTTATCAGCATGGACCCCTGACCAATTATTCTGGTGGTAACATTGCCAACATGCTGTTCTACAACTCTGCCAAATTGGCTTTCCACAGCCATTTCGCCCTCACCACCGTCAACCGCGACATCAACGGCTACAAGATGTATTATGTTACCCCGAATTTAGCCCATGGTGACACCGTTTTCACCACCTTTATCCTAATGCACCTGAAAGCGGGAACCGGCAGCGACAATGAGCAAAAACGATTGAGCCAAGTGACGAGACTGATGAACTATCTGGAAAGTACAGGCTTATATGGAAATATTTGTCTTTCAGGAGATTTTAACATTTACGGGGCTTCCGAAGACGCCTATCAGCAGCTGATTCACTATTCCAACAGCCTGTATAAATTCTATGATCCTATTGACATGGAAGCGGAATGGAACAATTCTTACAGCTCCCGATACGTTCATACCCAATCGACTCACAGTGACGATAACGGCTGCGCTTCCCCGGGAGGCTTGGACGACCGTTTCGACTTCATTCTGGTATCCTCGCCCGTCTATTACGGCAGNNTCCATACCCAATCGACCCATAGTGATGACAACGGCTGTGCCTCCCCAGGGGGCTTGGATGACCGTTTCGACTTCATTCTGGTATCTTCGCCCGTCTATTATGGCAGCCGGAAAGTGAGCTATGTGGACGGCAGCTATAAGGCTCTTGGCAACGATGGCAACCATTTCAACAAAAGCATCAATTATTCCACCAATCAGGCGGTTCCGTCCAGTGTGGCCAATGCCCTTTATAATATGTCAGACCACCTGCCTGTGGTTATGGATTTAGCCGTTGATGTCACCCCTGTGTCCGTGTCGGCGCCCTCCATAGCCGATTTCGAGGTGTATGTGATCAATCCCGTCGAAGACCAGTTGAGAATCAGTATTCTGCCCTCCGCTGAAGAGGATATGCTGATAGAGTTGTATTCTTTGGAAGGCAAACTGCTGATGAGCAAACAACAAAGAGTGGGCAGCGACGGGGCACGCGTGGATTTGGACTTCCCGTACACTTCCGGCCTTTACATTCTAAAAATCACCGACAGCCACAACGCCACGGTGATCAAAAAGATAGTGAAATAAACAACCATAAATTCAATTTCGGGGAATACTTAGCTACTGTATCACCAGCTTTTTGACAATGACCGCTTGGTTTGCGCTGTGGATTTTCAGGAGGTAGAGTCCGGCGGGGAGCTGGGAGACGTTGATGGTGCAGTGGTTGTTGAGGGCTTCGGTGTGAAGCACTTCTTTTCCCATCAGATCGAAAATGACGATTTCGTTGATTTCCACCGAATTGCTCTGAATGGTGAACTGCTCATGGGCGGGGTTGGGATACACCGCCACCAGGGCCGGATCAATCAAAGCAACCGCATTTCCGTATTGGAAAGTGTTGACCGAGTCGGCACCGAAGATTTTGCCCACTAACTCCGGATAGTCCACAAAGGGGTTGCGGTTGTGCTGGAGGGCATAGACGGCGTTGTTACGGTCAATTTCCTTCTGACTGACGGGATCTTCCTCATGCCAACGAATCAGCATGGCCAAAGCCCAGGGGTTGAGGTTGCCGTCGGTAAACATAGAAGGGGTGCTTTGGTCGAAATCACGATTGTAGTAGCGGGTGCACATGTACAGCAGCAGTCGGGCAATGTCGCCTTTGAAAGCATCGATAGGTTCGAAAACAGTGCCCGAAAAACCTGGAGTGGAGCAACTGCCTATTTTGGAGCCGTTGCGGCTGGTCCATGTTGCATTGCCCACTTCGCCAAAAGGCAGGTTGCCCCGTTTGTTGTTCACTTGTCCGTCGGTAGGGTACATGTGAAACAGGTCAGTGTACATGGGAGTCTGGCTATTGAACCAGCTTTTGGGAATTACATGTTCCCGGTTATAACAATCTCCTTCGCTATCATAACTTCCGCACTGGTCAATGACGGGGGTGTATTCATAGGGCGGAGTGCCGCCGGGAATGTCGGAGTAAATATCCCATATCTTACCATTGCTCTTGACATCGGTTTCGGTAAACGCGTCCCAAAGTCCGCTGTAGGTCAATGAAGACGCATTGTTGCTGGTAATTTGCGACAGCGCAATTCTTAGCGCACGGCCTTTTTTGCCGTTGGCGGCATTGTAGTAGCCGGCGGGCTCCTGGGCGGAGAGGGTAAAGGTCCAGAGAAGAGCGGTTATCAGTAGTAGGTGTTTTTTCATATTAATTTTTTTATCGGTTATACGTTAAGGCGTTAAGACATGCACAGTGTGCATTCGTTAAGACGAAAAAATTTCGTCATATCTCTTTTATTCCGCCTCCACGTCTCCACGTCTTCACGCATCACTTGCCTTTTGGCACATCTCCACCATCTTCACACATTCCTTGGCTTCCCGCACATCGTGCACCCGGAGGATGTGGGCGCCTTTCATCAGAGCCAGGGTGTTCAGCACGGTGGTGCCGTTCAAAGCATGCTGGGCATCAGTTTCCAACAGTTTGTATATCATTGATTTTCTTGAGATGCCTACCAGTATCGGCAAAGCGAAACTGTTGAAGGCATTCAGGTTGTTCATCAGAAAATAATTCTGTTCCAGTGTTTTACCAAAACCGAAGCCTGGGTCAAGGATGATATCGTTGGCTCCTAATTCCTTTAGTTTGGCCACTTGGGTGCCGAAGAAGCGCAGCATATCGCCGATGAGGTTGTCGTAGTGGGTGTGTTGCTGCATCACATCGGGTTTGGCAGGAGTGTGCATCAGGCAGTAAGGCACTCTGGCTTTGGCCACAGTGGGAATCATCTCTTCGTCGAAAGTACCGCCAGACACGTCATTGATCATGGCGGCTCCGTGGTCCAACGCCACTTGGGCAACCGATGCCCGCCAGGTATCTATTGAAATAATGGTGTCGGGGAAATGCTGTAAGATAAGTGTCACCGCTTGCCGGATGCGCTCAATTTCGGTGACTTCGTCAATATCGGCGGCTCCGGGTCGGGTGGACATGGCCCCGATGTCAATCAGGTCCGCACCTTCTTCCAGCAGCTGGGAAGCACGGTCCAAAATGGCTTTTTCGCTGGTATAGCGGCCTCCGTCAAAAAAGGAATCTTCCGTATAATTCAAGATTCCCATCACCAAAGGGTGGGACAAATCACAGAGTTTTCCTTTGAAATTCAGCCACATGACACTATTTTTTTACAGTTTTGTCTTTCTGCCAGTTAGTCTCCTTATAAACAGGGATATTATCACGTTTTACGATAGAGTAAATCAGCAGGATTAAACCGATAATGATGAAGGGAATACTCAGTTTCTGACCAATGTCGAGGGTCATTCCCACTTCCTTGCTGACCTGTACTTCCTTGAAGAACTCGATGATAAAGCGGGCGGTGAAAATCACGAACAGAAGCAAGCCGGTGGCTCTTCCCGCGGGAACTTTGCCTTTGGCAAATTTGAAATAATAAATGAAAAACGCCAGGAACAGCAACAGATAGACGCAGGCCTCATATAATTGTGCGGGATGACGCAAGGTGCCTGCGATGCCGGGACCGCCAAGGGTGAAGTCGAAAGCCCAAGGCACCGTGGTGATGCTGCCTACGATTTCGTGGTTCATCAGGTTGCCGATACGCACCATGCCGGCGGCGATGGGAATCACCAATGACAGGCGGTCGAGCAGCCACAAGGCGTTCATTTTGTATTTCCAGGCGAAGTAGCATAGAAACGATATGATGGCGATAACCGCTCCGTGACTTGCCAATCCTTGATAACCAACAAACTGTCCGTCTTGAATGGGCAGAATAATCTCGATAATGCCCTTGAGACTGGTGAAATATTCCGGTTCGTAAAAGAGAAAATGCCCCAGACGCAAGCCCACGATAGTCCAAACGATGGTCCAGATAGACAGTTTGTCGCACAATTGCTGGGAGATATTCTCGGTTTTAAATATCTTGCTTAAAGTAAGATACGAAAAGAAAAAGCCGAATGCCAAAAGCAGACCGTACCATCTCACCTCGATAGGTCCTAATGAAATGGCCACGGGGTTGACGGTCCAGGTGATGTAATTTAGTATTGCCATGTTGTTGTTTGTTTATTCATTTAATCGTTTGTGACGTTAAGACGCTCGTTTCATTCGCTCGTGGAGACACTCACTTCGTTCGTTCGAGGAGACGCTCACTTTGTTCGCTCGGGGAGACACTCATTTCATTCGTTCGGGAAGTCGTTCACTTCGTTCACTCGGATATACGATACCGCCCCACATCTTCACATTTCTCCGTCTCCCCGAGTACACGTAGTGTACGTCTATTCGTCTTCCCGAATGCACGCAGTGCATGTCTCTCCGTTTCATTGCTTCAGTGCTTCTTGCAGCAACTGGTTGAGTACGGTGGGGGAGATGTCGCGGGTGATTTTACCTTGTTCACACAAAGATATTTGTCCCGTTTGTTCGGACACCACGATGGCCAGTGCATCGGTGAACTGGGTGGCTCCGATGGCGGAGCGGTGGCGCAGACCCAAGTCGGTGGGAAGATCCTCTTCTTTGGAAACGGGCAAAATGCAGCGAGCAGCCGCAATACGGTGTTCCTTGATGATGACGGCACCGTCGTGCAGCGGACTGTTTTTGAAAAAGATATTCTC
>LXOW01419257.1_pt1 | contig 11912 bp, 8 predicted proteins | sample 1368591 | NCBI WGS metagenome assembly LXOW01 (sample SAMN04884650, study PRJNA319009) | bovine gut metagenome | isolation source: Cow rumen | host: Bos taurus | place: Italy: Legnaro (PD) | collected 2014-07-09
CGAAAAGCAGGAGAGAGGTTTCACGCCTCTCTCCTTGTTTTTCTGTTTCTGAAGTATCTGTTCAGTCGCTACCTGCGGCGGAGAAGCCGGAGGTTTGCACCGTAGGGGCGGTTTTTCCCGGCTTGCCGGGATACCGCCCCTCGATGAAGGGAAGGCTGCCGAACAACGGGGACAGGGACGCATCCGCTTGCGCGGAAAAGCGTCCCCTACGGGGGCGACTGAACAGATACCTTCGGAAAAATTGAAAAATAACTCTTGCAAAACGCAAAACCCTGTGCTATAATACGCTTCGCAAACGCCGCAGGGCGTCTGACGAACCTGGGCCTTTAGCTCAGCTGGGAGAGCGCAAGGTTCGCAATCTTGAGGTCAGGGGTTCGATCCCCCTAAGGTCCACCAAAGCAGTATCAGACGAACACCTACTTTTTCAAGGGTGGATTTGCCTTGAAAGTAATGCTCTGATACCGATTACAAAAGCACCGTTTCGAGTAATCGAAGCGGTGTTTTTGTTTGCAATCGCACATTTTTGTTTTCCGTCGTTCTGTTGTAAAAGACGCTATGAGATACAAGAAGCAAGAAAAACGGTACCTTGCTCTGGACTACTACGAATGGAAAGAACTGGTGAATGGGATCAACGAATACCGCAAGCAGGTCATTGATGAGGGCGGATATGTGGATTTTCATCGATGAAATACTGCTCAAGCTCATTGACGCGCCGACCAAGAAAATCAAGGTTATGGAGGGTTCAAAATGAAAGACGAATTAATCAGCATGATTGGGGTATGGGGGCAGCGCCATTACAATTATCTGAAAAAGCACCGCGCCGCTGTCATCAACGTCATGCGCGCAAAGGGAACGCTGGAACAGTATCTGACTGATCTTGACCGCGACGCGCAGGAAAGCTATGAGATACTTGTCCGTCAGTACGCAGAAATCGAAGGCGTCACCGAAACGCTCAAAGCAGCAGACAACCTCAAATGGACGCGCCGCATGAATTCCATCCGCAACCGCATGGAGGAGTTCGTCCTGAAGGTCGTAGCACTGGTGCCTGCGGTAATGCCCTTGGCAACTGCCCAATACACAGGATCATAGAAGTAGCTGCCGCGGGGTACGTCCACAAACTTCTCAAAGGCGGAGTTGGAGGTGGAAATCACTGCGCCTTAACTGGATTCGGAAGGCTCGTGATTTTCGTCCGCCGCCAGTCTCTGATAGAAGGTGTACTTGGTGCCGGTTTCCAGATTCCCAAAGACATTGCTGGTCTGCCATTCTCCGTCACCGAGACGGTATTCCATGCCCTCCACAGGAGCCAGGGTGACGGAATTGTCGGTGATCTCCTGGGCAGTGGGAGCCGCGGGGGCTTCCTGGGCTGCCTTGGTAATGGTGAAGTTGCCGTTGGTTGCGGTCACGTCGTAGTTGGGATTCTCGCCCAGGGTGACGGTGATCGCATAGGTGCCGACGTCCTCGCCCTCGGCACGGGACAGGGTGTAATCCAGGGTATCGCCCTTCACAACGCCCTCCACGGTGGCAGTCAGTTCGGGATCGGTTGTGCTGTCGTTGTCGTACACCTTGGTCTTGTCGTCTGCCTTGACCGTGATGGCCTTGGTGCGAATGGTCAGTTTGCCGTTGGTGGTACCGGTGAAAACGTAGTTTCCGGTGCTGTCCTTGGTCTCGTTGAGGGTGACGCCGGAGAAGGTCACGGCGTACTCGCCCGCGTTGGTGCCGTGGCCGGAAGCGGTGACGCCGGTAAAGGTCAGGCAGCTCACGCTGGACTTGAAGCCGGTAACCGTCTTTTCCGTGCCGTCGTAGGTGTATTCGCCGCTGTTGGCGGTCAGGGTCACGGATGCGGGGTTGATAGTCAGCGTACCGGCCACAGTGGTAATCTCATATTTTTCCGTTACGTCCTCCGTGCCGTGCATGATCTTGTAACCGGCTGCCACGGGGTTGTTGCCGGTTGCGGTGTCGGCCACGTTCGTCACGCTGCCTGTTGCCGTTGCAACGAGACTGTCGCCATCAAGCAGATTGCCGCTTGTAACACTCACCGTGCTGTTGCTGTGGGCATTGCCGTCGTAGACCCAGCTCTCGCTGGCTGCCGTAATTGTGATTTCCACGGGAGCGTACCGCATCGTCAGTTGGCCGTTTCGGGTTGTAACGGCGTAGTTGTCGGCATTTCCGCTGGTAAACGCATAGCTCGTCACCACGTTGGCCGCAGGGCTTTCGCTGGGGAAGGTGATGGAGCCGGTCACAACAGCGGTAATGGCGTCAGTGCCAAACAGACCTTCCACATCGTAATAATTCCAGCTTTGCACTTCGCCGTTATAGGTAAAGCAGCGGCTTTGGGCAACGATTGTCACAGGAGCTTGCTGGATAATACTCAACGTCGCCGCTGATCTCGCCGTCCTCCATGGTGAAGCTACCGTCGGAAATCCTGCGTTTCATCATAAAAAACCTCCTGTTTTTTTGTTTCTGTGTTTCGTAGGAGACGAGTTTCCCGTCCCGGGGTGCAGGCGCACACCGCCTAGCCCTACGGAGCGATTCCGTCCGTGGCGCAGGAACGGAAACCTCCGGTAGCGGCGCACACTGTGCGCCACGGAACCCGGTTGGATTTGCCTTCGGCAAATTGTATTCGTCCCGAATGCCGAACAAGCTATGCTTGTCCCTACCGGTCGTAGGGGACGGGGTGCACGTCCCGGGGTACAGGCAGCCGAATTCACTCCCCCGTAAACTCCCGCAGCAGGGCGTTCCGCAGCAGGACAAGCTCATCCTCCGGGTTCGTGCCATCCACCACATAGGCAAGCCCCACCGCATAGCGCGTCACGGTCGCCAGCATAATGTGAATGATGCTGGAAACCATGGTCTTCGCAGAAAGACCCGGACGGAGCGTTCCGTCCCCAAACCGTGCAAACGATGCGTGAAAGCGGAGCACCAGCTCCTCGATCACTGCCCGATAGGGCTGCATCTGCTCCGACGGCACGCTTTCCTTCTCGACATAGGAGTTGAAATAGTGATTGAACCGCAGGAGCTCCCGATGGTTCCGGTACAGATCCAGGAATAAGTCCAGATAGGCTTCCACAAATTCCCTGGCACGCATGCGCTCGCGTACCTCCTCCGGAATCCGCTGCCGCGCCCCCTCGATATACTCCTTCCACTTCCAAGTGCCGATGGCAATCACCAGCTCCGGCTTGGTCGAAAAGTAACGGTACAGGCTCGGACGCGCCACGCCGCTGGCGTCCGCAATCTCCGGCATCGTAACCGAGTCGATCCCCTTCTCCGCAAAGAGACGGAAGCCCGACTCCATCGCACGCTGCATTCGTACAGCCTTCTCCGCTTCATCTTTTGCTTTGTTTCTCATCGAAATTCTCCCATCCAGTTAAAGTTACAAAGAAACCCCTCGTTTCTGAAACTCTTCGTCTTGCATTATACTGCAATGCTCCCCATTCGTCAACAGTAAACCTGTTACGATCTCGAGAAACTACGGAATCACAATTGATTTTGCAGCTATTTATACTGAACTCCCATAGAAACCTTTAATCTGTTCCGGCAGGAATTGTGCCATACATCGTTGTCGTCCTTGCCGGGCGTCAAGCCCGCCTGCGTCCTCCGCCTCGTNNCCTCGTCTGGCGCAATTCCTACTCGGAACATTTTTCAATCTTTCTATGGGAGTTCAGTATTATAGAAAGATTGAAAGGGTTCTACGGGATCATCGTCGGCCTTTCGCTGCGCACCAATAAGGATAAAACAAGCATAGCCAGCAGGCGTTGAACCTGCGGGCTATGCTTGTTGTTCCCTCTCTGGAATAACACGCTGTTCAAAATGACGGAATATCACGATTAAAGGCAAGCTGTTCAAACTTTTCGACCGGCATTGGCTTGTAGAAATAGTAGCCCTGCATTTCTGAACAGCCTTTTTCTTGCAGGAATTCAGCCTGCTCCACTGTCTCTACGCCTTCGGCAATCATTTCCATTCCCAACAGATGAACCATCTGGACCATGCAGCTTACGATGGTGCTGCTCTTCTTCGGGTCCCCTGACGCGGTCAGGAAATGCAGATCCAATTTGATGCGGTCAACCGGGACCTCCTTCAGCATGTGAAGAGAGGAATACCCGCTGCCAAAATCGTCCATTTCCACCTGAAAGCCCAGCGCTCGCAGTTTTTCCGTCGTGCTGATCAAAATTTCCGGGTTTTCAACATAGGCGGTCTCCGTAATTTCAATGTGGAGTTGGTCAGGGGTCAAGCCGTACGTCTGAATCAAATTCTGGAAATACCCCGGGATGTCTCTGTCCTCTCGGATATCGTCGCGAGAGATATTCACCGAAACGGTGCGTTTATCTCCGGCCGCATTCCACCTTTGGAGGTCTTTACACACTGTCTCCCAGACAAAACTATCCAGATCGAAAATGAGTCCGGCTTCTTCCAATGTGGAAATAAAGTCAAAGGGATACAGCCAGCCCAATTGCGTGTGGTCCCATCTGCACAGGGCTTCCGCCCCGATGATTCTTCTTTTCTGATAGTCCACCTGGGGCTGATACCAAACCCGTATGTTCCCCGCTTTGATGGCGGCGGGGAGATAGTTGATGATTTCCGCGATTCGTTTTCCCTTTTGCCACTGCTCCGGGTTATAAAATTCATAGCTGCCCTTGCGGCTGTCGCGAATTCGTTTCTCAGCAACCCGAGCCAGGTCCAGCATGTGGTCCACGTCGATCTGTCTAAAGTCCTTGGGCGTTAGCACGTAGATACCGGTACATAACTGAATTCTGTGGTCCTTTCCCTGATCGACGAAGAAATTCTGAACGGGACCAAATACCCGCTCTTCATCGCTGCGCATCCGATCTTCACTGGAAATAAGACGGAGAACGGCGTAATGATCCCCGTCAATGCGCCCGATCGCCTCATCCTCCGACAAGTTTTCCAGGGATTTCTTTGCCCAGAATTTGAGAAGCTCGTCCCCCGCGTCTCTGCCGAGGCTGTCATTGATGAATTTGAAATCTCTTAGGTTGTTGTAGGATAGAAAATAGGGGCTGTCTGTATGGGCGTGCAGGAGTTCAACCACTCGCTTTCGGAATCCGTTCATGTTAAGCAGACCGGTCAGCGGATCGAAATCCATCATTCTCTGCATTTTCTCCTCGTGCAATCTGCGAAGGGCATGTACCCTTTGCACCGCCACAACGATAATCAGTGCGATCAGGAGAGAAGTCAACGCGAGGACCAGGCCATATTGGTGAAGAAAATCGGCGAAGTCATTTTGATACAGTTTTCTGGATGTGTAATCCAGAATAATTGCCTGTCGGCGGGCATCATCAATGGTGGAAATTCCCGCATTCAAGCGCTCAATCCGTGCGCGGCCCTTGGGCGTATCCAATGTGCCCACGCGGAAGTCCACGGTAAACACAGTGGAAGGCTGAACCGCCAAATCACTGTAGGCAGGCTTCTGCAGCACATAACTCCAGCGGTAAGAGTTGTGCAGCAGCGCATCTACCTCGCCCGCACGCAGCGCATCCACGCTGTCAGACATGGTTTCGTATGCAACGATCTCCATGCTGGGATAAAGCTGCTCCAGTGTTTCAATCGCCCCACCCAGGGAACGGATCATGCCCACCCGGAAATCACGCAGCGGCGGCAGATCATTTTTTCCCTTTGTGGTAACAAAGGCAAAGGGCATCTGCATAAGGCTATCCGAAACCACCGACGGCTGCAGCGCGGTGCTGGTGACGGCGCTGCCAAAGGGCATAACAACATCATACGCCGTATTATCCAGCGCATCCTTCAGCGTATCCTCCGCGATTGGCCGGAATGAAACAGAATAACCTGCCGCCATTGCCGCAGAACGAATCAGGTCCACCCCTATGCCCACGGTCTCGCCCGTATCCGGGTCCACATAAAAGATTGGGCAGCGATCCACGGGGATACCCACAATCAATTGTTCACCACCCTGTTCTCCCGAAGCGGTCATGGGTGGCATGCCTGCAAAAGACATCGCAATGATTACGCATAGCAGCGAAACCAAACAACTCCGAATTCGTTTTCCTCTCATTGCCGCGCACATCCTCTCCTCAGCCAGAAGCAGTTTCTTTATTTTGCTGCACCAGCCATTATGCCATGAGATAACGCACTGTCATGCAAAAGGCTACTCTTTGGAATATTATACTACAATTATCCATCACTTTCAACAGGAAAACCCGGGATTTTTAAATAAAGTCTCAATTTCCCCTCATTATTGCCGCTGTGTTCTCTATTGGTTTTGCCACAAAAGGATACAATATTGATGGATATTCCGCTAATCTCTTAATGATAATCTCAAATTCAAGGGAAACAGCGGAAAATTCTGCGCAGAATGCGGAGCAGCACGACCTGTCTGACAGGCCGTGCTGCTCCGTGCTTTCATCATATTCTAAATTCTATGTTGTCTGCCTTCTGCCCCGCCTAAAATACGATTGCCGCCATACTGCCCAGCAGTAAAAAGAGGGTAAGCAGTCCAATGCCGACGCCTGTACCGCCAAGGGAGCGGAGCAGGCCAAAGAGAGACATGCGTTTCCCCGCAGCGTCCACCGCGCCGACCCCAAACATGGCCAGCAGACTCAGCTTTCTGTCCCGCCTGCTTCCCATCAACCGTTTGCCGCCATTGGGGAGAATCTCATAGAGAATGGGATGGTCATATACGTCCTTTCGGACTCCCTTGGCAAAATACACCAGCACAATCAACGCGGCCAGGGTGTACCAGGCCGCCCCATAGAGCAGATGGAAGCCCTCCCAGAAGGACTCGCCCTCCTGCATGGAAGCCAGCCGCAGGGGCGCGGCAAGCAGGGCGGGGAGCATCACGGTAACAAAGGCGTTCAACAGGATCGAGAGCCACCGACCCGGCGTATAGAACCGGATACGGGTGGGGACAGTCTGGCCCTTCTCGTTTCGCTCATAGAAAACCGGCGTGTTGTCATAGGTCTTTTTCAGCTTGCCGCCGGACTCGTCGATGGAAAGCACGCCGTCCTGCCGCTTGGCGGTGGAGGAACGGCTTTTGAGAACCACCCGGCGGACCAGCGAATGTCTGCCCTCACTGAATATGGAAAACAGAATGGCGCCAAACACCATTGCGCTGTAGCACAGCATTTCCCCCTTCCACTTGGACCACCAGCCCATCAGCGCGGTCAAAATGGTGGTATAGACAAGGGGCTCAATCACCCAGGGGAAGGATTTCTTTTCCCGCTCCTTGGACACGGCAATCCGCCCGGTCTGCCCGTTCATCACCGCTGTCAGCTTGCCGGATTTAATCACATACACGGGAAGGAGGGCGGTCAGGACGCTGATATCGCCGGTTTGTACCCGGATATCCACGCCGCTGGTCTGCATGACCCGCTCCACCTCGGGGGTAAAGTCAGCCCGGATTTCCGCCTCGATTCTGGCATTGATCTGAGCGTCCGGCAAGTCGTTGAGCTTGACCGGAATTCCAGCGATATATCCGTATTCAAAAGGCCTGGCCGCAGACCAGTCAAAAGGCTCCATCTCGTTCAGCACCAGGTTGTCCAACTGTTTGGAGGTGTTGACCGCCGTTCCTTCCAGAAAGCCGCCGCATTGGTAGGTCCGTGTATTTCCGTCCCGATGGATTTCCGCGCCCACCGGCCCTCTGGCGATTCGGTAGGGCAGATAGTACCCCACCAGCTTTCCCATAGAGGAAACCACACTTCTGCCCTCCGGCGTCTTTTCGTGGGCATGGCCCCATTGCAGCAACCGCTGCTTTGCCTCCTCCGGGGTAATCACAAAGGGGATGATGACCTCCGGAAGCTGCCCGTCGTCGGAAAAGACGCCTCTTGTGAGCTTGCTGCCGCAAAACATACAGGTTTCCGAGGCTTCTCCTTCCCGGAACACAAGATGTGCGCCGCAGGCCGTGCAGGCGCACTCCTCCATACTCTGTGCCGGAAAGGCTGCCTGAGTCTGGTCCTTTTGCAGATTTCTCCACCGGAAAACGGCATCCTTCGCCTCCCGAATTCCGGTCAGCTCCCCGCAGCTGGCACAGCAGTAGGTCTGATTAACAATATCAAAGCCCGCAGGGGCGCCGCAGTTTTTACAGTATATTCTAAGGGGTGATCGCTTCTCGCTCATGGTTCTCTCCCATCCATTTGTACATGTTTTTTCCGTTTTCTCCGAAGGATTATACTGAACTCCCATAGAAAGATTGAAAAATGTTCCGAGCAGGAATTGCGCCAGACGANNAGGACGACAACGAAGTACGGCACAATTCCTGCCGGAACAGGTTAAAGATTTTTATGGGAGTTTAGTATTATACCATATCCCGGACGGTATGGCAAGGGTGATCTTCCCAATCACCATTCATGCACCATTGAAAAAGGAGCCTTTCCGAGGAAAGACTCCTTTTTTCTGAAATCAGCCCTTATTCAGCCAACTCCTTGCCGGTGAAGAAGCGGTACAGGTAGGTCACCACGCAGCCGCGGGTGCAGGGGGTCTTGGCCTGGAACTTGCCGTTCGTCCCCTTCTCCAAGCCCATTTCGTAGGCCCAGATAGCGCCGTCATAGTACCAGTGCTTCGTCTTCACGTCGCTGTAGGGATTCTCAATGGTATATTCCGGCTTTCCCATGGCCGCGTAGAGGAACTGCAGAATCTCGCTGCGGGTGCAGGTCCGCTGGGGGCTGAAATAGTTGCCCTCGGCGTCGGTGCCGCCGGTGATGCCGTTCTCCACAGCCCACATAACGGCCTCGTAGGCCCAGTGCTTCTCCTTCACGTCCTTGAAGGTCTTCTCCGTGGCAGTGTACGCCGGACGTCCGTTGGCCGCCCAGAAGAACACCATGGCATCGGCACGCATTACGGTGCGCTCGGGGCCAAAGTGGGTATCATCGATACCGCCGGTGACCGTCTCATCCAAGGCCCACATAACAGGATTGAAGAAGAAGTCCTCATCATGGACATCCTCAAAGGGATTCGCCAGATTTGCGATTTCCTCGGTTTTGGTCTCGCCGCAGCGGGTGCAGGTGTACTGCATTTCGCCGGGGGTCTGGTACTTGGGCTCCACAGTCACGTTGCCCTCATCCCACTCGTGTCCCAGAGCTTCGGTGGCGTCGTCGGTGTAGCTGTCGCCGCAGCGGTTGCAGGTATAGGTGGTGTAGCCCTCTTCGTTGCAGGTGGGTTCCGTCACAGCAGTCTCGTAGTTGTGACCCAGAGACGGAGTCTCAACATAGGTTGAATACTCGCAGCGAGAGCAGGCTTCATACGCATCCCAGCCAACCTCCGTGCAGGTCGCGTCCTTAGCCTCATGCTGGACCATGTCATGGCCCAGGGGGTCAATATTCTCCACGGCTTTGACCTGGGTCTCAAATGCCGGGTTGGCGAAGGTGGCGGTGGTGTAGGTGGTTTCACCCTTCTCGGTGCAGGTAGCGGAAATGGTCACCTCAGAAGTAGTACCCACCGTCTCGGTTTCGGTGTGGGTGCTGTCCTTCTGACAAACCCGGGTTGCCGTGACGGAGCTGTTGTCCTTCGCCCACTCATAGGCGGGTTCACTCCAGTCGTGTTTGTGTTCCTCGGTAATCTTCCAAAGCTGCGCGCCGTAGTAGGGGTTGGCAGTGCCAACGTAGAGCTCGTCATTGCAGACAGTGAAGGTTCTTGCGCCGTAGTTGTAGGGGTCGCCAGCGCCGTCTCTGACCACGGGCTCCCAGTTTTCACCGTCTTTTGTCACAAAGACGTCAAAGCCGCGCTGGGCATGGTTCGCCAGAGCTCTGGCCTTAGCCCAGTATTGCAGACCTTCCACGTCAAAGCAGGTAAGCAGGTAATCAATCTTTTCCCGAATCTGCTGCAGGTAATCATTGCCTTCGTCGGAGTCGTCATCGGAGAATACCGCATCACGAGCTTCCTTGAGTTCCTCCATGGCAGCCAGCAATTCCTCTACGGTTGCCTCGTCATTCAGGAAATCCCCCACAACCTTGAGTGCGTTGTCCACCGCGCTCATGAGCGCAAGGATGTCCCCCATGTTGGCGCCCTTGGTGGCGAGGTTTTCCATGCTCGCCAGCAGGTCCTTGCGGTAGGAACCGTCCTGCCAAGCCTTGAACGTATCGCAAACCTCCACGCCGGAGGCCTGCAGCTGGTTGATCAAGCCGCTCACAGGGCCGTTGAGGAAGTAGGTGTATGCGGAGGAGGCGTCAAAGGTGCCCGTGTAGAGCTTGCCCTGGTGCTCAACGAAGCGCCAGACGTAGTCGTTGGTGGTGCCGTCCAGCAGCTCGTTGGCGGCGTCCACGGCCACAATGTTCTCATTTTCGTCCATAACCCAGATGTGCTGGGGGTGGGACAGGACCTGATAGATCGGCCCAAAGATCGCGGTCAGGGAGGGACCGGGGGCCTCCCCCGTCATCATGCAGTTCAGCTTGCGGATGGCCTTCGTCACCGTCTCAGACTGGACCACCGTGGCGTTGTCAAAGGTACCCAGGTACATCTTGCCGTCGAAGACATAGGGCGTCGCGGTGGATTCCAACAGGCCGGCAGTTTTCATACTTGCGCCGTAGGAAACGCAGTTGTATGCGTCGGTGTAGGCGGCATTGAGCTCCGCCAGTTCCTGGTTCATGCCCAGGGGATAGTTGTAAATGCTGTCGTCTCCGACGATTTCGGTCCACTTCCAGCCGAACTCGTTGACGCCGCGGGCGTTCATCGTCGCCTTTTCGCCGCGGAAAAGCGCCCAACCGGAATCGTAGGCCAGAACCAGATAAATGCAGCCGTTATAGGAACACATATCCCAGACGTTTCCGCCGCCGTTGACATAGACCTGAGCTCCGGCATACTTTCCGAAGTCACGGTAGTCGGCTATGATGCCGCTCCAATCCTCGTGGTCCGTACCAGCGGTGGTCGGGTCCAGGTATCGGATGATAATGGGCATGGTGGGGTCGCCAGGATGGGAAGCGAGGTAAGCCTGCCAAGGCTGGTAGGTGGTGTCGAAACCGCCAAAGTAGATGGTCTCTTCCACGCCCTCGCCGTAGCGGCAGTTGGCGCGGAGGCTGCTGACCAGGCCAACCGCCTGATAGACCACCTCGGCTTTGTCCTCTTCGTCGATCCGAATCAGGGAAATCATGTTGGAGCCCAGGGAACCGAAGTAGAGGTTGCCGTTGAACTCAACGACGGAGCGGAAGGAGGCAGTCTCAGAGGCCACGTCCGCGTTGGCCACGATTTCGCCATTCTTGTCCAGATAGCAGCGCACGCCGTCCTCCCGGAGGCCGGTGGCGGGCTGATAGATCACCTCAGTGCTGCCGTTTTTCACGTCCACCTTGATGATCTGGGGGATGTAGTCCTCCTCCGTCAGATCCACGGGCATATCGCCGCCGGATACAAACTCAATGGCTTCCATGATCTTCTCACGGGAGATCTCAACGCCGCCCAGGTTGTTCTCGATCACCGCGTTGAGGGCGGAACCGAAAAGGGTGCGGTTTGTGCCAACGTAGATATAGTCGCCGCGGGACACAACCGCCCAGGCGTAGCTGTTCAGCCGGTTGGCGTCAAAGCCCGTGAGGTCGTTGGTGTTAATGCCGTCCGGTTCACCGGAGCCGGAGGTGGGATTGGAGATCTTGGTAAAGACGAAGTCTCCGTATTCCCGGGTGATTGCTTCTTCAGGGGCTTCCGCCTCGTCCTCCGCCAGCACGGAGACCGGCAGAAGGCTGAGCATCATCAGGATGGCCAGCGTTAAGCTAATGGCCTTTTTCATTGTGTGCATCATAATTACTCCTATTTTTGTGATTTCGTCAGAAAGGAAGACGCGGCTGCCAGATCTGCCCGGCAGAGGCGCACCCTCCTTGTCTGAGCGTTGAATGGTCAAATATAACAAAAAATACCGAGATTATCAAGACTTTTTTTCATTTTTTCCTTTGCTTTTGGTTCCATTTTTCCCTTCTGGGTCCTATATGGCCCATCCTTTCCCTGCGGCTGCCTGTGTCGGGGCA
>LXOW01334444.1_pt1 | contig 11908 bp, 9 predicted proteins | sample 1368591 | NCBI WGS metagenome assembly LXOW01 (sample SAMN04884650, study PRJNA319009) | bovine gut metagenome | isolation source: Cow rumen | host: Bos taurus | place: Italy: Legnaro (PD) | collected 2014-07-09
CGGGCTGCGCATTTGTGACGGCTTCCCCGGAACTGACGGGAAAGGAACTGGAAGAACTGCTGGCCGGCGATCCGCCAATTGCTGTAACGGTTTTCGGACGGACGCAGCTGATGCTGCTGCACCACTGCCCGGCCCGGACGGCCCTGGGATGCACGGACGGGCACCGGGAATGCCGGATGTGCGATGCGCATCATCCGGACGCCCTGGCCGGAAACGTGCTGGAGGATACGATGGGACACCGGTTCCCGCTGCTGCGGCAGCGGCTGCCGGAAGGCTGCCGGATCCGCCTGATGAACGGGCTGCCGACGGAATGGACAGACCGGAAAGGAATCCGTTTTCCGCAGATCGAAATGACGACGGAGAGCGGAGAGGAAACGGAACGGGTGCTGGACGCCCTGGAGCGGGGCACAAAGACCGGAATGGAAACGACCGGCGGACACTGGAACAGGCCGGTGGAATAACGGCAGACAGTGAATGATTAATGGAGACGGAATATGATCAGTGAGAGAACGATGCGGGTGCTGGAGTTCACCCGGATCCGGGAGATGCTGGCGGAAGGCGCGCTGACGGAAGCGGGAGCGGAGAAATGCCGGCAGCTGGTGCCGACGGACGACCTGGCATCCGCCGCGGCCGCCCAGGCGGAGACGGAGGAAGCCACGGTCATCCTGCAGTATGTGGGCGGACATCCGATGATCTCCTTCCCGGATGTGCGGCAGGCGCTGAGCGTGTGCGACAAGGGCGGAACCCTGAGCGCCGGTATGCTGCTGAGCGTGGCGGAAATGCTCCGGGCCTCGCGGGCGGCGCAGGACGCGCTGGTGACGGACCGGGAGAATACTCCCATCCTGCGGGCAAAGGCGGAAGGCCTGTTTGTTGCGCGGAACCTGGAAAAGGATATTACGGACGCGATCCTGTCCGAGGACGAAATCGCCGACCGGGCTTCCAGCGAACTGATGAACATCCGGCGGCACCTGCGGGGCGCCCAGGACCGGATCAAGGAAAAGCTGAACCAGATGATCCACTCGGCGGCCATGCAGAAATACCTGCAGGATCCGATCATTACCATGCGCGGAGACCGGTATGTGCTGCCGGTCAAGGCGGAATACCGCGCCAACGTTCCCGGACTGGTGCACGACCAGTCCTCCAGCGGCGCGACCCTGTTCATCGAACCGATGGCAGCGGTGGAAATGGGCAACGAACTGAAACAGTGGGAAGTGAAGGAGCAGCAGGAGATCGCCCGGATCCTGGCGGCGCTGAGCGCGGAGGTCGCGCCGTACGCGAAGAGCATGGCGGAGACGGTGGAGCTGCTGGCGGAGCTGGATTTCATCTTTGCCAAGGGGCTGCTGAGCCGGCGGTTCGTCTGCGTGCAGCCGAAGCTGAACCGGGACGGATACCTGCATATCATCCGCGGGCGGCATCCGCTGATCGATCCGGAGAAGGTGGTACCGGAAACGGTATGGCTCGGCAAGGAATTTACGACGCTGGTGGTTACCGGGCCGAACACGGGCGGCAAGACCGTGACGCTGAAGACGGTGGGCCTGTTCACCCTGATGGCGCAGGCGGGCCTGCAGGTGCCGGCGGACCTGGGAACGGAGCTGGCGGTGTTTGAGCAGGTGTTCGCGGATATCGGGGACGAGCAGAGCATCGAGCAGAGCCTGTCCACCTTCTCCGGACATATGACCAATATCGTCACGATCATGCGGGAGGTAACGCCGCGGGACCTGGTGCTGTTCGACGAGCTGGGCGCCGGAACCGATCCGACGGAAGGCGCGGCGCTGACCACCAAGGGGGTGGAGAACGCCTCGGTGGAGTTTGACGTGGAAACGCTGCGGCCCACCTACCGGCTGTCCATCGGCGTGCCGGGAAAGAGCAACGCCTTTGAAATCAGCCGGCGGCTGGGACTGCCGGAAAACCTGATTGACGCGGCGAAGAAACTGCTGAGCGGGGATACGGTCCGCTTTGAGGACGTGATTGCCAACGCGGAATACCACCGGCAGGTGGCGGAGCGGGAACGGCAGATTGCCCAGGAAGCCGGAAAGGAAACGATCCGGCTGCGGGACGAGGCGGAAAAGCTGCGCAAGGAAATGGAATCCAAACGGGAACAGACCCTGCGGAAAACCCGGGAGGAAGCAAAGCGGATTCTTGAGCAGGCGCGGCGCGAAAGCGAAACCGTGATTTCCGAACTCAAGAAGATGAAGAAGAACGCCGCGGGAGACGGATCCGCCGCGGAGCTGCGGCGGAGGCTGGAACACGGGATTGACGACCTGTCGGAGGGCCTGCGCCAGGAAGCACAGGAAGACAGCGAGGCACCGAAGACCGTGAAGCCGGGCGACCGGGTGCGGATCCTGACGCTTGGCGCGGAGGGAACGGTGCTCGCGGCACCGGACGACAAGGGAGAGGTTTCCCTGCAGGCCGGTGCGATGAAGTTCAAGGCGCCCCTGGGCCAGCTGCGGATGATCCAGGCGGCGAAAGCGCCGGAGAAGAGCACGGTCCGGGCGAAAACCGGCATGATGAGCCGGACGGTGAAATCGGAATGCGACGTGCGCGGGATGAGCCTGGAGGAAGCGCTGAGCGCTGTCGGCCTGTACCTGGATGAAGCGGTGCTGGCCGGGCTGAATGAGGTATATATCATTCACGGCAAGGGAACCGGCATCCTGCGGGCCGGGATCCAGCAGGACCTGCGGAAGAACAAGCATGTGAAGAGTTTCCGCAGGGGAATGTACGGAGAAGGCGAGGACGGCGTGACCGTGGTGACCCTGCGGTAAAACGGGGACCATCGGCAAACGGGAATGAATTGATTGGACGGAGGCCTGATTATGAAGGATAAGCCCAGTATTCTTGTAGTGGATGATGATCCGAATATCAGCCGGCTGGAGCAGTTATACCTGGAAGCGGAAAATTTCGAGGTTCGGGTTGCGGACCGGGGAGATACGGCGCTGGAGGAATTCCGCCGGCTGCCGCCGGACCTGATCCTGCTGGATGTGATGCTGCCCGGCATGGACGGGTACCAGGTGCTGAAGGCAGTGCGCAAGAGCGGGAATATTCCGGTGATCATGGTGACAGCCCGGGGGGAAACCTTCGACAAGGTGCTGTGCCTGGAGCTGGGGGCGGATGACTATATCACCAAGCCCTTTGACGGAAAGGAAATGGCGGCCCGGGTCAAGGCGGTGCTCCGACGCGCCCAGGGAACGGATGACGACAGCAAACAGGCGGACATTTCCTGGCCGGGACTGACTGTCAGCATCGCGGAATACGACGTGCACTACGACGGGAAAAAGCTGGAGATGCCGCCGAAGGAACTGGAAGTGCTGTATTTCCTGGCGTCCCATCCGAACCAGGTGTTTACCCGGGAGCAGCTGCTGGACCAGGTATGGGGATTCGATTTCTTCGGGGACAGCCGGACGGTGGACGTGCATATCAAGCGGCTGCGGGAGAAACTGCCGGACAGCGAAAAATACGGATGGTCGCTGTATACGGTACGGGGCGTCGGATATAAGTTCAGCTGTTAGTTTTTTGATCTTTGGTTTTGGGATTGAACGATTCTGGAGGGTCTGAATGTTTGCAAGGATAATGGCTGTGGTGATGGCGGCAATCCTGATCACAGCTGTCGCGCTTTCCGGCATCTGGTGGATCACGCTGCGGAACCAGCAGATTGATGCCCGGCTGGATTACCTGATTTCCGAGGCGGAGGATATCGCATACCTGGCTTCGGAGCTGACGGGCAGCACGATGGAAAGCTACTGGGGAAGCACCAGCCGGGACCACCTGAACTGGAAGGCGGAAAAGGTGAACCGGGAATTCGGCGCCTATATCGCTGTGGTGGACCCCCGCGGCAACGTGATGGACAATATCCAGACGGCGTACAGTGAGGACCCGGAATTCGTCGAATCCCTGTCGGGGGAGGAAATCTCGGATGCGCTGCTGAAGGTACTCCGGGGCGAAAGTATCCGGGTCCGCTCCAACGAGGGGCAGGCGCCGACCTTTACGGTGGGTGTGCCGTTTGTGCAGAACGATTATGTGATGGGTGCCGTGTTCATCCAGACCCGGGCGCAGGAAATCGAATCCGGCCTGGACCAGATCCTGCTGAAGATTATCCTGATCACCGTCGGCGTGCTGGTGCTGTCCGGCATCGCGGTTTTCCTGTTTGTGCGCTCGGCGCTGCGTCCCCTGCGGAAGATGACGGACGCCGCTGAGAACATCGCGGAAGGAAATTTCAAGGTCCGGGTGGACGAGAACAAGGGCGGCCGGGAACTGAAGGAAGTCAGCCGCGCCTTCAACACGATGACGAAGAAGCTGGAAGGCGTGGAGGAAGGCCGCCGGGAATTCGTATCCAACGTCAGCCACGAACTGCGCAGCCCCATCACCAGCATCCGCGGATTCGCGGAGGGCATGGCGGACGGCGTGATTCCCGCGGAGGAGCATCCGAAATACCTGCGGCTGGTGGCGGATGAATCCAAGCGGCTGAGCGGACTGATGAACGACCTGCTGGCGCTGAGCCGGCTGGAGCGCGATGACGCGAAGCCGGAGCTTTCGGTCTTCGATATCAACGAAATGCTGCGCCGCGCGATCATCTGCCGGATCACAGCGGTGGAAGAGAAAAAGATTGATATTTCCTGCGAACCGGAGGAGGATCCCTGCTATGTGCGGGCGGACCGGGACCGGATTGAACAGGTGGTGATCAATCTGCTGGACAACGCCATCAAGTTTACGGGTGAGGGCGGAAAAATTACTTTGTCCTCCCGGGTGCGCGGGGAAAAGGCTGAAATCATCGTACGGGACAACGGCATCGGCGTGGCGGAGGAGGACCGGGACAAGATTTTCGACCGGTTCTTCACGGCGGACCGGGCGCATACCTCCGGCAAGGGAACCGGCCTGGGGCTGAGCATCTGCAAGCGGATCATGGAGATGCACGGGCAGAGCCTGCGGCTGCTGGATACGGATAAAGGCGCCGCGTTCCGCTTTACGCTGGAACATGCGGAGGCGCCTGCGCCGGCCGGGGAGACGGAAAACGACTTGACGGAAACCGGAAATCATGCATAATGCATAGGTGCATCATCCGCGCGGTGCGCGATGGAGCAGGTATGGAAAATATTGCGAAAGGAGACAGCGGTCATGCCGGACAGACATATCTTCCTGATCGGGATGCAGGGCTGCGGAAAAAGCAGCCTGGGCAAGCGGGTTGCCCGGGAGACCGGTATTCCTTTCGCGGATACGGATGCCATGGTGGCGCAGAGCGCCGGCGGAACGGTGAACGATTTCTTTGACCGTTTCGGCGAGGAGAAATTCCGCCGGGCGGAAACCGGAGCGCTGGTTCTCCTGACACGGGCCAGGCCGATGATCGTTTCCACCGGCGGCGGCACGGTGATGAATCCGGAGAACCGGCATATCATGCGCAGCTGGGGCCGGATCGTATGGATCGACCGCCCGCTGGAGGAAATCCTGACGGATATCAAGCTGGACCGGCGGCCGACGCTGCGGGACGGCGGACTGGCGGAAGTGGAAAGAATATACCGCGAGCGCATGCCGGTGTACCGGGATCTTGCGGATGTTACGGTCCGGAATGACCAGGGTTATCACATGGCGGTCTACACCCTGTCGCGCCTGCTGCAGGAGCGGTTCTGACCCGCGGAGGAGAGAGAAGCATGGACTATCAGTTTGATCTGGTTGGGAAAATCGGCAGCATGGCGCTGATCCGGAAAGAGGACCAGGAAATTGATTACAATATCATTTCACGGCTGGGGGCGGACCTGCGGCCGGGGATGATCTGGGTAACCAGCGGCGCGACCGAAATCGGCCGCCTGGACTATATCAAGCGGACCGGACGGGAACTGAACGGCGATCCGGAACAGGACAAGACGGACTACTCCTCCCAGGGACAGGCCATCCTGATGCAGAATTACCGGCAGTTTATCCGGCCGGAATACGGCGTGCGCCAGATCCTGGTGGAGCATACCCATTTCAACGATCCGGAAAAGCGGGAGCATATCCGGCAGCTGCTGATCCGCGCGGCAGAACAGAAAACCATCCCGATTATCAATTACAACGACCCGGTTTCCGACGAGGAAAACCGGAAGATGGAACTGGCAGCCCGGCGCAAACTGGGCGGTGAAGTGTACGAGTGTGTGGACAACGACGAAACAGCAGCGGTGATTGCCGGGCTTGTGAAAGCGAAAATGCTCGTGCTGATGACCTCCACGGAAGGTATCTACAGGGAAAAAGGAAATCCCGATTCCCTGGTCCGGGATGTGACCGGGAAAACCTTTGAGGAAGTGGAGAAGAAGGTGCGGGAGCTGCAGGCCGGCTGCATCGGCGCCAGCCGGGCCGGCGCCAACGGCGCGCGGGCCAAGCTGGAATACGCGTTGTCCTGCGTCCGGGGCGGAACCACCGTGGTCATCGGCCATGCGCGCCATCATCTGTCGGAACTGGCGGAAGGGCGTGTGCCGTGCACCAGAATTGGAGTGGAAGGATGAACGACAGACTGCTGGAAGGCATCCGCTACTTTACCCGCGGGACACAGATCCTGAGCGGGATGAGCATTGCCTGCGGCGATGGCAGCCGGGTGGAAACCGCCATGGACGGAAATGTTTCCGGACAGAGCGTGTTTGACCTGGCCAGCGTGACAAAACTGTTCACGGGCCTGTGCCTGATGAAACTGAAGGAAGAAGGCCTGCTGGATTTCAGCAGGTCTGTTTTTTCCTATGATCCCCGCTTTACGGGGCTGAAGGACCGGACGGTATGGGAACTGATGTCCTTCGCGCTGACGGTCCGCACACCGGTACGCCTGGACGCATGTCCGGACCGGGAAGCGGCGCAGAACGCGCTGTTTGCCGCGGAGGGAATGCTACAGACAGACCGGCGCGTGTATTCCGACATTCCCGCCATGATCCTGAAATATGTGGCGGAAGCGGTCAGCGGACAGTCCCTGATGAAGTGTGTGCAGGAAATGATCCTGGAACCCGCCGGCATGCGGGAGACCTGGGCGAAGGTACCGGAGGACCGGATCGGCGACTGTCAGAGTTACGACCGGGAGCACCGGATTGAAAACGGGAAATATATCCTGCGGGACGGACTGAAGCCCGGCATTCCGCACGACCCGAAGGCGGCGGTGATGCAGGGGGATACGGGTGACCTGTGCGGACACGCGGGACTGTTTTCCACTGTGCCGGACATGATCCGGTTCTGCCGGGCGGTGCTGGACCGGAAGATCGTCGGGGAGGAGTCGCTGAAGGAGATCGCTGTAAACCGGACCGGACAGAAACGGCCGGACGGGACCTATACGCAGTACCTGGGACTGCAGTGCTATGTACGCCATCCGGTGCAGTACTGGTCGGAAATCCCGGTGTATATGGGGTGTGAAGCCTTCGGAATTGGCGGATTTACCGGCAATCATGTTTCCGTGGATCCGCAGCGGAACCTTTTTACGGTCTTCCTGGGGAACCGGGTGCGGAACCGGCTGACGGTGCTGGTGCCGGAAGAGGGAAAAGGGCTGACGGATTACGGCCTGCGGGAGGACGGCAGCGGGATGTTCCGCTGGACGGACGGTGAAGTGATACCCTCCTCTGTCAAATGGGTGCACCGGAAGGACGAATACCTGCACCGGGCGGTGTCAGAGACGCTGGGGCTGCAGGAGATTCCGTTCGGGGAAGCATAAGAAGCCCCTTGAAATTCATGTGAAAGTGTGTTATGCTTCATAGGTCAAAGAAAGTAAGTTTTTTTGACGGATGGAGGTCTTGAACATGCGATTGAGCGATTCCATTGAAAGCTTTATAAAAACACTGCTGAATGAAGAGTCCACGGAGGTGGAACTGAAGCGGAATGAGCTGGCGGAGTATTTCAAATGCGCGCCGAGCCAGATCAACTATGTGCTGGCGACCCGGTTCTCCCCGGATCACGGATACCTGACGGAAAGCCGCCGGGGCGGCGGCGGGTATATCCGGATTGTCCGGGTGGTGGAGAGCGGAAGCCAGCGGCTGATGTACCTGATCAACGAACGGATCGGGGATTCCCTGGAGGAAGAGGAATGCCTGCGGCTGATCAGCCAGCTGAAGGAACAGCGGATTGTGACAGCGGATGAAGCATCCCTGATGGCTGCCTCCATCAGCGCAAGGGCGCTGTCGGTTCCGATTCCGGAGACGACAAAGGGCGTGCTGCGGGCGCGGATGATGAAGAACATGCTGATGACCATCGCCGCACTGAACAGAACCTGAAGACAGGAAAACCAAAGAACAGGAGAACAAACCGATGCTGTGTGAGGAATGCCACGTCAACGAAGCGAACTTTACCGTTTCCGTAGTGGCGGGAGAAGAAACATCGGTCCGGCATCTGTGCGCGGACTGTATGAGCCGGATGAACGCCGACCTGGTCAAGGGCGGCGTCAACAACCTGATCAATACTGTTCTCAACGCCATTAAAGCAACCGGGAACACAGAAAACAGAAAGGAATTTTCCATGCCGATTTTTGGCCGATTTACCCAGAAAGCCCAGCAGACGCTGGCGCTGGCCCAGCGGATCGCCGCGGAGCTGCAGCAGCCCTATGTGGGGACGGAGCACATCCTGCTGGCCCTGCTGAAGAACAGCGCCTCCGTACCGGAAGCTGTGTCCTCCCGGATGAGCTTTGAGTCGGTCACGGAAGAACTGAAAAAGGAAATTGCCGCCCTGAACGACGCGGAATCCGGCAAAACGGCCGGCGCGCGAATTGAACTGAGCCCCCGGGCGAAGAAGACGCTGGAAAACAGTATGCTGGAATCCAGGAAACTGGGGCAGAACTATGTCACGGTGGAACACCTGTGGCTGGCGCTGCTGGGTAATGACGACGGCGTGGCCGGCGCGCTGCTGCGCAGGGCCGGCGTGGATCTGTCCGCCGCGCGGGAGGAACTCCTGCGCCAGATGCGGGAGAACGCAGGCAACGAGGAACCGCTGCGCCGTTTCCCCGGCATGATGCCATTTGCCCAGGTGCGGAGCCGACAGGGCGGGAACGGCACGGATGAAAAGAGCCTGCTGGATAAATTCAGCCGTGACCTGACGGCTGCTGCGGAGAAGAATGAGCTGGATCCGGTGATCGGCCGGGAAAAGGAAATCCAGCGGATCATCCAGATCCTGATCCGCCGGACGAAGAACAATCCCGTGCTGATCGGCGAGCCCGGCGTCGGCAAGAGCGCCGTGGCGGAAGGCCTGGCCCAGCGGATTGTGCAGGGCAACGTGCCGGAGCTGCTGCGGGGCAAACGGGTGCTGAGCCTGGATATGGGCAGCCTGGTGGCCGGGACAAAGTACCGCGGCGAGTTTGAAGAGCGGCTGAAGAACGTGATGGACGAGCTGCACAAGGCCGGAAACGTGCTGCTGTTCATTGACGAAATCCATACGATTATCGGCGCGGGCGGATCGGAAGGCAGCCTGGACGCGGCGAACATCCTGAAGCCGGCCCTGAGCCGGGGGGAGATCCAGTGCATCGGCGCGACGACGCTGGACGAATACCGCAAGCATATCGAAAAGGACGCGGCGCTGGAACGCCGGTTCCAGCCGGTGAAGGTGGGCGAGCCCACGGCGGAGGAAACGCTGTCCATCCTGTACGGCCTGCGGGACCGGTATGAAGCGCACCACAAGGTGCGGATCACGGACGAGGCGCTGGCGGCGGCGGTGAAGCTGTCCGACCGCTATATCCCGGACCGGTTCCTGCCGGACAAGGCGATCGACCTGATGGACGAGGCGGCCAGCCGGGTGCGGATCCAGGCCTGCACGGCGCCGCCGGACGTGCGGGAGCAGGAGAAGCGGCTGGAAGCCGTGCAGATTGAAAAGAAGGAAGCCATTTCCCACCAGGACTTCGAAAAGGCCGCCGCGCTGCGGGACCAGGAGCGGAACCTGAACCGGGAGATCGAGGAGAAGCGCGCGGAATGGACCCGGAGCCAGACGACGGCCCGGGATACCGTGACGGAAGAGGATATTGCCCAGGTGGTTTCCCAGTGGACGGGGATTCCGGTCAGCCGGATGACGGAACAGGAAGCCCAGCGGCTGATCCGCCTGGAGGAGACGCTGCACCGCCGCCTGGTGGGGCAGGAGGAAGCCGTGAGCGCCGTGGCGCGGGCGATCCGCCGGGCAAGGGCCGGGCTGAAGGATCCGAAGCGGCCCATCGGCAGCTTCATCTTCCTGGGACCCACGGGCGTGGGCAAGACCGAACTGTGCCGCGCGCTGGGCGAGGCGATGTTCGGGGACGAGGACGCGGTGATCCGCCTGGACATGAGCGAATTCATGGAGAAGCATACCGTATCCCGGATGATGGGATCACCGCCCGGATATGTGGGATACGAAGAAGGCGGCGAACTGACGGAAGCCGTGCGCCGGAAGCCCTACAGCGTGGTGCTGCTGGACGAGATGGAGAAGGCGCATCCGGACGTGTTCAACGTGCTGCTGCAGATCCTGGAGGACGGCCGGCTGACGGACAATACCGGACGGGTGGTCAGCTTCAAGAACACCATCGTGGTCATGACCTCCAACGCGGGAGCCTCTGTGAAAGGCAGCGGCAGGAGCATGGGATTCGGATCCGCGCAGCGGGATGAAGTGCGGGACTATGAAACCATGAAGGAATCCGTCATGAAGGAAGTCAAGGAACTGTTCCGTCCGGAGTTCATCAACCGGGTGGACGAACTGATTGTCTTCCACGCGCTGACGGAGGATGAGATCTGCCGGATCACGGAAATGATGCTGAAGCAGGTGGCGGACCGCCTGGAGGAACAGGAAATCCGCCTGACGTGGGACGAGGAGGTGACGGAGAAGCTGGCGGAGGACGGATATGATCCGAAGTACGGCGCCCGCCCGCTGCGCAGGCTGATCCAGCGCACCGTGGAGGATACGCTGAGCGAAGAGCTGCTGCAGGGGAGGATCAGCCTCGGGCAGGAGGTAAAACTGACCGTGAAGGACGGCCAGATCACCCTGGAAGGCAAGCCGGCTGTGCCGGAGGAAACGGTACAGGCAGCCGTGGAAACGGCTGAAGGGAATACAGAGCCTGAAGAAACGATGAAAGAGGAGTGACACACCATGCTGGAGGAACTGAAACAAAAGGTTTACGAAGCGAACATGCTGCTGCCCGCGTATCATCTGGTGACCTTTACCTGGGGCAACGTATCCGGGATCGACCGGGAAAAGGGACTGTTTGTGATCAAGCCCAGCGGCGTTCCCTATGAGGAGCTGAAGCCGGAGGACATGGTCGTGATCGACCTGGAAGGCAACAAGGTGGAAGGCCGCCTGAATCCCTCCTCCGACACGCCGACCCACGCGGAGCTGTACCGGCGTTTCCCGGACATCGGCGGCGTGGTGCACACCCATTCCCGCTGGGCAACGATCTGGGCCCAGAGCGGACGGGATATTCCCGCTTACGGCACGACCCACGCGGACTATATCTACGGCAACATTCCCTGCTGCCGGGACCTGACGAAGGAAGAAGTGGAAAGCGCCTATGAGCTGGAGACCGGCCGGGTGATCGCAAGCCACTTTGAGCAGAACGGCCTGAATCCCGACCATGTGCCCTGCGTGCTGGCGCGGCATCACGGGCCCTTCGCCTGGGGCAAGGACGCGATGGAAGCGGTGCACAACGCCGTGGTGCTGGAAGAAGTTGCCATGATGGCCTGGCACACGGAAGCGCTGCCGCAGAACCAGACGCGGGAATGCCTGCCGGACTATGTGAAGGAGAAACATTTCATGCGGAAACACGGTCCGAATGCGTATTATGGGCAGAAAACGACCTAATTAGGCGAAAAAAGACTGCATTTTTCCTGTCTTTTGCCAAAAACAGGAAAAATATATTGTTTTTTAAAAATCCGTTCGATATAATTGTCGCCGGTTGAATCCTTCGGGTCTGTGGTTGCAAGCCGAAGCCAGTCGCAGGCAAAACGGTCCACGTAATCCGTCCAAAGCGGCGGGG
>LXOW01077234.1_pt1 | contig 11906 bp, 10 predicted proteins | sample 1368591 | NCBI WGS metagenome assembly LXOW01 (sample SAMN04884650, study PRJNA319009) | bovine gut metagenome | isolation source: Cow rumen | host: Bos taurus | place: Italy: Legnaro (PD) | collected 2014-07-09
ATTATGGTTCCAGGTAAAGACGGTAAAGTAGCTAACGTTATTCAGGGACACGACAGTATCCAGCAGTTGATGAGCGGCAATGAGCCCTACCTCTCAACACTGATTGGCCGTTGGGGTAACCGTATTTGCAAAGGACAGTTCACCCTTAATGGTAAAGATTACCAGCTGGCCCTCAACGATGGTCCTAACCATCTGCATGGTGGTGCCATTGGTTTTAACGCTAAGGTTTGGGATGCCCGTCAGATGGGACCTCGTGCATTGGCCCTGCATCGTATCTCTTCTTATGGTGAGGAAGGTTATACTGGAGAGTTGGACGTGACAGTAGAGTTCACATTCACTGACCTCAACGAACTGATCATCGAGTATCTGGCTACTACCAACAAGAAAACGATTGTAAACCTCACACATCATGCTTTCTTCTGTCTGGCTGGTGCTGCTGATCCCACTCCAACTATCGAGGACCAGATCTGTGAAATCAATGCTGACTTCTATCTGCCTACTGATGCCACCGCTATTCCTACTGGTGAGATCCTGAAGGTTGAAGGAACACCGTTCGACTTCCGTAAGCCCAAGACCTTCGGTCAGGAAATCAATGCTGACAATGAGCAGATTAAGTTCGGACATGGCTACGACCACAACTACGTGCTGAACAAGCGTGAGGAAGGTGAATTGAGCTTTGCAGCAAGAATCACCGAGCCTAAGAGCGGTCGTACGTTGGAGTGTTACACAACAGAGCCGGGTATGCAGCTTTACACAGCAAACTTCGCAACAGGATACAAGGGTGCTAACGGCTGCACCTTCCCATACCGTTCAGCAGTTTGTCTGGAGGCACAGCACTTCCCCGATACACCTAATCGTCCTTACTTCCCCAGCGTTGTTCTGAATCCAGGTCAACGTTATAAGCAAAAGACCATCTACAGATTTGGCGTAGTTGAATAATATGGTTCATACATTATTTATATATATTATATGAGTAATCAAAAACAAAACGGAAGCATCATTGCGATTATCACAATGATGTTTCTTTATGCAATGATCGCATTTGTCACCAATCTGGCTGCGCCTATTGGTGTTGTGATGAAGAACGACCCAGAGGTTGGCGGTTCTAATATGCTCGCCATGTTGGGTAACTTCATGAACTTCTTCGCCTATCTGTTCATGGGTATTCCTGCAGGTAAGATGCTGACCCGTATCGGTTATAAGAAGACAGCTATGTTGGGCATCCTGGTGGGTTTCATTGGTGTGCTTATTCAGTTCATATCAGGTCTCGAGACATTTGAGGGTTATTCCGATAATATCATTTATCTGGCAGGTGCCTTCGTGTCAGGTCTCTCCGTATGTATGCTGAATACAGTGGTTAACCCAATGTTGAACTTGCTCGGTGGCGGTGGTAACCGAGGTAACCAGTTGAACCTCATCGGTGGAACTTTGAACTCATTGTCAGGCACACTGACACCTATGCTTGTAGGTGCTCTCATTGGTCAGCTGACCCGTGAGACTGACTTCGCTCAGATAAATCTCGTGCTCTATATTGCAATGGCTGTCTTCGCCGCAGCTTTCATCGCACTGGCATTCATCCCCATCAAGGATCCCGAGATAGGAAAGGTGACTGCTACTACCACATTCGAGTACTCACCCTGGTCGTTCCGCCACTGTATGCTTGGTGTCATCGCCATTTTTGTCTATGTAGGTGTTGAGGTTGGTATCCCTGGAACGCTGAACTTCTATATTTCAGATACCTCTGAGAAAGGTGCCGGTCTGCTGGAAAATGCAGCTGCTATCGGTGGCTTCGTAGCCGGAACCTATTGGTTGCTGATGCTTGTGGGCCGTATTTGCTCCAGCTTTATCGCCAGCAAGGTGTCGTCGAAAATGATGATGATCGTCACCAGCGGTGCTGGTATGCTGTTTATCCTATTGGCTATCTTCATCCCCAAGAGTGTGATGACATCAATGCCTCTGTTTACAGGTTCATCGTTCGCAATGACTGAAGTACCTATCAGTGCTATGTTGCTGGTGCTCTGTGGTCTGTGCACATCCGTCATGTGGGCGTCTATCTTTAACCTGGCTACAGAGGGTCTTGGCAAATATACGGCCCAGGCATCAGGTATCTTTATGATGATGGTAGTCGGTGGTGGTGTGTTGCCGCTGATCCAGAACTACATTGCCGACACAGCTGGTTACATGATCAGTTACATCGTGCCCCTGTTGGCTATGGGGTATATGTTCTGGTATGCTCTCATCGGCTCAAAGAACGTCAACACCGATATTCCCGTTGAATAAAATTAGTGATTTAAAATTGAGAATAAGATGGATATTGAATTTGTAAGAAGCCGTTTCATTAAGCACTTTGATGGAAAGACGGGTAACGTATATGCATCTCCTGGACGTATCAACCTCATCGGTGAGCACACTGACTACAATGGTGGTTTCGTGTTTCCAGGTGCTGTTGACAAGGGTGTGATGGCTGAGATGCGTGCTAATGGTACTGAGGACACAGTGATGGCATACGCTATTGACTTAAAAGATCGCGTAGATTTCAAGTTGAGTGATCCTAATGGTCCGAAAACATCATGGGCCCGTTATATCTATGGTATCGCATTAGAGATGAAAAAGCGCGGTGTACCTGTAAAGGGCTTCAACATTGCCTTTGCCGGTGATGTACCCCTGGGTGCTGGCATGTCATCTTCTGCTGCTATGGAGAGTTGTTTTGCCTATGGTTTGAACGATATCTTCGGCGAAAACAAGGTATCCCAGTGGGATATGGTGTTGGCAGGTCAGGCTACAGAGCACAACTACTGCGGCGTCAACTGCGGTATCATGGATCAGTTTGCATCTGTCTTTGGTAAATCAGGTTGCCTGATGCGCCTCGACTGCCGTAGCCGCGAGTTCGAGTACTTCCCCTTCAAACCTGATGGCTATCGTCTGGTTCTGCTCGATTCTGTTGTGAAGCATCAGCTGGCTGGTTCACCCTACAACGATCGTCGTAACTCATGTGAGAATGTGGTGAAGCACATTCAGGCCAAGCATCCTGAGGGAAAGTTTGAAACCTTGCGCGACTGTACTTGGGAACAGCTTGATGAGGTTCGTGCCGAGGTAGGCGAAGAAGACTACAAGCGTGCGAAGTTCGTGCTTGGTGAGAAGGATCGCGTACTTGCTGTCTGCGATGCCCTGAACGAAGGTGACTATGAGAAGGTTGGAGAGATGATGTACAAGACACATGAAGGTCTGTCAAAGGACTATGAAGTATCTTGTGAAGAGCTCGACTTCCTGAACGACATTGCTAAGGAGAACGGTGTAACGGGATCACGTATTATGGGTGGTGGCTTCGGTGGTTGCACTATCAATCTCGTACGCAACGATCTCTATAACAAGTTTATTGCTGATGCCAAGAAACGCTTCAACGAGAAATATGGTCATGAGCCTAAGGTTTATGATGTAGTCATTGGCGACGGCTCACGCAAGATTTGCTAACATAGTATTGAGTAAACACCAGATAGAGTGTTTATAAAGGTTAAATAATAGCGGTAAGGTGTAAAAAATACACTATTACCGCTATTTTTTTTCTTTTTTACTTGTTCATTCAAAAAATAAGTTGTAATTTTACACCCAAAATCATAACGCATAATCAAAACAACTTAAAACAAGTAGTAAAGATGAAAGTACTAAAAACTATCTTTATGGGGATCAGTGCTATTGCATTGTTATTCTCATGTTCGGCTGCCCAAAAGGCACCACAGTTGACAACATCAGGACTCGACGCAGCAAAGTTCGACACAACGATTCAGAACATGCCTGTCAAACTTTACACGTTGAAGAACGCCAATGGGATGGAAGTCTGCATCACCAACTACGGTGGACGTATTGTATCTCTCTGTGTTCCTGACAAAGATGGTAAACCGACTGACGTTGTGCTCGGTTTTGACAACATTGCCCAGTATGCCGATACCATTAACACCCCTTCCGACTACGGATCAAGTGTTGGCCGTTATGCCAATCGTATCAAAGAAGGTAAGTTCACACTCAACGGTACGGAGTATCAGTTGAAGAAGAACGATGGTCCGAACTGCCTGCATGGTGGTGGTAACACAGGTTGGATGCATCAGGTATATGAGGCTGAACAGATTGGTGATTCTATTCTGAAATTGACGATTGTTGGTAAGGATGGTGAAAATGGATTCCCTGGTAAGATAATGGCCGTTACCACCTATAAGCTCACTGATGACAATGTACTGGATATGACATGGGAAGCTGAGACAGACAAGCCAACCATCATCAACCAGACCAATCACAACTATTATAATTTGAGCGGTGATTTCACCCAGCCTGGTTATGATATGGTGCTTTATGTGAATGCCGATAACTTCACACCGAGTGACAAGTTGTATATTCCCACGGGTGAAATCAAGTCTGTAGAGGGTACACCTATGGACTTCCGTACACCACACGCCATCGGCGACAGCATCCATTCAGAATTTGACCAGATTCAGAATGCTACAGGTTACGATCACAATTTCTGTCTGAATACTTTTAAGGACGGTAAGGGTGACGACACACAGGTTTGTGCAAGTCTTTACTCTCCAAAGACTGGTATCTTTATGGAGATGTTTACCAACGAGCCAGGTGTTCAGGTATATAGCGGCAACTTCCAAGGTGTAGGTGCCGACGCAAAGATTCCACGCAAGCTCGGTCTCACCTATCCTCAGCACGTCAGTGTTTGTTTAGAGAGCCAGAAATATCCTGATTCTCCCAACCATCCGGAGTGGGTACAGCCCACCTTGAATCCTGGCGAGAAATACTATAGTCATGCAGCTTACAAATTCTCTATTAAATAAAATTACTAACAACTTTTAATTTGCTAAATCAATGGATTGGAATGCAACTCATTTCATTTGGCTTGACTGGACAGTTCTTGCCATCGGCATTTGTGGAGTAGTGGCTACTGTATGGTATGCCATTTGGAAAGACAAGAAAGCCCAGCAGGGCGAAGACTCTTCGGCGTACCTTTTTGGAAAAGGTGAGCCGTGGTACGTAATCGGTATGGCTATCTTTGCAGCCAATATCGGTAGTGAGCACTTGGTAGGTCTGGCTGGTACAGGTGCTAAGAGTGGTGTAGGAATGGCTCACTGGGAGATGCAGGGATGGATGATCCTCATCTTAGGTTGGCTGTTCGTACCTTTTTATCAGCTGATGATTAACAAAATGGGCAAGATCATCACCATGCCCGACTTCCTGAAGTTCCGCTACACACAGCGCACAGGTTCATGGCTGTCTATCATCACACTGGTGGCCTACGTGCTAACCAAGGTATCAGTGACAGCCCTGACAGGTGGTATCTTCTTCAAGTATCTGTGGGGACTGAATTTCTGGGCTGGCGCTATCGGATTGATTCTCATCACAGCCGTATTTACAGTATTCGGTGGTATGAAGGGAGTAATGACACTGAGCTCTATCCAGACACCTATTCTTATTATCGGTTCGTTCCTCGTGCTTTTCCTTGGTCTATCGGCACTTGGTGGCGGCAACATTGCTGAAGGATGGACAAGTATGATGGATTATTGCGGAAAGCTTAATAATGGCTACGGAACCACTCATATGTTCCACTGGGAGGAAGGCGACTCCATGTATCAGGAGTACCCTGGTTTCGTAGTGTTCATTGGTGCTTCGATCATCGGTTTCTGGTACTGGTGTACTGACCAGCACATCGTTCAGCGTGTACTTGGTCAGGTTCCTGGCGAAGATAACGCTGAAGTGATGAAGCGTGCTCGTCGTGGTACGATTGCAGCAGGTTTCTTCAAGGTTCTGCCTTGCTTTATGTTCCTTATCCCTGGTATGATTGCAGCAGCTTTGGCTCAGAAAGGCACCATCCAAATGGAAGAGACCGACGCAGCCTTTGCCATCATGGTGCAGAATGTTCTGCCTGCTGGCATTAAGGGTATCGTAACCATTGGATTCATCTGTGCACTCGTAGCTTCTCTGGCTGCATTCTTCAATAGCTGTGCAACCCTCTTCACCGAGGACTTCTACAAGCCTATGAAGAAAGGCATGAGCGAAGCTCACTATGTACTTGTAGGCCGTATTGCTACCGTAGTAGTTGTGATTCTTGGTTTTGCATGGTTGCCGATTATGATGGGTATGGATACCCTTTACAACTATCTACAAGGTATCCAGTCGCTGCTGGCACCTGCCATGGTTGTCATCTTCGCATGCGGAATCTTGAGCAAGAAGGTTACACCAAAGGCTGGAGAATATACCCTGATAGTGGGATTCCTTATTGGCATGCTCCGTCTTGTCACCAATGTTATCACTGATACAGGCCGCGCCACTATGGAAGGTGGTTTCTGGGATGCTACAACATGGTTCTGGCAGACAAACTGGCTGATATTTGAGTGCTGGCTACTGATATTCTTACTTATTTTCATTGCTGTGGTTTCCAAATTCACGCCAGCTCCCACACAGGCTCAGATAGATGCTATCACATTCACAAATGACTTCAAGAAATCCATTAAGGAGAGTTGGGGTGCCTTCGATGTGATTGGCACACTGGTTGTCATCGGACTATGTAGTTGCTTCTATGCATACTTCTGGTAACCCATAAGAAAAGAATAAATGACCTATTACAACGAACATTCCAAAGTCTGGCTGTCTGTTGACTGTATTATATTCGGCTTTGACGAAGGAAAGTTAAAGATCCTGATTGGTAAGCGCAAGATNNATCATCTTCGGCTTTGACGAAGGAAAGTTAAAGATCCTGATTGGTAAGCGCAAGATGGATCCCGGACGCGGCGAATGGAGCCTCTACGGAGGCTTCGTTGGCGGCGAAGAAAGTGTTGATGAAGCTGCATCCAGAACCCTTTTTGAACTAACAGGACTGCGAAATCTGTACATGCGACAGGTAGGTGCATTCGGTAATGTTGATCGTGACCCAGGTGAGCGTGTGGTATCTATCGCCTATTACGCCCTGATCAACGTCAACGAGTATGACGAAGCAGTTCGTCAGTCACATGAGCAGGTATGGATGGACATCAACGAAATACCTCGACTATATTCCGACCATAACGAAATGGTAAAGAAGGCCAGAAAAATGATGCAGCAGAAACTGGCTCAGGAACCTGTAGGGTTCCGTCTGCTCCCCAGTCTCTTTACACTCACACAGCTCCAGAAACTGTATGAGGCCGTGAAGGGTGAGGCTATCGATAAGCGTAATTTCCGTAAACGCATCAAGGAGATGGACTTTATCGAGAAAACCGAACTGATTGATAAGAGCAGTTCCAAGCGTGGAGCATCCCTCTATCGTTTCAATAAGAGAATCTATAACGAAGATCCAAACTTTAAATTATAACAACAATGTTAGAAGAACTGAAAGAAAAAGTATTCAAGGCAAATCTTGACCTTGTGAAACAAGGATTAGTCATTTTCACATGGGGTAACGTATCCGGCATCGACCGCGAGAACGGTCTGGTTGTCATCAAGCCCTCAGGTGTTGACTATGACGTGATGAAAGCCAGCGACATGGTAGTAGTAGATCTCAATACTGGCGAAGTTGTTGACGGTGATCTGAATCCCTCTTCCGACACGCCTACACACCTTGTTCTCTATAAGGCTTTCCCCAATATCCAAGGTGTGGTTCACACCCACTCTACCTATGCCACAGCCTTTGCTCAGGCAGGTCGCGATATCCCCAACATCGGCACCACACATGCCGACTACTTCTATCAGGATATCCCCTGCACACGTGATATGACTGAAGCAGAGGTAAAGGGACAATATGAGTTGGAGACAGGTAATGTGATTGTGGATGAGATCCTGAACATCCGTAAGATCAATCCTGATCACACACCCGCTGTGTTGGTGAAGAATCATGGTCCGTTCTCATGGGGGACCTCTCCCGATAATGCCGTCTATAACGCAAAGGTTATGGAGCAGTGTGCCAAGATGGCGTTCGTTTCGTTCTCGGTTAACCCGAACACCACAATGAACCCCTTACTGGTGGAAAAGCACTATATGCGTAAGCACGGACCTAATGCCTACTATGGTCAGAAAGGACAGAAACATTAACAAACAAATAAACTTAAAAACGTACAACAATTATGATTAAAGCATTTGAGAATTACGAGATTTGGTGGGTAACTGGTGCACAGCTCCTTTATGGAGGTGATGCAGTCGTGGCAGTTGACGGACACTCTAAGGAGATGGTTGCTGGTCTGAACGACAGCGGTATCATCCCCATCAAGGTAGTATATAAAGGTACAGCCAACAGTTCTAAGGAGGTGGAAGCCGTGATGAAGGCTGCCAACAACGACGAGAAGTGCGTAGGTATCATCACCTGGATGCACACCTTCAGCCCCGCCAAGATGTGGATCAAGGGTCTGCAGGATCTGCAGAAGCCTCTCCTCCACTTCCACACACAGTATAATGCCGAGATCCCCTGGGAGACGATGGATATGGACTTCATGAACCTGAACCAGAGCGCCCACGGAGACATCGAGTTCGGACATATCTGCACCCGTATGCGTGTACCTCGCAAGGTGGTTTGCGGCTATTGGAAAGACGAGGCAGCCCAGAAGCAGATTGCCGTTTGGGCTCGCGTAGCCGCAGGTGTGGCTGATGCCAAGAACGTTCGCTGTCTGATGTTCGGTATGAACATGAACAACGTAGCCGTTACCGATGGTGACCGCGTGGAGTTCGAGCAGCGTATGGGTTATCATGTAGATTACTATCCCGTCAGTTCGCTGATGGAGTACTTCAAGAAGGTGACTGATGCAGAGGCCGACGCTCTTGTTGAAGAGTACAAGAAGGCTTATACCATCAAGATCGACGAGAGTGGCGAAGCCGTTTACTGGGAGAAGGTTAAGAACTCTGCTAAGGCTGAGATCGCACTGCGCCGCGTGCTGAAGGACGAGGGTGCTACTGCCTTCACTACCAACTTCGACGACCTGGGTGATGCCGATATCAACGATCCTAACTTCGTTGGCTTCGACCAGATTCCTGGTCTGGCTTCACAGCGCCTGATGGAAGAAGGTTATGGCTTCGGTGCTGAGGGTGACTGGAAGACCGCTTGTCTCTATCGTACCCTCTGGGTGATCCAGCAGGGTCTGCCCACTGGTTGCTCATTCCTCGAGGACTACACCTTGAACTTCGCTGGCGACCGCTCATCATGTCTCCAGAGTCACATGCTCGAGGTTTGTCCGCTCATCGCTGTCGACAAACCCAAACTCGAGGTTCACTTCCTCGGTATCGGTATCCGCAAGCAGCAGACCGCCCGTCTCGTGTTCACCTCTAAGGTGGGTCGTGGTATCAAGGCTACTGTTGTTGATCTCGGCAACCGTTTCCGTCTGATCTCTCAGGAGGTTGAGTGCATCGAGCCGAAACCCATGCCTAATCTGCCTGTGGCTTCTGCCCTCTGGGTACCCCAGCCCACATTCGAGATTGGTGCCGGTGCTTGGATCCTCGCAGGTGGTACCCACCACAGTGCCTTCTCTTACGATATCACTGAAGAATACTGGGAAGACTTCGCCGAGATGGTTGGCATCGAGTATGTCCGTATCAACAAGGACACCAAGACCAGCGAGTTCAAACAGCAACTTCAGAACAACGAGATGTATTACATGTTGAGCAAAGCGCTCCGTTAAAACAATATGACTATGACAGCAAAACAGACAATCGAAGCAGGTAAGGCCATTCTCGGTATCGAGTTTGGCTCNNGAGGACAATAAGCCCATCGCACAGGGCTCACACGAGTGGGAGAATCAGTTGGTTGACGGTCTTTGGACCTACTCTACCGAAGCCATCTGGTATGGTCTGCAGGACTGCTATGCAGATCTCCGCAAGGATGTTCAGAAGCAGTACGACTGTGAGATCGAGGCTCTCGCTGCCATCGGTTTCTCAGCAATGATGCACGGCTATATGGCCTTCAACGAGAAGCAGGAGATTCTGGTTCCTTTCCGTACTTGGCGTAACACCAACACCGGTAAGGCTGCTGCCGAACTCTCAAAACTCTTCAACTACAACATCCCTCTGCGTTGGAGCATCAGCCACCTCTATGAGGCGATTCTCGACAACGAGGAACACGTGAGCGACATCAAGTATCTCACCACCCTTGCAGGTTATGTCCACTGGCAGGTGACTGGTCAGTTCGTACTCGGTGTAGGCGATGCATCAGGTATGATTCCTGTTGATCCCGCCACCAAGACCTATGATGCAACGATGGTTAAAAAGTTTGACGAACTTATCGCACCAAAGGGATTCTCTTGGAAACTGCTCGACATTCTTCCTAAGTCACTGAATGCTGGTGAGAGCGCAGGCTTCCTCACCCCAGAGGGTGCTAAGCGTCTTGATGTTTCTGGTCACCTGAAAGCAGGTATCCCCGTATGTCCTCCAGAGGGTGATGCAGGCACAGGAATGGTTGCAACCAACGCCGTGAAGCAGCGCACCGGTAACGTAAGTGCTGGTACTTCTTCATTCTCAATGATCGTATTGGAGAAGCCACTGAGCAAGCCTTATGAGATGATCGACATGGTGACCACACCTGACGGATCACTCGTAGCAATGGTTCACTGCAATAACTGCACCAGCGATATCAACGCTTGGGTGGGATTGTTTAAAGAATATCAGCAACTTATTGGCGTTAAGGTTGATATGAACGAACTTTATGGCAAACTTTTCAACAAGGCACTTGAGGGTGATACCGACTGTGGTGGTCTGATGGCCTACAACTATGTCAGCGGTGAGCCTGTCACAGGTCTGCAGGAAGGACGCCCGATGTTCGTACGTTCTGCCAACGATAAGTTCAACCTCGCCAACTTCATGCGTGCTCACCTCTATGGTGCTATCGGCGTACTGAAGATCGGTAACGATATCCTGTTCAAAGAGGAGATGATCCGTGTGGATCGTATCACTGGCCACGGTGGTTACTTCAAGACACCTGGTGTCGGTCAGCGTATGCTCGCTGCAGCTCTCAACAGTCCCATCTCTGTGATGGAAACTGCTGGTGAAGGTGGTGCGTGGGGTATTGCCCTGTTGGCTGGTTACGCTGTGAATAATCCCAACAAACTTTCACTCGCCGACTATCTCGAGCAGGTTGTCTTCGCAGGCAACACAGGTACCTCTATCGCTCCTACGGCTGAGGACGTTGCAGGCTTCGAGAAGTACATCGAGAACTACAAGCGTTGTCTGCCTGTAGAGCAGAGTGCAGTAGAATACAAAAACTAACTTTTATGAAGAGACTATTAATCACATTGTCGATTGTAGCCCTCACGCTGCCCGCAATGGCAGATCACGTGAAGGCTACGATCCATGCCGATCAGGCTGGTGCCAAGATCAACAGAGAGATCTACGGCCAGTTCTCCGAGCACCTCGGCTCATGTATCTACGGCGGCCTGTGGGTTGGTGAAAACTCACAGATTCCCAATATCCAAGGTTACCGTAAGGATGTGTTTGAGGCCTTGAAGGCTTTGAAGATTCCCGTGATGCGTTGGCCGGGTGGCTGCTTTGCCGACGACTATCACTGGATGGACGGTATCGGTCCTAAGGATCAGCGCCCCTCTTTGCGTAACAACAACTGGGGAGGTACCATCGAGGACAACAGTTTTGGTACGCATGAGTTCCTGAACCTTTGCGAGATGCTCGACTGCGAGCCTTACATCAGCGGTAACGTCGGTTCCGGCACCGTGAAGGAGATGGCCCAGTGGGTTGAATATATGACCTCCGACGGCGATACCCCGATGGCGCGTCTGCGCCGTCAGAACGGTCGCGACAAAGCCTGGAAGGTGAAATACTTCGGCATCGGCAACGAGGCTTGGGGCTGTGGTGGAAACATGACACCCGAGTACTACAGCAATGAATTCCGCAAGTTCAACACCTATCTGCGCGATCAAGGTGACAACCACCTCTATCGTATTGCCAGTGGT
>LXOW01219192.1_pt1 | contig 11905 bp, 10 predicted proteins | sample 1368591 | NCBI WGS metagenome assembly LXOW01 (sample SAMN04884650, study PRJNA319009) | bovine gut metagenome | isolation source: Cow rumen | host: Bos taurus | place: Italy: Legnaro (PD) | collected 2014-07-09
GTCCGTCCGGAAGACATCTACTTCACCACGGACCCGGCCAAGTGCCAGTTCAAGGCCACGGTCAACTCCTGCATCTTCAAGGGCGTCCACTACGAAATGTGGGTGGACACCGACACCGGATACGAACTGATGATCCAGGACTACGATCCCTATCCCGTGGGGACCGAAGTCATGCTCTACATCGACCCGGACGACATCCAGGTGATGCGCAAGGAGCGCACCCGCAATGTCTATGACGGTACGATGGTGGACGAGACGCACATCGAAATGATGGGCGGCGTCTTCGAGTGCCTGCCCCAGGAGGGGATCGCCGCCGGCGACGAAGTCCGCGCGGAGATCCGCTTCGAGCACGTGGACCTGCTGGACCATCAGGAAGACGGCGTCGTCGCCGGCTCCGTCCACGCGCTGCTCTACAAGGGTGACCACTACCATCTGACCATCCTCACCGACGAAGGTTTCCATATCTGGGTGGATACCAACGACATCTGGGACAAGGGCGACCTCGTCGGCGTGAACATCGATCCGAAGGACATCAAGATCACCAAGCGCAATGAAGCGTAGCCACTGGACGATTCCATACGTGGTCTTCATGGCCATTTTCGTGGTGCTCCCGTTGCTCCTCGTCCTGCTTTATGCCTTCCAGGACGGCTCCGGCCACTTCACGTTGTCGAACATCACCAAGTTCTTCAGCGACTCGGATGCCCTCGCCACCTTCGCGGTGTCGCTGGAAGTCGCCATCGAGAACACGCTGATCTGCATCCTGCTCGGCTACCCGGCCGCCTGGATCCTCGCGAACAAGGACTACAACCGCAGCGCGATCACGATCATCCTCTTCATCATGCCGATGTGGATCAACGCGCTGATGCGCACCCTCGCCACCGCCGAACTCTTCAACGTGGTCGGCATCACCCTGGGCAAGGGGACTCTGCTCTTCGGTATGGTCTACGACTACCTGCCGTTCATGATCTACCCGATCTACAACGTGCTCTCCAAGATGGACAAATCCTACGCGGAAGCGGCCCAGGACCTGGGCGCCACGCCGTGGAAGGTCTTCTGGAAGGTCACCGTGCCCCTGTCCATGCCCGGCGTGAGCAGCGGCATCCTGATGGTCTTCATGCCGACGGTCAGCACCTTCGCGATCTCGGAGTTCCTGACCAACAACAAGATCAAGCTGTTCGGTACCATCATCCAGGAGAACCTCAATTCCTCGATGTGGAACTACGGTGCTGCCCTGGCGTTCATCATGCTGATCATCATCGGCATCACGACGCTGCTGACCGACGAGCAGAAAGAAGCGGAGGAGGCGCTGATCTAAGGCTATGAAGAAGATCCTCGCCAAAGCCTATCTCTGGGTCCTGCTGGCCCTGCTCTACGCGCCGCTGGTGTTCATCGCCATCTTCTCCTTCACGGAGAGCCGCGTGCTGGGCAACTGGAGCGGCTTCTCCACGAAGCTCTACGCCAACCTCTTCACCGGCGACATGCAGGGGAGCAGTTCGCTGATCACGGCCGTCGAGAACACGCTGCTGATCGCCCTGGTCTCCGCCACGGTCTCGATGCTGCTCGGCACCGTCGCCGCCATCGGCCTGCACAACCTCAAGGGCCGGAAGAAGCAGGTGGTCTCCTTCCTGAACAACATCCCGATGATCAACCCGGACGTCATCACGGGTGTGTCGCTGTTCCTGCTGTTCGTGTTCCTGCACCTCAGCCAGGGCTACGTCACCGTGATCCTGGCGCACATCTCCTTCGGCACGCCCTACGTCGTGCTGAGCGTGCTGCCGCGCCTCCGGCAAATGAATCCGAACATCTACGAAGCCGCCCTGGACCTCGGCGCCACGCCGTCCCAGGCCCTCCGCAAGGTGCTCATCCCGGAGCTGCGCCCCGGCATGGTCTCGGGCTTCCTGCTTGCCTTCACGATGTCGCTGGACGACTTCGCCGTGACCTTCTTCACGCGCGGAACCATCGGCCTCGACACCCTCTCTACGTACATTTACACCGACGCGCGCAAGGGCGGCCTGACCCCCGAACTGCGCCCGTTGATGACTTTGATTTTCCTGATTATCCTGATCCTGCTGATCGTCCTGAACGTCCGGCAGGAGAAGGCCCACAAACCCAACCATTAACCATGAAGAGATTCCTTATTATGCTGGCAGCCGCCCTGGCGCTGCTGGGCTGCTCCGAAGACCGGAGCGCCATCCTGAAAGTGTACAACTGGTCCGATTATATCGACGAAAGCGTGATCCCGGAGTTCGAGAGCTGGTACGAAGAGCAGACCGGCGAGCCGATCCGCGTGATCTACCAGACCTTCGACGTCAATGAGACGATGCTTTCCAAGATCGAGAAGGGCCACGAAGATTTCGACGTCGTCTGCCCGTCCGACTACATCATCGAGCGCATGCTCGCGAGCGACCTGCTGCTGCCGATCGACCGCGAATTCGGCGACACGCCGAACTACATCGACGGCAACCTCTCGCCGTTCGTGCGCAGCTGCTTCGACAAGATGGAAGGCCAGGGCAAGAACGCCAACGAGTACGCCGTCGGCTACATGTGGGGCACGACCGGCATCCTCTACAACGCCAAATACGTCACCGACGAGGAAGCGTCCACCTGGGACGTCATCCGCAACAACAAGTTCGCGGACAAGATCTTCATCAAGGATTCCCCGCGCGACGTCTTCTCGCAGGTCATCCTCTATCTGCGCCGCAACGAACTCGCCAGCGGCAAGGTCACCATGGATGAACTGATGCACGATTCCTCCGACGAGGCCCTCGCCGCCGTCGAGGCTTATATGAAAGAAGTCAAGCCCCTCGTGGCGGGCTGGGAGGCCGATTTCGGCAAGGACCAGATGACCCAGGAGCGCGGCTGGATCAGCCTGAACTGGAGCGGCGACGCCGTCTGGGCCATCGAAGAGGCCGCGGAGATGGGCGTGGACCTGCGCTACGTCTGCCCGCAGGAGGGCTACACCGTCTGGTTCGACGGCTGGGTGATCCCGAAGTACGCCCAGAACACCAAGGCCGCCAAGTACTGGATCAACTTCATGTCCCGTCCGGACATCGTCATCCGCAACGTCGACGCGACCGGCTACGTGTCCGCGAGCGGCGCCACCGAGGTCCTCGAAGCCTTCACGGATGAGGAATACGACGCCATCGACCTGAGCTACTTCTTCAGCCCGGCCGACACCGCCTGCTGCGTGAACCCGGTGCTCTATCCGTCCCGCGAGGAGATCGAGCGCAGCACGCAGGAGCACGACTGGGGCGAGCGCACGCCCGACCTCGTGGCCATGTGGAGCCGCGTGAAAGGGGAGAACGCCAACGGCATGACCGTCGTCGTGGTCGGCGTCGTCCTCGTGGCGATGGTCGCCCTGCTCGTCCTCAAGAACAGCAAGAAGAAAAACAAGCGTAACAAGCGGAGAAAATAGTTAATTCCGAACATTTTATTATCTTCGCAAGGATTATGCATTTCTCGAGAAGATTTAAACTGTTGGGATTCGTGTTGCCGGTGCTTGCAGCCCTCCTGGTGGTTGGCGGCTGCTCCGGGAAGCGCGACCATATCCTGCGCGTGTACAACTGGTCCGACTACATGGACCTGAGCGCCATCGAAGAATTCGAAAAATGGTACGAAGAGCAGACGGGCGAAACCGTCAAGGTCGACTACCAGACTTTCGACTTCAATGAACACATGCTCACCAGGATCGAGCGGGCGCACGAAGACTTCGACGTCGTCTGTCCGTCCGACTATGTCATCGAGCGCATGCTCACCCGCAATCTCCTGCTGCCGATCAGCCGGGATTTCGGCGACACGCCCGACTACACCGTCACCATCTCTCCCTACATCCGCGCCCGCTTCGACAAGATCGAGGGCGGGGGCAAGAATGCCAACGACTACGCCGTGGGCAGCATGTGGGGCACGACCGGTATCATCTACAACGCCCAATTCGTCACGGACGAGGAGGCTTCCAGCTGGGACATCCTGCGCAATCCCAAGTTCGCCGACAAGATCTTCATCAAGGACTCCGCCATGGACGTCTTCTCGCAGATCATCCTGTACCTGCGGCAGGACGACCTCCGCAGCGGCAAGGTCACCCTGGATGAACTGATGCACGATTCCTCCGACGAGGCGCTCGCCGAGGTGGAGGCTTTCCTGCGCGATGTCCAGCCGCTCGTGGCGGGCTGGGAGGCCGACTTCGGCAAGGACCAGATGGTCCAGGAGCGCGGCTGGATCAGCCTGAACTGGAGCGGGGAAGGCGTCTGGACGGCCGAGCAGGCGGCGCCGCTGGGCATCGACCTGCGCTTCTCCCGGCCGAAGGAAGGCTACACCGTCTGGTTCGACGGCTGGGTGATCCCCAAATACGCCCGGAACACCAAGGCGGCCCGCTACTGGATCAACTACATGTCCCGTCCGGACATCGCCATCCGCAACATGCGCGAGACCGGCTATGCCTCCGCCAACGGCTGCCCGCAGGTGCTGCAGGCCATCATCGACGAACGGTACGAGCCGATCGACCTGTCCTACTTCTTCGGTCCGAACGCCAAGGCCGTGCGTGTCAATCCCACGCTCATGCCCGACTGCGAATCCATCTGCATGGCGGCGACGGAGCACGACTGGGGCGACCGTTCCAGGGCCCTGGAGGCCATGTTCCGGCGTGTGAAAGGGGTAGGGACCAACATGGTCACGGCCATCGTGATCGGCGTCCTGCTGGTCTTATTGCTGGGCGTCGCCTACTATCGCCGTTTCCACGGCAAAAAGCCTGAGGAAGAAGAACGCAGCTAAAGCAATTTCTCCCGCAGATGCGTGAGCATGTCGCGGGTCATCGAATCCAGATTATAGGACGGCGTCCAGCCCCACTCTTTACGGGCACAGACGTCGTCCATTTTGTTGGGCCAGGAGTCCGCGATGGCCTGGCGGACCGGATCCACCTCGTAGCGCATCTTGAAGGTCGGGATATGCTTGCGGATGGCCTCGTAGACGCCTTCCGGGTCGAAGCTCATCGAAGCGATGTTGAAGGCGTTGCGGTGCACCAGATAGCGCGGATCGGCCTCCATCAGCTTGATGGCCGCCTTGATGGCGTCCGGCATATACATCATGTCCAGGTACGTGCCGTGCGCGAGCGGGCAGACGAATTCCTCGCCCCTGACTGCGGCGTAGTAGATCTCCACGGCGTAGTCCGTGGTGCCGCCGCCGGGCAGGGTCTTGTAGGAAATCAGGCCCGGGAAGCGCACCGAGCGCGTGTCCACGCCATATTTATGGAAATAATAATCGCTCAGCAGTTCGGTCGCGACCTTGGTCACGCCGTACATCGACGTCGGGCGCTGGATGGTGTCCTGCGGGGTATTGTCGCGCGGCGTGTCCGGCCCGAAGGAGCCGATGGACGAGGGCGTGAAGACGGCGCAATGCTTCTCGCGCGCCACTTCCAGAATGTTGATCAGGCCGTTCATCTGGATGTCCCAGGCCTTGAGCGGCAGGCGCTCCGCGGTGGCGGAGAGCAGGGCGGCGAGGTTGTAGATGGTGTCGATGTCGTATTTGTCCACGATCTCGGCGATCTGCTGGCCGTTGCAGACGTTCGCCTGCTCGGCGGGACCGCTTTCCAGCAAGTCGCCCGTGGGGGCGGATCCGGGGATATAACCGGCCACGACGCGGCCCTGATGATAGATCTTGCGGAGGTTCATCGTGAGTTCCGAACCGATCTGACCGGTGGAACCGATGACGAGAATATTTTTCATAAGAGTGTTGGAACGTGTTATTAATTTTATTGCAAATTTATTAAATTTGTGGGAGAAAACGCTATATAAACCACATAATTCATGTACGGAAAATTTCAATCTTATCTTCAGCAGGAACTTAAGGCCATCGACGAAGCCGGCCTCTACAAACGCGAACGGACCATCTGTTCCCCGCAGGGAGCAGAGATCACCCTGGCGGACGGCAGCAAGGCCCTGAATTTCTGCGCCAACAACTACCTCGGCCTCTCGGACAACCCGCGCCTGATCGCCGCCGCCAAGAAGGCGATGGACGAGCGCGGCTTCGGCATGTCCTCCGTCCGCTTCATCTGCGGCTGCCAGGACCTGCACCGCGAGCTGGAGAAGGCCATTTCGGCCTATTTCCATACGGACGATACCATCCTCTACGCGGCGTGCTTCGACGCCAACGGCGGCGTCTTCGAGCCGCTGCTCACCGCCGAGGACGCCATCATCTCCGACGCGCTGAACCACGCTTCCATCATTGACGGCGTGCGCCTCTGCAAGGCAGTCCGCTACCGCTACGCGAACGCCGACATGGCCGAGCTCGAAAAATGCCTCCAGGAGGCCCAGGCGCAGCGTTTCCGCATCATCGTGACCGACGGCGTCTTCTCGATGGACGGCAACGTCGCCCCGATGGACAAGATCTGCGAGCTCGCCGAGAAATACGACGCGCTGGTCATGGTGGACGAGAGCCACAGCGCCGGCGTCGTGGGCCCGAAGGGCCGGGGCGTCGCGGAGCTGTACAACCTCTACGGCCGCATCGACATCCACACCGGCACGCTCGGCAAGAGCTTCGGCGGCGCCGTGGGCGGCTTCACCACCGGCCGGCAGGAGATCATCGACATGCTGCGCCAGCGCAGCCGTCCGTACCTCTTCTCCAACTCGCTGCCGCCGATGATCTGCGCCGCAGGCATCGAGCTCTTCAAGATGCTCGGCGAGAGCGACGAACTGCACGACCGCCAGCAGGAGAACGTGGCCTATTTCCGCGAGAAGATGATCGCGGCCGGATTCGACATCAAACCCACGCAGAGCGCCATCTGCGCGGTGATGCTCTACGACGCGCCGCTGTCCCAGAAGTTCGCCGCCGCGATGGCGAAAGAGGGCATTTTCGTGACCGGATTCTATTATCCCGTGGTGCCGAAGGGCCAGGCGCGCATCCGCGTGCAGCTCTCCGCCGCGCACACGCGGGAGCAGCTGGACAAGGCCATCGCCGCCTTCATCAAGGTCGGCAAGGAACTGGGCGTATTGAAGTAGGAGATTCGCCGGTCAAGCCGGCGAATGACGAATGATGATACCGACGGTCGAATACCTGGAAGAGCGCTTCGACACATTCAACCGGATGTGCTTCGAGGGCGCGCTTCCGCGTATCCCGATCAAGCTCAGCCACGCCCGCACCTTCGTCGGACGGCTCGTCTACCGGCCCGTCCGCAACTGGCGGGGCAGGGTGGTGCGCCGCGAAGACTTCGTCATCCGCATCAGCACGCGTTTCGACCTGCCGGAAGCGGAGATCGAAGACACCCTCATCCACGAAATGATTCACTACTGGATCGCCTGGAAAGACATTCCGGACAGCTCCACGCACGGCCGGGAATTCCGCCGCATCATGCAGGAAATCAACACCCGGCACGGCCGGAACCTGACCATTTCGCACAAATCCACGCCAGAGGAGCAGGACGCCGACACGCGCATCCGCGACCACTGGTTCTGCGTCTCGCAGCTCGCCGACGGCCGCACGGCGCTCACCGTCGCCGCCCAGCCCTGCATATCGCGCATCCGGCGCGCCTTCCGCTGGTCGCCCACGGTCCGCAGCAGCACCTGGTACCACAGCACCGACCCCTGGTTCAACCGCTACCCGCACTGCCGCAGCCCCAAGCTCTTCCCGGTCGATCCGGACACGCTCCGGACGCACCTCGCGAACGCAGAAACTATTTAACTGATAATTAATACACTGAACCTATGGACATCAAGCAACCCTTCATCATTACCATTAGCCGCGAGCTGGGCTCCGGCGGGCGTACCGTCGGCCGCAAGCTCGCCGAGACGCTGGGCGTCCGATACAGCGACAAGGAGCTGATCGAAGCCCTCCGGAACGAATTCCACCTCACGACCGACGCCATCGAGAAGCTCAAGGGCGAGAAGAAGAACTGGTTCGCCAAGTTCCTCCAGCGCGTGGCGCCGATGCCCAAGAGCGGGCATGTCGTCGAATGGGACGAGTCCATCCTCCGGGAATACAACCCGGACGTCACCTCCGAAGACATCTACGCCGCCGAGGCGCAGATCCTCCAGGCCATCGCCCAGGAGGGCTCCTGCGTCATCGCCGGCCGCTCCGCCTTCTACCTGCTGAAGGACTGCCCGAACAAGCTGGACATCTTCATCACGGCCTCCCGCGAGAAGCGTATCGAGCGCGTGATGGCGAAGCAGAAGCTCTCCGCGCAGGATGCCGCCGAGACGATCGACCGCATTGACCAATACCGCGAGAACTACATCCAGCGCATCGCCGGCGTCAGCCGCTACGACATCCGCAACTACGACTGCGTCATCAACATGGACCAGCTCGCGGACGAAGACGCCGCCGTCGCCCTGATCCTCCAAATCATCGGTAAACAGTAAAACTTCGCCCCTATGTCCCTCGTCATGATTATCGAGCTGCTGATTGTACTGGCAGCGCTCTACGTGGGCTCCCGCTACGGATCGCTGGCGCTCGGCGCCATCTCCGGCATCGGCCTCGCCATCCTGGTCTTCGGCTTCGGCCTCAAGCCCGGCACGCCGCCCACGGACGTCATCTATATCATCATCGCCGCCGTCACCTGCGCCGGCACGCTGCAGGCCTCGGGCGGTATGGACTGGATGATCCAGATCGCGGAGAAGATGCTCCGCAAGCATCCCGACCACATCACCTTCCTGGGTCCGCTGGTAACCTTCTTCCTGACCGTGCTCGTGGGCACGGGCCACGTGGTCTACACCATCATGCCCATCATCTGCGACATCGCCCTGAAGAAGAACATCCGCCCGGAGCGCCCCTGCGGCGTGGCGTCCATCGCCTCGCAGGTGGGCATCACCTGTTCGCCCATCGCGGCGGCCGTGGTGGCCTTCGTGACCATCTCCAACGCCAACGGCTTCATGGTGAGCATCCCGCAGGTGCTGATGGTCACCATCCCGGCCTGCCTGCTCGGCCTGATGTGCGCCGCCGCCGCCTCCTACAAGCGCGGCAAGGACCTGGACGACGATCCCGACTTCCAGCGCCGCAAGGCCGATCCCGAGATGTACAAGTACATGTACGGCAGCACCGCCACCACCCTGGACAAGGTGATCACCAAGGAGGCCAAGGCATCCGTGTTCATCTTCCTGGGCGCGCTGCTGGTCATCGTGGGCTTCGCCTTCTGCCAGATGATCCACGTCGAAGGAGGGGAGACCCTCGCCACGGCCATCAGCCTGCCGAAGATGAACATCTGCATCCAGATCATCATGCTGGCCGCCGCGGCCGCGAATATCATCTTCTGCAAGGCCCAGCCGAAGAAAGCGGTGGGCGGCGCCGTCTGGCAGTCCGGCATGGTGGCCGTCGTGGCCATCTACGGCATCGCCTGGCTGGCCGACACCTACTTCGGCAACTACCTGGACGAGATGAAGCTGATGCTGACCGACCTGGTCACCAACTACCCCTGGAGCATCGCCTTCGTGTTCTTCCTGGTGTCCGTGCTGATCAACTCGCAGGGCGCCGTCGTGGTGGCGATGCTGCCGCTGGCCTACGAACTGGGCATCGCGGGCCCCGTGCTCCTGGGCGTGCTCCCGAGCGTATACGGCTACTTCTTCATCCCGAACTACCCGTCCGATATCGCCACGGTGAACTTCGACCGCAGCGGCACCACGGTCATCGGAAAATACCTGCTGAACCACAGCTTCATGATGCCGGGACTGATCTCCACGATCGTGGCCACCGTCGTCGGCTACCTGATCACCAACGTGCTGTTCGCCAATTACTTCGCTGGATTCATCCAGTAAATGAAAAATCCCCGGCCGCGAGCCGGGGATTTTCATTTCTCATCAATCGTTTTATTTCGCCTGCTTCTGCGGATCCTTGAAGAGGATGGCGAAGAGGACCGCGACGACCAGCGAGTAGGCTGCGAAGATGTACCAAGCGGTGCTCCAGGACGGCTCCGCCGCGTTGTACACGAAGTGGTTCACCACGCGGCCGGCGGCCCAGGTGCCGATCGAGGCGCCGAGACCGTTGGTCATCAGCATGAAGAGACCCTGCGCGGAGGAACGGATATCCTTGTCGGTGTTCTCATTCACGAAGAGCGAACCGGAGATGTTGAAGAAGTCGAAGGCCACGCCGTAGACGATGCAGCTCAGGACGAACATCCACACGCCGCCGCCCGGATTGCCGGCCCCGAAGAAGCCGAAGCGGAACACCCAGGCGAACATCGCGATCAGCATCACCTTCTTGATGCCGAACTTCTTCATCGCGAAGGGAATCAGCAGGATGCAGAGCGTCTCGGAGAGCTGGCTCAGGGAGATCAGCGCGTTGGCGTTGTTCGCGCCCCAGGCGTTCGCGAAGAGGGGATTCTCCTTGAAGGAAGTGATGAAGGTATTCGCGTAGCCGTTGGTCACCTGCAGGGAGGCGCCGAGCAGCATCGAGAAGATGAAGAACACGGCGAATCTCGGATCCTTGAACAGGCGGAAGGCGCTCAGGCCCGTGGCCTCGGCGAAGGATTGCGTGCCGACCGACTTGGGCTTGCACGGGCAGTTCGGCAGGGTCAGGGAATAGACGCAGAGCAAGAGGCTGAGGATACCGGACACGAAGAACTGGTTATAGCTGTGCTGGAACTGCACCCCGTCGGCGCCCTTCATGAAGTTCACGAAGAGCATCGTCAGGATGAAGCCCACCGTACCGAACACGCGGATGGGCGGGAAGGCCTTGACCGGGTCCTTGCCGGCACTCTCCAGGGCATTGTAAGCCACGGAGTTGGACACGGCGATGGTCGGCATATAGAAGGCCACGCTCAGCAGATACAGGCCGTAGAACGGACCGAACTCGATACTGGCGCCGCTGCTCATCGCGTACCAGCCGGCGGCCACCATCGCGGCGCCCGCGACACCCTGGCAGAGCGACAGCACTTTCTGCGCCGGGATCCACTTGTCGGCGATGATGCCCATCAGGGCGGGCATGAAGATGGAGACAAAGCCCTGCGTGGCGAAGAAGAGCCAGATCTGGGAGCCGAAGCCGCTGTTCGCGAGGAAACTGCCCATGGAGGTGAGGTATGCACCCCAGGCGGCGAACTGCAGGAAGTTCATGATGATCAGCCGGAGGCCGACATTCGATTTGTTCATAAGGTAGAGGTTCGTTAGTTTTTGTATCCACAAAAATACAAGTTTTTCCCGGCTTTTCACTATCTTTGAAGGATGAAATTTACGAAGACAGCGGCCGATCCGCACTCCGCCGCCCGTGCGGGCGTCATCGAGACGGACCACGGCCAAATCCATACCCCCATTTTCATGCCTGTCGGGACCGTCGGCTCCGTCAAGGGCGTCTATCACCGCGACCTGCGGGAGGACATCCGCGCCGAGATCATCCTGGGCAACACCTACCACCTCTACCTGCGCCCCGGGCTCGACACCCTGCGCGCGGCGGGCGGCCTGCACGCCTTCGAGGCCTGGGACCGTCCCATCCTCACGGACAGCGGCGGCTTCCAGGTGTTCTCGCTCAGCCCGATCCGCAAGCTGACCCCGGACGGCTGCACCTTCCGCAGCCACATCGACGGCTCCAGGCACAGCTTTACCCCCGAGAACAACGTGGACACGCAGCGCATCATCGGCGCCGACATCATGATGGCGCTCGACGAGTGCTGCCCCGGCGACGCCGACCACGCCTACGCCCGCAAGAGCCTGGACCTCACGAAGGGCTGGCTGGAGCGCTTCGCGAAACGCTTCCGCGAGACGGAGCCGCTCTACGGCTATTCCCAGACCTTTTTCCCCATCCTGCAGGGCTGCGTCTATCCCGACCTGCGCCGCGAAGCCGCGGACCACGCCACGCAGCTCGATGCCGAAGGCTACGCCATCGGCGGCCTGGCGGTGGGGGAGCCCACGGAGAAGATGTATGAGATGCTCGAACTCGTCTGCCCGCTGCTGCCGGACGACCGCCCGCGCTACCTGATGGGCGTCGGCACGCCCGC
>LXOW01335273.1_pt1 | contig 11904 bp, 10 predicted proteins | sample 1368591 | NCBI WGS metagenome assembly LXOW01 (sample SAMN04884650, study PRJNA319009) | bovine gut metagenome | isolation source: Cow rumen | host: Bos taurus | place: Italy: Legnaro (PD) | collected 2014-07-09
GCTGGCGGGAGTATCTGTAAATTCTCAAACCTCCGCTCGGCCGAAAGGCTACGGGTCGGCGCGCCAGCTGGAATGGGACGCTTGCTACCAAAGGGACGCAAGAAGCCCTAAAGCAAATTGGCGCGACTCCCTGACGGTGCTCAACAGGCAGATAGCACAGCAGCCACAGTCTACCGACCTGCGACTGAAAAAGGCAGCAGTAAACATCGAACTGGAACAGTGGGAATATGCCGTTGAGGAATATGGACGCGTGCTGGAACTTGACGCTGAAAACCTTTCGGCACTCTATTTCCGCGCATACGCCTACAACCATCTGCACCGCTACGACATGGCACGTGCCGACTACGAGCACTTTCTGCACATCATGCCCCGCAACTTCGACGCACAGCTGGGACTGGCCATGACCAAGCGCAATCTGGGTAAGGTGCTGGAAACGCAAGACGAGCTGAACCGACTGGTGGAGATGTACCCCGACTCGGCACTGGCCTTCGCAGCACGTGCAGGCTATGAGGCCGAAAGGGAACAATACGACCTGGCACTCTTCGACTGGGACGAAGCCTTGCGCCTACAGCCAGGCAACCAAGACTATATGGTTTCGAAATGTTGCGTGCTGTGGGCTATGAAGCGATACGACGAGGCACGACGGCTACAAGACGATCTGGTGAAAGCAGGCATATCGAGGAAATCAATACAACATCTCCTTGATTCACAAAGGAAAAAGCACTGACTATTAAAGTAAAACATAACTCAATTAAAAACCATCTACACAACATGATTAAACTATTCGTACCAGGACGCCTCTGTCTGTTTGGAGAGCATACCGACTGGGCCGGGCACTACCGCACCATGAATGCCGACATTGCCCCTGGAGCCGCTATCGTGACCGGCATCGAGCAGGGCATCACAGCCGAAGTGGAGCGTTCCTCCATTTTCGAGGTGCAGAGCACAGCCCCGCAAATGTCGAATGAGTGGCACGACTTTGCCTGCCGCATGGACGAGCAGGAACTGAAGCGCGTGGCACGCTCTGGCGACTTCTTCTGCTATTGTGCCGGCGTAGCATCGTATATGCTCGAATGGTACAAGGTGGGAGGCGTGCGCATACGCATCACCGACATGTCGCTGCCCATCAAGAGCGGGCTGTCATCTTCGGCAGCCATCTGCGTGCTGGTGGCACGTGCCTTCAACCAGATATATAACCTCAACCTGAACACCTTGGGCGAGATGAACATCGCATACGTGGGCGAGCTGCGCACCTCATCACGATGCGGACGTCTGGACCAAGCCTGTGCCTTCGGCGTGAAGCCCAACCTGATGACCTTCGACGGCGACGAGATTGAGGTAAAGGCACTCAACGTGAAGCGGCACCTGTACTGGGTCTTCGCCGACCTCGTGGGAAAAAAGAACACCATCAAGATCCTTGCAGACCTGAACAAAGCCTATCCCTTCCCCTCGAACGACAAGGAGCGGGCCGAACACGAGGCACTGGGCGTGAAGAACCAGGAAATCGTGGACAGGGCGGTGAAATACATGGCCGATGGCAACGCCGAGGCCCTGGGAATGCTGATGACCGAGGCCGAGGAACTGTTCGACAGGCAGGTGGCCCCCATGTGTCCTGAAGAGCTGACGGCTCCCAAGCTTCATGCCGTGCTTGCCGACAAATACATACAGTCGCTCACGTGGGGCGGCAAGGGCGTAGGCTCGCATGGCGACGGCTCAGCACAGTTCCTGGCTCGCGACGAGGAATGCCAGCAAAAGCTGGTAGACTATCTGATAGGAAAGGGGATGCCCGCCTATAAGTTCACACTGCAGCCCGTTCACACCGTCCGCAAGGCCATCATTCCTGTGGCAGGCTTCGGCACAAGGCTTTATCCNNCACAAGGCTTTATCCCGCCACACGTTGCATGAAAAAGGACTTCTTCCCAATCCCCTGCAACGATGGCTTGGTGCGCCCTGTCATCCTCATCCTGTTGGAAGAACTGGTACAGAGCGGTATAGAGGAAATCTGTCTGGTGCTGGGCAGCGAGGAAGAGCGTGAGATGTATTCCGACTTCTTTGAACGTCCGCTGAGTCAGGATCACCTGAGCAAGCTGAACGCCGAGAATCAGGAATACGAGAACAGAATTATTGACATCGGCAAGCGCTTGCACTACGTTTATCAGAAAGAGAAGCGCGGATTCGGTCATGCCGTCTACCAGGCAGCCAACTTCGCCCACGGAGAGCCGGTGCTGCTGATGCTGGGCGACACGCTCTACAGCAGCACGTCGAACAAGCCCTGTGCCCTGCAACTGATTGAAGCCTACGAAAGGACGAATGCGCTTACAGTTGGCCTCTATCCTGTTGACGTGAAGGAGGTGAGCCACTTCGGAATCATGAGCGGCGTATGGGAAGACAAGAAAGAAACCGTGTTGCAAGTATCGGCCCTTTACGAGAAGCCCAAGTCCAGCTATGCCGAGGAATTCCTGGGTGTGCGAAATAACGAGGGCAAGCGCGAATACTGCTCTGTATTCGGCCAGTATATCCTCACCTCAGAGGTATTCCAGCAGCTGGAAGCTGATATCAAGGCTGCCGATGCCAACCCAGAGTACCGGGGAGAGATAGAACTCACATCAGCCCTTGATGCAGTAAGGCAGCGCAACGGCATGTACGGCATCCGCCTGCGCGGCGAACGCTACGACATGGGTAACCCGCAGGCACTGATCAAGACCATAGCAACCTATGCCATAGCCGATAATGACTAGCCGGGAATCAGACGGTTCTCCGATCAACTGGAAGAATCGGAGAACCGTCTGACCTACTTATTCACTTATAGTTTAATGGCACATAGTAACGCCGTTTCGGAAAATACTAACGCCGTTTGGGACTTGCGAATAGGCGAAAATAATACCGTCAAGTTGGGTTTGTGGAAGACCCAAGCCTACAACCTCGGGAACTTCTTTGTAGAATAATCAAGCCAATGACAGCCAATACGACAGCAACGAAAACGATTTTCGTGTCGGATAGGATGATGACGGGCATTTTTGACATTCGTATCTCTCCAAGGCCAAGCGTGCAGTAAACAGCAAGCAGAGTGGCCGCCAGATTGTGGCCCGCATGAAGTAAAACAGCATACCATATGTTTCGCGTCCAGATAAACACTATTCCATAAAGCATGGCAGCAAGGGATGCGCCAAGGAAATTGCGAACATGGAGGATACCAAACAGTAAAGCCATTACAAAGCAAACCATTATTTGTGCCTTACACCGTCGGAAGGGCGACAAGGCCAACTGACGATAACAAAGTTCTTCGAGCACGGGGGCGAGCAACACAGCATGAATGCTTGCCAAGAGGTCTTCGCGCAATTCTTCTGGCGTGTAAGATATCGCTTCAAAATGCACAATATGTATGAGCGACGTAAGGCCATAGACGACATACCCTTCAGCTACACACCATAGTGGTGCTAAAAGCAGCACCCCCAAACCGATGGTTGGCTTCGGCAATTTCAGCGAAAATTGTTTTGCTTCAGGGAACACTTTCGGTTCAACCCGATGAACAATTATATAGGTCAGCGCAATAGCAACCAACGTGAGCACCCACGATAATACTTGACGGCCGAGGGTCTCATTCCCATCTGCCATCGGCAGTGCTGTCATATAGATCATCATGAAACCATAAACTGCCGTTAGTATCGGCATGATTGGCTTAAGAATGATGCGTAGTCTGTTCATTTCCAAATTCGTTTTAATCTCCATCCTCATCGGACTCCAAGTGAAGTCCAATGGGATTGTCAGGACAAAAGGCGATATGATTCATATACAAATACGCGTAACACCTAAATATATCAAATTTAGTAGCAAAGATAGTGATTCTCAAGGAATTTTCGCTATATTTATGAACAAAATTAATAATATTTATCAAGTGTGCACTGATAACATAAAAAACTCCGAAACGTCACTTTTTGGTTTATCTTTCTGAATTACTTTTAGTTACGCGAGTGACGTTGAATCCAGAAACGTCACTCAACGTCACTCAACGTCACTCAAACCAAAACAAGTTATTTTGCTGTTCAGGGCTGCCATACGCAGGCAAACGGCGTTGCCTTTTTCCGCAAAACAAGTTGTTTTGCGGAAAAAGGCATGGGCTTTCTTGGCAGACGGTGTGATAAAGGGATACGAATAACCGCGAAGAAGTGACGAAGAAGTGACGAAGAGTGACGTTTCTGAAGTCAACGTCACTCCTGTATTTAATTGTATATCAGAGATTTATTGCAAAAAGTGACGTTTCCCCGTTTTTCGCTGTTTTTGATAGGATTATATCCAAATACTTATAAAGATGGAGCGATGTGATTTTAAGAAAGAAATAATTAACTGCCAACATAGAGACAGAGCATTCCCAGCAGCACCAATGCCAGATCGAGAGCCTTGGCACGAAGGTTTTTCTCGTGGAAGAAGAGGGCACCACAGACAAAGCTGACCACTACCGAACCGCGACGAATCATGGACACGATGCTAATCATTGACGATGGGAGCGACAAGGAGTAGAAATACATGAAGTCGGCCGTGGAGAGGAAGAGGCTGATGCCAAGAATGGCCCAGTCCCAATGAAAAGGCGTGTTGGCATGACGCTTGGGCCACCACAACAGCAGCAGCATCAGCAGCATCATGACGCTCTGGTAGATATTGTACCACGACTGAACCATCATGCGGTCAAGCCCTACCCCGCCCTCACTTGGGGGAGCCATCAGGTATTTGTCGTAGAGTCCGCTGAGCGCACCCAGCAGGGCAGCCCCCACAATCATGTATATCCAATGGTCGTGCTTGAAGTCGATACCCTCCTTGCGCCCACTGCGACTAAGCAATAGGAACGAGGCCACTGCCAACAGCACACCGGCCCACTGCCAAAGGTTGAGCCGCTCGCCGAAAAACAGTAGGGCTCCCACCAGCACCATCACGGGGCGCGTGGCGTTGATAGGGCCAACGATGGTCAGTGGCAGATGCTTCATCCCAAAATAGCCCAGCACCCAACTGGAGAGCACCAGCAAGGCCTTGCCGACAATGTATTTGTGTTCCTCCCACGAACCATTGCCTACATGAAAGATCGTGCCGTCGAGCAGATTCGTCGACGAACTGAGCACGATGAAAGGCAGGAAAATGAGCGAAGAGAATACTGTGTTCAGAAACAGCACAGGCAACACAGCATTGCCTTTCAATGCCTTCTTCTTCAAAGAGTCATAAACCCCAAGAAAGGCAGCGGAAAGAAATGCGAGTAACAACCACATATTTGTTGAGAGTTGAGAGTTGAGAGTTGAGAGTTGAGAGTTCTTCGCAGAGCGAAGCGGCAGAGCCTAGCGGAGAGTTGAGTGTTGAGAGTGCGGAAGTGAAGTAGCAAAACTAACGTCTTTAACTCCTTTAACCACTTTAACTCCATAAAAAATCCTTTAATAGGTTATTCGCTGGAGGAACAAGGCATGGGCAGGCATTGACTCGCCGGCCTCGGTGCGACGCTTGCCCTCAACTACACGGCGGAAGTCATCGAGTGAAAGACGGCCTCGCCCCACCTCAATGAGCGTGCCCACTACGGCACGCACCATGTTGCGAAGAAAGCGATTGGCCGTGATCTCGAAAAGCCACTCATGATCTCCCGTCTGTCGCCATTCGGCCTTCGATACCTGGCACAGTGTGGTCTTTACGTCGGCATGGCTCTTGCAGAATGCTCCAAAGTCCTCGTAAGCTGTCAGCATGGCCGCTGCCTCGTTCATCCTGGAAAAATCCAACGGGTAATGAAGCTCACAGGAATAACGGCGCAGAAATGGCGACTTGACCGTGTGGAGATAATAATAATAGGTGCGGGAAACGGCAGAGAAACGTGCGTGCATGTCATCGGCCACTGGATCGATATGCTGTATGGCAATGTCCTGAGGCAACAGCTTGTTAAGCTTATAGGCCAATTGCCGGCAGTCCATCGGTAGCTGTTCTACATCGAAATGGGCTACCATCATCCGAGCATGGACACCGGTGTCGGTACGTCCGGCACCGGTGACGGCTGTCTCCCGGCGCAATAACAACGACAATCCACGCTGCAATTCCTCCTGCACCGATATCCCGTTGGGCTGAATCTGCCAACCGTGGAACCGGGTGCCGTCGTAGCTCAAGGTAATAAAAAACCGCATGTCAGACAATAACCAATGACAATCCACTATCCACAATCCACCCTATGGATTATACATATCCCGGCAATAGAATGACATGATGTCGTCCAACATTTGCTTAGCCTCAACAGCCGGACTGTCGGGATCTATCTGCGCAGCCTTGATATAGTAGTTTATGGCTTCGTGCCACAGTCCCTTTTTCCGAGCCTCGTTGCCCAGCTGATAAAACTCTTCGGCAGCAGTCATTTGTAGTACTCCTTCTTGCCAGCTGCCAGGGTGTTCTTCATCAGAGAGCATATTGTCATGGGACCTACGCCGCCTGGTACAGGGGTGATGAACGAACACTTGGGAGCCACCTCGTCGAACTTCACGTCGCCACAGAGACGGAATCCGCTCTTCCTGTTAACATCTGCCACACGTGTAGTGCCCACGTCTATAATCACGGCACCCTCCTTCACCATATCGGCAGTGACAAACTCGGGCTGACCGATGGCGGCAATGATGATGTCGGCCTGGCGACACTCTTCCTTCAGCGTGATAGAGCGGCTGTGACAGACGGTGACGGTGGCATCGCCATACTGTTTCTGCATCATCAGCTGCGCCATAGGCTTGCCCACGATATTCGAGCGTCCCAGAATGACACACTTCTTCCCCGACGTCTGAATGCCATAGCGCTTCAGCAAGGTAATGATACCCAGTGGCGTGGCGGAGATAAAGCAAGGCAGTCCGATGGCCATTCGCCCCACGTTGATGGGATGGAAGCCATCGACATCTTTACGGTAGTCAATGGCCTCGATAATTTTCTGCTCGTCAATATGCTTGGGAAGTGGCAGCTGCACGATGAATCCATCGACATCGCCATTGCGGTTGAGGCGGTCCACACAGGCCAATAGTTCCTCCTCGGTCACATCATCCTCATAGCGGATAAGGGTGCTTTTGAAACCACAGGCTTCGCAGGCCAGCACCTTGTTCTTCACGTAGGTCTCCGAACCGCCATCGTGGCCAACCAATACAGCAGCCAGATGAGGCTGCTTGCCACCACGCGACATAATGGTCCTCACCTCTTCTGCTATCTCGGCCTTGATGGCAGTGGCCGTGGCTTTTCCGTCAATCAAAGTCATAAGTCTGTGTTTTTAAGCATGATTCTTGTCCAGGTCGGGCCATCCCTTCTTTACCTGTTCAGGATCTTGGTCGAGCAGGGTATCAACATCAGCCCTCTTCATGCCCATGTAGATAGACACGTCGTGCAGGGCTTCCAGCTCCTTGTCGTCCAGGTTCTCGTCGCTCTTGCTGATCATCACCAGCATACTCAGCAGCTGATAGCGCAGGTCGGGGCTGAGGGTCTTCGACATCTGCTGTCCGCAGTCGCCAATGAGCTGGATGAAGGCCATGGGCTTCGTGGCGTTCAGCTCATCATGCTTGGCCACCAGCTTTTTCAGCACGTCCATGCTCTCTACCTCCACATCATGGCCAAAATTATTGCCTAGGAACTTGCCGATGTATTCAATCTCAGAGTCTTCGACCCTGCCATCGGCAATGACGATGTAAGATGCCATGACGAGCAGCGAGAAGATGAAGCTGTTGCGCTGCTCCTCGCTGAGCCGCTGACGGCCTGAGAAGGTCTGGCGGAACTCGTCGGTGATCTGTACGTTCTCGGCTGACTTGCCCAGTTTGTCTGTCTTGTCAGTCTCTTCCTTCGCAGGCTCACTGCCCCCGAAGATGCCTTTTAACCACTTTCCTAATGCCATAGCAATATTTGATTTAATGTTTACCTTTCATCTGTTTCATGGCGGCCGCCATCTGGGCCATGCGTCCCCTGTCCATGCCGCTGACCATTTTCATCATCTTGCGAGTCTGGTCGAATTGCTTCATCAGGCGGTTCACGTCCTCCAACTTTGTACCGCTGCCTCGGGCAATGCGCAGCTTACGGCTCTGATTGATAATGTCGGGATTCTGGCGTTCCTTCGGTGTCATCGAATTGATGATAGCCTCAATACCTTTAAAGGCATTTTCATCGATGTCAACATCCTTCAAAGCCTTGCCTACACCAGGAATCATGGAAGCAAGCTCCTTGATGTTGCCCATCTTCTTTATCTGCTGGATCTGGCCGATGAAGTCGTTGAAGTCGAACTTGTTCTTCCTGATTTTTTTCTCCAGTTCACGGGCTTCCTTCTCGTCGAACTGCATCTGGGCGCGCTCCACAAGACTGACCACATCGCCCATCCCCAAGATACGGTCGGCCATGCGCTCAGGATGGAACACATCGATGGCTTCCATCTTCTCGCCAGTACCCACGAACTTGATGGGCTTGGTTACTACGGTACGGATGCTGAGCGCTGCACCGCCACGGGTGTCGCCGTCGAGCTTTGTGAGCACCACGCCATCGAAGTCCAGCCTGTCGTTGAATTCCTTGGCCGTGTTCACGGCATCCTGACCGGTCATGGAGTCGACAACGAACAATGTCTCATCAGGATTGATGGTCTGCTTAAGGTTTGAAATCTCCGTCATCATCTCCTCGTCAACAGCCAGGCGACCGGCTGTATCGACGATGACCAGGTTATAGTCTTCCTGCTTGGCCTTGCGAATGGCATGCTGGGCAATCTCCACCACGTTCTTGTTGCCGTCCTCGGTGTAGACATCAACACCAACCGTCTGGGCCACAACCTTCAGCTGCTCTATGGCGGCAGGGCGATAAACGTCGCAAGCCACGAGCAACGGTTTCTTATGCTGACGTTCTTTCAGCATCTTTGCCAACTTGCCGGTGAAGGTTGTCTTACCAGAACCTTGCAGTCCCGACATCAGGATAATCGAGGGGCGGCTCTCCAGGTTCAAACCAACGGCCTTACCCCCCATCAGCTCTGTCAACTCGTCGTGCACGATTTTCACCATCAGCTGGCTAGGCTTGATAGCCGTCAGCACATTCATGCCAATGGCCTTCTGCTTAACCGTATCGGTGAATTGCTTGGCTACTTTATAATTGACGTCGGCATCCAGCAGAGCGCGACGCACATCCTTAAGCGTCTCGGCGACGTTGATTTCAGTTATCTTACCTTCGCCCTTCAGTATCTTGAACGAGCGTTCCAGTCTCTCTGATAAATTCTCAAACATCTAATATGGGAATTACGATTTATCGATCTACAATTTACTATTGATTGTTAATTTGAGGTGCAAAAGTACAAAATAAAACCGAAACCCACAAACAATAATCTCCGTTTTTTACGTTTTTTTATTCCCGCTCATATCTTTTACCTGTCTGCCTGACAATCTGGCGGGCATAACGCTGGGAATAACCCGGTCGTTTCACTGTGGCACCAAGACCGTCGGGCGTGCGGAGGAAACGCCCGTTCTCGTCTTCAGGCTTAGAGGTCATATCATTATACTTCACGATCAGATAGGTAGCCAACTGCTTCCAGCGAGCCAGCATCTGGTCGGCCTTCTCTGCAGTATAGGCGGTGAGATACTTCACTCGGTCAGCTCCCTGCAAAGTCAGTGCCTTGTCTTCCACCTCTTTCTGAAGAAGGAAATAGGAATTGTCGAGCGAGTCGCGCACCTGCTGCAAGCTGGGGAACATCATGGAGTAGCGCGGATAGACCATGTTCGACACCCAGTTCTGCACCCAGAAGGCATTGTCCAACGAGAAGGTCAGATCGTCGGCACCTGGCGTGTTGTAGGGACGGGGCGAACGTGTGGCACAGCAATAGACGGGCGTGAAAGGCACCATGTTGCCATCATCATTGGCGAACCAGAAGCAGCCGCCTATCTCACGGGGCAGCCAGGAACGCATCTGCGAGACATAGACAAAGCCGGCCTGCTGAGTACAGACAGGACGCTCGTTGAAATATTTCTTTCCATCGACCTCGAAGTAGAGGGGCGTAGGACGATAGGGCATTTCCCAGATGCCGCCGCCAATGTCGCCATCGGTCTCATCACCAATGCTGAACGGCGTGTTCTCAAAATGATCGCGCATGGCTGTCTCCACGTCGGCCACTGAGAGCAGGCGGTTTGGTTTCACCCACAACGGCAGTGGCTCGGCAGCCTCGTCACGGCCTTCGGCCCAGGGAATATACTTGTCCATGCCGTCAGCAAAGCGGTTGAAGAAACTCCACACGCGTGCATCACAGATACGACGACCCGAAAAGTCGGGAGTAGCGTAGGCAGCATTGTAGCTGAAGTCCTCATCCTTGCCGGCGAACCAGCCCATCTTACGGGCATAGCTAACCACATTCTTCGAGAAGCGCACGTCGCCCGACTTGTCCTTCATGTTGAATTTCGTGATGCGGCTCTGGTTGGCATGGCCGCAAATCATGTCATCGGGAATGCGCAGGGCCACCCACACTGCGCGTCCTTTCTCCACCTTGCGGTCGCTGGCGGTGCCCATCATTTCCATAATCCAGGCCTCTTCAGGGTCACAGATGGTGAAGGTCTCTCCCTCAGAGTTATAGCCATACTGCTCCACGAGCGACGTCATGATGTCGATAGCCTCACGGGCCGTCTTGGCACGTTGCAAAGTGATGTAGATGAGCGATCCATAGTCGAGGATGCCCGTTGTATCTACCATTTCCTCACGTCCGCCGAAGGTGGTCTCGCCAATAGTCAACTGCCATTCGTTGATGTTGCCGATGACGTTATAGGTCTCTTCGGCCTCGGCAATCTCACCATGATACTTATTCGTGTCCCAGTCGAACACCTTCAACATCTCGCCCTTCTGGTGCCTGGCAGCAGGACGGTGTACCAAACCCTGAAACATGCCATAGCTGTCGGCAGAATAGGAGCAGATGACGGAACCGTCTTTCGATGCTTTCTTACCTACGATAAAATTAGTACACGCCATGGCACCTGCAGCGGCCACAACCATCAAGAATAAAACCAGTTGTCGTTTCATTGCTTTTACTTTTTTTTCGGGCTACAAAGTTACAATTTTTTCTCTAAATAGCCATCATTTTTTATTGGAAATTGCCAACAGGCCTGTGAAAGTGAGCATACCATTAAGCAATAGCAGCTCATAGCCGAAGTGATACCCCCAATAGTACAGGCACAGATGGTCGAGGCCGTAGCACAGCAGAGGTGAGGACAGGCAGATGAAAGGCACTCGTCTGTCGTGCACGCAACGACGGGTAAACAGTCCGTATGCGAAAAGCCCCAGCAGCGGACCGTAGGTATAGCTGACGATGGTGTAAATGGCATCAATCAGCGAGGATGAGTTGACGGCACGTATGACGAGAATGCAGAGGATGAAGAGTACACACATGACAAGATGAACACGTCGGCGCAACAGCTCGTCGGATGGGCGACGACGGATGTCCACGCAATAGCTGGTAGTCAAGGCCGTCAAGGCCGAGTCGGCACTGGAAAAGGAGGCGGCCACGATGCCCAAGGTGAAGAGCACCAACACCAGCGATGAACCCGACGACTGCACAAACATGGGCAGCAACTCGTCGCCCCGCACAGGCAATGCGACTCCCTGCACCTCGTACAGCTGCGCCAACAACACGCCCAACGACAGGAACAAAAGATTGACAGGCACAAAGGCCACGCCGTAAGAACACATGTTCTTTTGTGCCTCGTGAAGGGTGCGACAAGTCAAGTTCTTCTGCATCATGTCCTGATCCAATCCCGTCATCACAACCACGATAAAGGCACCACTGAGCAGCTGCTTCCAGAAGTTTCGGGGCGACACCCAGTCATCGAACACGAAGATACGGCTGCGCTCGTCGGCAGCAACAGCGCTGACAGCATCGGCTAAAGAAAAGCCCAGCTGCCGCATGACTATATATATAAT
>LXOW01282722.1_pt1 | contig 11903 bp, 3 predicted proteins | sample 1368591 | NCBI WGS metagenome assembly LXOW01 (sample SAMN04884650, study PRJNA319009) | bovine gut metagenome | isolation source: Cow rumen | host: Bos taurus | place: Italy: Legnaro (PD) | collected 2014-07-09
TCCGGATATTTATCACTACTAATCGTTTCTTCTGTGTCACCATTTTTGTACTTTCCAGTGAACGTAGCCTGGTAGTCCACAGGCTTTTCAAGCGAGTAGAGCATGTTGGCTTTCTCTGCATCGGTGGCCGACGACAGGTTGAAGTCTGGATAGCCGTCGTACTGGTACTTCTCTCCCTCAGGATGGATTGTGACATCATCAGTGTTCTTGCTGTAATACGGGTCGATGAGCAGGTCGAGGGCATCATAATTGAAGGTGAAGTGTTCACGCTCAGCCGCCGACATGCTACTCCAGGCTTCCAGGCCACGGTAGTTAATGCCTTCCTGATAGTAGTTGCCGCCGTACATGCCATCCTCCGTGCAATAATAAGCTGGCTGGAGATAGATGTCAAGGTCCTCTTTTGCGGTAAGCATATCCTTCAGGCTCTTGATGCCATTATATCCCAGTGCTGTCTTTTCGTCAGATGTCAGGAAGCCGTCCAGTTCGTCTGCACTCTTACCCTTAATGGCTGTAATTCTTTCGGCTGTGATACTCTTGTTCGTTAGCAACTCCTCAATGTTAGTGTTCAACAGAGTTTTGTTTGCTGTCTTATCTGCTTCTGTCACCAGTTCTGCGGGCAGGATGAAGATGTCCTCGGAAATCTGGATGGTGCTGGTGCAGACCAATGCCTCTGCCACCTTACCACTGAGTGCAGCAGGCCATGCTGCATCTGGGGCGGATACATATTCAGACTTCGCCAACTTGGCACCTTTCTGTAGATGCCGCTCATTGCTGTTAACATCCTCAACCTCTACATAGTCTGTAGTAATGTAGGCTCGCTCGAATGTTGCCTGCACACGATTCTCATCATAGCCAGTTGCAGTGGGATCGTTGGTCGGGATGACACTAGAATGTTCTTCCTTGACTGCCAGATAGGTGGTTTCGATATCCTGAGAGATGATGTCACTCTTCTTATATTTATGTTGGCCATACAGACCGCTCGCTGTTGGTGTGTAGGTGGGGGCATCCCAGTAATTATCCTTAACTGTTGTTGACTGATTGTATGCCTTCTTGGTGATGGATGTCTTTGTGCCCGCTGTTGCATCTTGCTTGAGTGTGTACCACTTATCCCACACCTCCGGGTTGTTCACCTGATAGGTGAGGATATAGCCGGTGTTGTGGCTCAGGTTGTTGGACGAGCGGAACACATATTCAGTAGTGGCTATCTGTCCATGGCCGTTGTGCACGTCGTTGTTGTTAATATCTTTATAGGTGTGGGCATTGTTCTTAAAGGAGTTATATTCCTCCTTGTTCATCACGTACGTACCTGCGTCATACCATGTGCCATCGACATAGCAAGCCACGCAGTTGACGTAGGTTTCTGCCACGAACAGTTCCCGTTCCGACGCGCTCAGACGGCTCCAGTCCCAATAGGTGATGGTGTCGTTGAGGTGATAGGTCATGTCGTTGATGATTAGCTTCTGGTCGCCTTCGAGCTTCTCTAGCTGCGAGTTGGCGTAGTAGGCATAGAGATTGGGCTGCACGTCGATGAGCTTCAGGCGGCCATTGGAGGCGGCTGTGATGGTGAGCGGAATCTCCGTCTTCTCACTATACGCATTCGACGAGCCAGTATAGGCTGATATGTACTGGTCATATACATAGACCGAACCCTTGATATACCAGTAGTGAGCGGGCACGCGGTTGCTCATCAGGTAGCGGTTGCCGATGTTGTAGCAGTCGTCGATGATGGTCTGCGTGTTGTGCACGAAGTTGCCGGAGGTCTGGAAGTTCAGCTGAGTGGTGCTTGCTGTTGCGTCTGTTTCAATATATTTCCATTCCTTCTTTGTTGCGGCTCCCTCGTTCAGGCTGGTAAGGGTGGTTTGCTTCTTGCCTGTTGCCTCGCGCACACCATGCACGTTCTTGGCATAGACGTATCCGCCGCCGACGCCCGTTGCCACATTGATGAGGTCGAGCTCCACCACGCCGGTGATGAGGCCCCAGTCTTTCTCGTAGAGATCCTTGCCCGTGCTCTTCTCGGTGGTCAGCTCCAGATAGACACCCGATGCCAGGGCCAGCTGGTTATGGCTAAGGCCGTTGTTGCGGCGGTTGTCCTTGGGGTATGCGTTCTTCCAGTCGAAGAACGAAGCTTGTTCCGTATGCTATGTCGTTAGCTGACACTTTGAATTTGTCGTCTTTGTTGTCGGTCAAGCGTATATCCGTCCTATGTGTCTCGTCGCCGAAGTCGAAGTCGCTGGTCAGTGCACCAAGGTAGTTTACCTTGCTGTAGATACCGAAGTAGTTGCCATGAGGCTCCGTGTCGGAGGGGTTGAATTTCTTCTTGTTCAGCGACACCTCGCGCACACGGTTGATGGTGTAGTTGGTATGATCGGCCACTGTGAGCACGCGGTCCTCGGCACCCTGCATCACCATGCGGCTGCCGAACACGCCGCAGAAGTCGGCACGCTGGATGGTGTTCATCGGACGACCGGCATAGCGGGAGCGGAGACCGTTCTCAGTCCAATAGTCGCTGTTAGGAACCCATATCCATTCGTCCTTATCATTTTTAACATAGTTAAGGATGGCTACTGCTCCTGCGGTACCGGTTGGCACTACATTGCCCGTTGTGGGGTCAACTTCGACAGATACTTTTTTCTTTACATTATTTTCTGTCACGTCAATCAAAAACAGCAGTTCCATCTCATCGGCGGCGATGGTAGAGGCATTTGTTACGATGTCGCCATCACTGTTAGTTTTTTCAGGATGGTATTCCGTTCCGTCTTTGTCGTGACACTTCTTTTTGCATTTATACCTTATCTCGTAATAGTCTTGCTCACGTGGGTATAGCTCGTCGTAGGTGGCACGGTCGATTTCCCGCTTGATGTGGTAGAAGTCGGTGCCGTAGTTGGTGATGTTCAGCTCGCGGTAGCCATCGACGAAGGTCAGGTTGCCGTCGCCATAGAGTCCGCCCACGTGGCCCGTACCGATGGTGATGAGGTCGCGGTTATAGACATCGTGGATGGAGGCGGTGGCATTGCCGTATATCGTCACGCCGTTTGCCGAAACTGCGCTGTTGCCCACAGGCGTATTGCCGCCGGCGAACACACCGTTGTGAATGATGACACCACGTTCCTGTGCCGGGGTGCCCACATTGACTACATCCCAAGCCGCAGGCCAGGACGCGCCACCCGTTGTCCCAGGAAGTGTGTTCAGGTAGGCGGTGGGTACGTAGTCGTCCTTGGCGTAGGTCTTATCATTGTAGGATATGCCATCTTCTGCCTTCACCTGTAGCCATGGCTCAATAACCACCTTGCAGTCCTCGGTGAGTACTTTTTCTCCATTCTCTTGTTTGTAGGTACCATTCTCATATTTATAATAGTATCCCTCGTCGCCGTCGTTGTAGCGCTCGCCCGACTTCTTGCCGTAGGCCAGGGTTCCGTCGGCCAGTTCGTAGGCGCTATACACGACGCCGGCATCGCCGCCGCCAAACACGTTGCCCACGCTTCCTATCTCTGTCGTTTCCTTCACGGCTTTCTCCGTGCCTATCTCGCCGCCGTGGATGTTCACGCATGTCTGTCCGAAGACGTAGCCGTCGGTATAGAGGTTGTTGCTTTCGCCGTATTTCAGCTTGTTGTAGCCCTTGCCGCCGCCATAGACGTTTTTAAGCACGTGTCCGTTGTACATGGTCACATTGGTCTTGCCGGCCTTGGTGATGGTCACCTCTGTGGCATCGACGCTGGCTCTGGAGCCTCGGCCCACGGTGGCCACCTCGCCGCCACCGAACACGCAGTTGCGTACGAGGCCGCCATAGAGGCTGACATTCGTGTTATCTACGCCGCTGACGTCATCATAGCCGCTGCCGTAGATGTTGCCGCAGTCTTCCAGGCGGTCCTTGCCCGCCCATGCGTCGTTCTCATAGTAGGTCTCGTCATCGATCTTTTCCTCATAGCGCTCTGCCAGGTTGTCTTCTGTAGTGGCAGCCACGATTTCGCCTTTCTCGTTTTGTTTCTCTGTGGCACTCAGGTGCACGTAGCCAATGTAACCGTTGTTGAGCGTGATGTTGGCGGTGCCGAAGACCTTGCCGCCCTCACCGCCGCCGTAGGCATTGCGCTGTACGGCGGGGTTGCCACCAGTGAAGCTGTCGCTGCCCGTCTTTCCGATGACCACATGCGTGGCGCCGGGATAGTCCTTAGTCAGGCCGGCATGACCTTTTTGTGCGCCGATGTTTCCCTGCCAGCCGCCACCATACACATTGCGCGCCGTGCCACCCAGGATATAGACATTCGACGAGGCGGTGAAGCCGTTTGGATTGGATGTTCCATCGTATGCGTCAGTGCCGAAGAGGTCATCTACGCTTCCTGCCGTTCCGCCGCCATAGATGTCCTTGCTCACCGTGCCGCCCAGGAGGGCCAGATAGGTGGTGCCATAGACGTCGCCGCTGAGGGCCGTCGCCTTCTTGCCATAGCCGCCGGCGTAGGCATAGCCCGACACGGTGGCACCCTGGCTGATGATGACGTTGGTGTTGTACTTCTTGTTGGCGTTGCCCAACTGTGAGGCACCTTTGGCATCGGTTGCCAACTCGGTGCGCTCAGCGACATTATCGAGGTTGGTGGCTGGGTTGCTTGCATACCCTTTCCAGGCATTATCGCCTGTCGTGGCGGGAGTGTAGTATTTACCCAGCGTCCAGGCATCCTTCCAGTCTTTTTGCCATCTGGCCTTATATGCGTCTTTCAGGATTCCTTCCGACTCCCAAATGTCTGTCTGCTCCTTCCAATAGGGGTCTTGGGAGCCTATCTGTGCCGATGGGCCGTTACGATAGAGGTACATGTACTGCTCCACGCTCTGTGCATTGAGCACATGTCCCATCATGCCGCCGCCATAGGCTTCATAGACCTTGGCGCCTGGCAGCAGGTTCACCTCGGTGTATTCCGCCCAGGTATCGACACCCTGGCCTGCACCATAGACGCAAGCCGTGAAGCCTTTCGTTGCTTTCTCCGGGGTTGACCACACCGGGGCAGAAATGTTCACCTGTGTGCGGAGCGTGCGGCGCTCGTTGTTATTGCCGCCGAAGATGGCACCGTTCACTATGGCCTGGTCGCTCTTGTAGTTCACCACCGATTCAAAGACGTCGCAGGGGGGCAGGATCTGCGTGCCGTAGGCTCCGCCGTAGATGCTGCCGTATTTCTTCTCGTGTTTAATCTGGTTTGTCGGCGGGTCGTCATAGTCTTGTTCGTCTGAGAACATCCAGATGGAGGAACCGACGGGCACGTTGACCACCGTGCGGCGGGTGACACCCTCGTTGTAGCTGCCGCCAAAGACGTTGCCAATCTTGCCGTCGAGCAGGTCGATGATGGCTGAGTGACTGTCTATATTGGCCATATATTCATCGTATCCCTCTGCCCCATGCAAGGGTGCAAGCTCGTCCATGCCCAGACCGTTGTAACTGCCGGAGCCGAATATTTCTGTCCTCTTAAAGTTGTCCACATAGCCGTTGCCATGCTTGGGGATGTCGATGAGCACGTAGCTGCGATGCTGGGAATTGTCATTCGATCGGATGTCGGGGTAGCCGGTGCCGGCGCCGAAGACACCGTTGATGAAGTTTTTCTCATGATACTTCGGACGGATGTTCACGTAGGCACTTTCCTGGCTAGGCATCTTCTTCCCCGTGCCGTAGAGCGCGGTGTTGGTGTAGTCGTAGTTGCCATAGCTGCCTCCGAAGATGGTATCTACGCGGCCCTGCAGGTACTCCACGTAGGAGACGCCCTTCAGCACGTCGGGCACCTCTTCGCTCTGGTTTCCTCCGGGCACCTTGTAGCCATGTATCTTTGTCTTTTCGGCAGAGTAATCCCTGACACGCTTGGTGAAGTCGTAGCCTGTCTCGAATTCGCCGTGGATGGTGCCGCCGAAGTCGTTGCCGCCATACACGATGTCGCGTATCCAGGGGAAGCCGTCCTTATAGCCACCGCTGCCGTTGGGCTGACGGCCTATATACACCTCGGTGTGCCCTAGGATGTCGGCATCGCTGGCACCGCCGAAGGCATCGTAGATGCGACCGTTGCCCAGGTTGACGTAGGTGTTGCCGCAGACGTCGCCCTCGTTGCCGCCGCCGTAGATGTATTCTGTCTCAGCCAGGCCCGTAACCTCACCCTCAGAGGACTCTTCCTCCGTGCCTTCCAGATTGACGGTGACGCCGCCCTTTAGGTTGACGGTGCTGCTGTAGCGGGGGTCGAATTCGTAAATGTAATTGTTGGCAGCATCAAGTACTGGAATGCCGCCATCTTTCTTTCTCTTTCCTACCACGCCCTCTTCGCCTCCGCCGAAGATCTGGAAGGCGTAGCCCTTGTTCAGGTTCACCGTGGTGCTGCCCCATATCTCGGTGCCTTCACCATAGCCGGCACCGAAGACGGTCAATGCCAGTGCGTTCAAGTCGTCGCGCTGGTCTTCAAGCTCTATCCCGGAGGCTTTTCTGCCGTAAGGGCCTTCTCCCGTGCCGAACACCTCGTCCCGCTTCAGCACGTCCTCGTTGATGTTGATGACCACGTTGCCGTTCACATGGCCGCTGTTGTAGCAGCCGCCATAAACGTTGCCGCCAAGCAGACGGACGTCCTCGTCAATCGGGCTGTTTGGAACCTCTACGAAGTCTTGTTGATCCCCCTTGCTAAACTGGGTGCCGTCAGCCGTAATGCTTTCACCAGATACGGTGTGCTCTGTGTAATTGTTTGCCGTATAGGTGTAATACTTAACTCCAACTTCCAGCACAATGCCTGTCGTTATCTTCGTATATTCGTCGCCCTCACCCTTCGTAAAGAAATTGTCAGACGCTGTTACTGTGTAATTTTCCCCAGTTACAGTATGCTCCGTGTAAGGTGTATAGGTGTAATACACATCACCAACCTTTAGCTCAGTGCCTTCCGCTATAGCGGTATAAACGTCACCCCACTTCTGGGTGTTCCAGATGAGACCTTTGTCACCCCATCGCAGGGGCGTGATGGTCAGGTGCTCAAGGTTTATCTCCAGACGGTCCTTGATTATCTTTTTCCCTTCTACGAGGTCATAGTACTTTGTGTTCCCATCTTCCTCCTCCTCACGTTCGTTCACGGTCTGGTTATTATCACCTATGGCGGTCTTACTGCCCAGCACACCGCCCTCGTAGGCTGCGTTATATAGTCCTTTCTCCACATCAGCATCGTTGCAGCCGCCCACAAACTTTTCGTAGATGTTCAGACCGTGATTAATGGTGTAGGAGTTGTTGCCCGCGATGCCCATGCTGCCCACATTGCCGCCAAGGTAGAGGGAGCCGACATAGCTGGAGTTCTCTTTATAGACGGCAGGGTCGGTGCTTACCACACCGTCGAACACGATGTTGGGCTTCAAGGCCATGACCACACCTTCCATGTAGGCCGCCATCTGTTCTTTAACAGTGAGGTCTATTGTGCTGAAGTCCTCGCCTTGGTTTTCATCGGTTATTAATGATTCATCTTCGTCTTCGTTCTTCAATAGTTTTCCATCTTTCACTCTTCCGGCATAGAACTTCAAGATGTTTTCCTTAATCATCTTGTTTTCATTTATCATATCCTCGCCGTTGTTGCCGAGGAACAGCTTGTCGGCAATGACATGCGAACCTATCTTTATTTCCGCCGTGGGGTTACTTTTACGGGCACTCAGCGTCGCACAGTTGCCACCGACAAAGACAGAGCCGCGGATGATGGTGGGAATGATTTTTTCATTTTCTGTACCTTCATTTACTACCTTACCCGCCAAGCGGATGGACACCTGTTCGGCATTGGGGCGGAAAAGATTGAGAGCTGTAACGGATTTCATGCCATTGACATCCTCGACATTCACGCCTTCATTTTCCAATATTGCCGTGGGGTCGTAGTAGAGGTCGCCCATGTCAGTGTCTTCCAGATTAGAGTTGTCGGTGTAGGGGTAGGCCCCGTTGCCGCCGCCATAGACATCGCCGCCGATGCTGGCATAGATACCGACGGCATTGCCGCCATACACTTTGCCCGTCACATCGTTGCCGCCATACACATTGTTAATATCACCACCACGCACCAGCACACGGGCAGCAAAGCCGTCTGGGAAGTGATAATCAATGTCATCCAACTTGATATTAGCCTCTATCTCGTCTTCTCTGGTACCGGGTTTCAAAGGACGCACATCGGCCATACGACAGCCGCCATAGACATTGTCCACAACCAGGTGAAGGGGGTTATCTGCCTTGGGGTTAATATCGAGCAGCAGGCCGCGGTTGTAGGTCATCGCGCCCTTGTTGCCGCCATTGTAGAGGTTGCGTACCTTGCCCTGCTGCAGGTTCCACCTGGGCATGATGTTCATCTCGGCCAGGTTGTTGCCGCCGAAGAGACGGCCTATCTGGAAGTCCTCGCTCTCTATGTTAGAGAAAAAGCTGTTGATGCCCATCTCCTTCAGACGTTTGCCATCCAGAAGGTCGATGGCACCAGCAGTGCCTTTGGCTACTTCCTTGCCTTCGCTGTCCACCCAGATATGAGTCACCACGTCTTCACTGTGCTGGTTCATATAGATGACGTTCTCCACCCTCACCGTGGAGCTGTTGCCGCCGCCGTAGGCATAGTCGATGGTGCCACCCTCGATGTCGAGGTAGGCCTTGTCTAGTTCGGGCTGCTGGAATCCCACTTCGCCATCGGGTGTCACCGTGGTGGCAATGGGAGTGGTGTGGTCTTCTTTGTTATAAATGTAGTGAGTGACATTGCCGTTGCCGTCCGAGTCAGAATCATAGTCGTAGTAACCATTGCCGCTGGCGTATGCCTGACCGACAAACACTTTCTTGTTTGCCGGAATCTTGATGTCGCTGGTTGTTTTGCCGAAGGCAGGATCCCCTTCATGCGCAGCATCTATTTCTTCTTGTGTAAAATGAACGGCTTTGTCTGACGTGTTTGATGAGAAGCGAACGAAGCTGTTCCAAGTGTTGTCAACATTGTTCCCGGCATCATCCTTGCCATCCTTGTTTCCGTCGATTTCCTCTGGCACTTTGCCTGTGCCGATCTGTCCTGCGACGTCGTTGCCGCCGAACACCTGGTTGATGATGATATAGTCGGTGGCGTTCTCGCCGTCGATGTGTACGAAGGAGTTGCCGCCCACATTGGCCATGCGGGCCCCGCCGAACACCTTGCCCCGTGGGTCTTTTGTAGGTTCTTCCTCATCCAGGGGGCGCGCACCGATGTTGCCGGCTCGCACCGTCACCTTGGTGCTGCCGTCCACGTTGCCGGCGTTGCCGCCGCCATAGACATTGCCGCCAATGGAGATCTGCGCGTAAAGACCGGTCATTGACCATTGACCACTGACCATTGCCACACACAGCAGCAGTCGGCACAGCAGCGTGTTTCGTATGATGCTAATGTATTTCTTTTTCATGTTCAATGTTCAATGTTCAATGTTCAACGTTCACCGTTCAATGTTCACCGTTCAATGTTCAACGTTCACCGTCGGGTTGTCCAGGTCGGGGTCTGATAGCATGTAGAGGTAGGTAGGCTCTATCGTCATTTTCACCGTGAACATCATTCCCCTGTCCAGCGTCTGATTCGAGAAGAACAGCTGGGTGATGTCGAGGTCGTTCTCGGCCCTGCAGTCCTTGCGCACGAGATTCCCTTTCTTGTCATAAACATCATAGGTGCTCACGAGGGTGAACAAACTGATGTTGTGGGGCACGAAGCTGCCCATATAATCTGAGTATTCGGTGGTCAGCGGCAGACCCTCCGTGCTATCGTAAAGCGGATCGTTGGCGAGGTCGCCCTCGACAAAGGCAAAGATGACAGACTGTATTGGGTTGTCGCCGTTGTTGTTACCCTTCAGCGTTACGGTGATGTTGACCTTCGATGTCACATAATTATTTCCGTACCTGGGCTTCAGCTCCAGCTTCTTCAGCTTGATGGTGCGTAGCTCGTTGTATCTGGAATCCACTTTCATGGAGAAGCGGATGGAGGAGTAGAGGTGGTCGAAGAGCAGATAGACATAATTCTCGCTTATGCCGTTTGGCCCGAACCTGAAATTTCCACGGGCAAGCCCTCCGTCCTCGTCTGCGCTCGTGCCATTGTTAGCCCCCACCAGGACGCATACATCCGATGCGATGACGGTGGGCATTCCATTGATGGTGAGCTCGGCTCCCTCGCTGAAGGTGTCACTGGGGGGGACAGTTGCGACAGATGCTGTCACCCCCGACAGGTAAGGTATGAAGCCGTAGAGATAGAACGTTCCGGACTCTATCTCCTTTGCCGACATCCATTTGTCGTTGTTTTTGTCATACCAGAAGCGTTTCATCTCGCCACCATCACTTTTACCATTGGTGAAGAAGAGGCCTATTCTCGCGTTGGCCATCAGTTCAGCCTTGTTGGAGAATACATCGTAGATATTGTTATAAGTGTAAAAGGACAAGGGTGGATTCCAGGTACGGGTGACAGGCGAGGCATTGCGCGCTAGAGTGGCCGAATCCATTTCAAGGAACGACTGCGTGCAGGGTTGCAGCTCCACCGTCACGGGCCGGCTCTCGTCTTCAGTGGAGCAGGCGGTGAGCAGGGCTGCCATCAGCACCATGCCTAAAAGCCTTATAGCGTTTCTATGTCTTAACACTTGGTAGCTCATTCTTTTCTTTCTCAGGTCTTTCTCACCAGTTGTACACTGGGTGTTCGTTAGTATTTTGGTCATTCGTCGCTCCCCATTCAGTGAACGCCGCCTGCACCAAGTCTATCTCCACACCGCCTGCCTCGGTGATTTTGAATATATAGGTGTATTCGTAGCCGGGTAGCCAGTTCATGAACTCGGCGGGCACCACGGCGCTCTTCGGGTCGCCACCGTTCACCGTCACTGACAGGGTGTAGCTGCCCTGATTGGGGGCGGGGAGCACGGTGTACCAGCCATTGTCGGTTTCTGTGTATGTCTTGGCGTCGCCTTCGTAGTCCTCGGCGAACTTAACGATGTCTTTATCTTCAACAATATTACTGGGAGTAACCGTCTCTCTCGTCGTGTTTCCCGTCAGGGGATAGGTGATGGTGACGGTGCCCGCGCGATGAATCTTACTGTTGTCTGTGGGCTTAAAGCTCTTTTCTTCTAGTACGATGCTCTGGCTGGGATCGGCGAAGCGGAACATGAAGCGCACCTTGACAAAGGGCTTCAGGAACTCCAGCCTCACCGCCTGGCCGTAGGCAGGACATTCGGGGTAGTTGTTGTTGCTGAACCACAGACGGCTGTAGTAGGGGCAGGTAGCCTCGTCTTCGGCATTGGCGGTGAAAGAGAACTTATAGCTCGTTGGCGAGCCGAGCGGGTCTTGGGCCTCTGTCACGCCGCTGCCGGCATAAGCGAAGAAGCGGTAGGCCGTTGCGCTCCAGTCCCAGTACTTGATGGTCTGCTCCACGCCGGTGCTGGAAAGCTGGTTCACGTAGTCCCAGCCGCTGCTGTTGGTGGTCGAAGTGGCGGAGCTGCCGCTTGTCCAGCCCACGTTGTAGCCCGGGAACACGGTCTGCAGGGTGCTGCCATCGCTGTCGTATGCCTGGGTGTCCTCATCATAGCTCATATTCTTATACCCCCACACCGTGAAGCGCTGTGTCTTCTCGCTAAGCGGCGTTGTCCTGGTCACTGCCTGCTCGCTCAGCGGCATCGCCGCCCTGGTCACTGCCTGCTCCTCCTCCAGCCCGCTGGCAAAGGCGATGGCGGTCTCGGCTTTCGCCGGCTCCGGTGCCGGCTCCGGGCTGTCGCCCGAGCACCCCATGAGCCCCAGGCCCATCAGGCCCATAAGCCCTATAAGGCCTATAGGCCCCATAGGCCCCATAGGCCCCATGAGAGCCCCATCAGCCCCCTAGCCCTCATTGCGCTCCTCCTTTCTGCCCCAGCAGGGCCTCCAGCTGCGCCACTCGCGCCTTCAGCGCGGCGTTCTCGGCTTCCAGCTCTGCGAT
>LXOW01390708.1_pt1 | contig 11898 bp, 10 predicted proteins | sample 1368591 | NCBI WGS metagenome assembly LXOW01 (sample SAMN04884650, study PRJNA319009) | bovine gut metagenome | isolation source: Cow rumen | host: Bos taurus | place: Italy: Legnaro (PD) | collected 2014-07-09
GCCATCGCCTCGATCATCACCATCGGAAAGCCCTCATAATGCGAACTCATCACGAGAAAATCACTGGCCGCGTATTCATCAAAGATATGGCCGGTCGGCTTGTTGATACGGGCCGAGTCCGCAATGCCCAGGGTCACACATCTCTTTTTCAACAAGTCTTCCCACTCCCCTTGTCCGAAGATGTCGAGCCGCCAGCCGCCACGAAGCTCGGCGGGCAGCAGCGCCCAGGCTTCCAGCAGACGATCGAAGCCCTTTTGATAGTCCAGCCGCCCCACGGCGATAACGCGGTGGTTGCCTGTCGTATGGGTTACCGCAGGAAGCTCGAGCGCGGCATTGGGAATCACCTGCAGGTTGGGCAGGGCGCCCCAGTTCTCCGCATCCTCGCGGGTCAGGACCACGAAGCGGTCGAAACGCCGGACAATCTTCTCGTCCTGCCGCGTCCGCCAGCGGTCGGCCAGGCCCAGCAAACCCGAACGGTTGTACTGAAGCCGGAAATATTTGTTGAAATGCAGTTCCAGCACTTTCTTGCTGCCATCCTGGATGGACGGAATGAAAGAGGATTCCGACGGATAGAGCGACACCACGATATCGGCTTTCTCCCGCATCAGCAGTTCGGTCAGTCTCCGGCGATGAATCTTTCTTTTCCGGAGATAGGACAAGGTCTTGGCGATGGGGTTCCGCCCTTTGTCCGCCTTGTAGTTGATGGCCAGATCCACCATGCGCACCTCGGGCGGGAAGTCGTAAAAGGGTGGCCGGCCGTTCTGGTCGGTCGTCACCAGCACCAACTCGCAATCCCCGCGCCGGGCCCACCAGCGGAGCTTGTTGAGCAGCACCCGCTCCATCCCGCCGGGGTTATAGACATCCGCCATGCAGTAGATCAGTTTCATGGTAGCATCACGCTTGAATCCCCGATCAACACATCCCCCTCCTCCATCTCATCTGCGGCTACGCAGAACAGCAGGGCATCGATATAGAATATATCTGTCGCGACCTTGGCCCAAATGACAAACGTCAACGCCAGCAGCAACAAAGAACATATCAGGAAATTCCGGAATTTCCGGTTCAATGACAAATGGCAGTAAATGAAATAGGTCGAGAAAAGGAGCAGCCCGACGACGCCGCAATAGAAAACAAAATTACAATACCCGATGTCCGTATTGTTGACATAACCGAAAAAAGTTCCGCGGCCAATCATCCACGTCCGAAAATCTTCCGGCCATACCCACATCGTCTCCATCAGGTGGTCGGAGGAACTTGTATGAAACTCCCCTGTCTCCACCCAGTTGAAGAAGGCCTCAAAACCGAAGCGAAAATAGTTCTGGAAAGGTACGCTGTTGTTATAGATGATAATCGTCACAATCACAATACCGGTCAGGGCCAACAGGAAACGGTAGATCATCTGGATCGTCTTGAGGGTCATGAAACCTCCCCGGCGGAATTTGATCAGCGAAAATAAGATATAGGCCACACCCATAGCGGCGCCCACCAGCGTGGTTCGGGAGATGACCGCTCCGAGAATCATGATAATACTGTAACAGATCATGATGGATATCAGATACCAGCGCTTGACCTGCAGGATTCTATTGGTGGCAATCTGATGTGCCATTAAAACCAGGACCGTGGAGAAACGGATACCGGCAGGATCGAGCGCTGCACCGATGCCATAAAGCCGATGGCCGCGCTTATAATAATCCTGACCCACGCTCATGAATTTGTCGACCCATTCCTCCATGAACGTAAAATTGTCAATGAGTACCGCCGAAATACACTGCGCCACGCAAACATAGGCCAGATAACGGGTCATTAAGGGCAGATCCACCTCATCGTAGCCCAGCCTGAGCGCCGAATAGACACCATAGGCACCTGTCATCCAAGTCAGATAGGATACTACATACGAGGCATAGGTCATATCATGCGAATCGGCGACGTAAACGCAGAAAAGGCACCAGACCGAAAAAACAGTCGCCAAGATTCCTGAGATGAGGGTCTGCTCTGAAACACTCAACCCATGATTACGGATGCCCTTGTACACAAAGGCGGCTATGCCGAATACAGCCACCAGCATCTTGGAATTGATGGAGTCGGGGATAAAGGTAAAGCCGATGGGAAAGAGATAGAAACTCACCACCACCGTCAGCAGGATACCTTTGAGCAACTTCAGCATCGCTTATCGGTAAATGAAGCCGTAAACCATCTTGTGAATCAACACATAGTAGAGCCTGACGCCCCACCAGCAGCGTCGCGCCGCCATTCCCTGCAGGATGCGGGTATGGCGCGGCAGGTCGTCCCCTTCCGTCGCATGGGCGTTGGTCTCGGGGAACCAGTTGTACCAGGTCTCATAATCGCTTTTGTCGGGAGAGATCAGCAGAGGACGCTTCAGGTAGAGCTTGAGCTCCGTCATGGCCCGGGGTGCTTCCCGGCTGAAAGGAGAATCCGCAAAAGCACGCTCCGCTTCCGCCAGGTTGGTTTCGATCTGGGCTCTTTTTGCCGGGGTAAAACTCCGACTGATCGACGCGGTATTGGCCGAATTCCAACGATAGAGGGCTTCGTGCAACTGCACCACTTTTCCGGCATTCATATAGGCGCGCAACATGAACTGCATATCCTCCCCTATATCAGCACCCGGGACAAAACGAATGTGATGCTGTTCGACCAGTTCCCGACGGATCAGGAAGAGCCAGAGGTTCCAGCGGGAGGCTCCTCCCGTCAGACCGCGGAAGGCCTGGAGCGGCGTCGTATAATCGGCCTGCCGCATATAACGGGCCCCTTGGGACAGGCCGCGGGTCCAGTCCCATCCCACCACGTCAGCGGGACCGTCCGGCGTTGCCGCCGCGGCGACGGCATGGGCCAGCATGTCGGGTTCCAGCAGGTCATCGGCATCCGCGAAGGCCAGGTATTCGCCCTGCGCCACATCCAGCGCGCGGTTGCGGGCAGCCGCCGCTCCGCCGTTCCGTTCCGCCAGCAGCAGCCGGCAGGAAAGATCGCTCTTCCGGCAGAAATCCTGCAGAATCGCCACGGATCCGTCCGTACACGCGTCTTCGGCAAAGAGCACTTCGAAATCGCGGAACCGCTGGGCCTGGATGCTTTCCAGGGTGGCGGCAAGCGTCTTCTCTGCGTTGTAAACGGGTATGATCAGGCTGACTTTCACTGCTTGTTCTGAGACAAGGCGATGATCCGCTGGATAAAGGCGGGATCCGAACTGTTGAAACGGCGGGCAAAGAATACCGGACTGGCAGCGAGAAAATCATAATCATTCGCATCCCAGTCGATATCCCGGGCGCCTTCCCGCCAGCAGAGGACACGCATGCTGCCCAGTTGCTCGGACGTCGTATTATAAAGTCTATCTTTGAAATCCGACATCCAGGCAAGCGTATGGAACGCACTCTCGTCGGGAATAAAAGTATGCGTAAATGTCGTCTTTATCCATTCCTGGCGGCTTACGACATAGCGTGCAAAATCATCAGGAATACTCACAAACTGGGTTCCTTTCTTGAAGTCCACATCCCGGTTGCGACGAAGGCCTAACGCCATCTGAAAGCGAAGATACAAGGCTCTGACAAGACTGTAAACCGTACGCTTTTTACTGAAATGGCGGGGAAACAAATGCCAATACTGCATCCGCCGGGACAGCATGGGCGTCATTTCCGTCAGGGCATACCCGATGAACAGCTTCCCGTCATTGCGGTCACAGAAATCATGAATGTAATCCTGGCTCTTCAACGGCAAATCCACGCCCGACAGGAAATGATAGTACTGATAGGTACCCTGCCCGACAGCGGCTTTCAGAAGCGCAAGTTCTGCTTCCACCATCGACAAGTCACCCCATCGCACATCCTTTCGCTCGTCAATGAAAAACAGCTCGCTTTTGTCCGCATGGACAGGAGGCAGCGTCGCCACCTTCTTGTCAATGTGCAGGAAGATATCATTGCGGCTGTCATCCAGGCAGTCAATGAGCAGCTGCAGCATATCGAAGGCATTGTGCGCCAGGATCAGATAGGCGTGTTTCATACTGTAAATTTGCGGGCCCACAGGCAACCGGTCTCTTTCAGTGCAGGCAATGCTGAGAGCGAAAAAGAAAGAGGCGTATCCCCTTGGAAAATAACATACAACAAATTCTGGCAATCAAAAAGATGGAAAGAGCCGCTTCGTTTCAATTCCGAAACGACAAAATACTCATCTCCACAAAACGACCAGCGATACTTTTTCAGTATATCTGCTTTATGCGTCACCAGATAGCGACATGCTGTATCTGTCAGGCTCAGCCAGTTATCTGTCTTAATAAAACTCTCTCCTTTCAAGTGTCTGATGCCAAGAACTTTCTGAACTTTGATGACGACTTGCCAGGTAAGCTGGCACAAACGGCGTCTTATCGGATGGACACTCTTGTAATCGCGCAGAGGAAAATGGTAGCGCCTAAGTTTGAAATCCGCATCTTCCTCATAATTATCCCAAAAACGGGCAATCTCCTCTTGGGCGTGTCCATCGTAAAAAGATAATAGTTCTTCGACTGGTTTCAACGGAAGATGCGTACCGGATAAAATATGATAGTGGGCATACGGGCCTTTCATGGACGCCGCTTCCAGCAAAACCAGCTCTGTCTCGATCTGGGAAACACTTCCCCAACGGACATCCACCCGGTTCTCCAATACGAACAGCCGCCCTTTTTCGACGGTAATCTTCGGCAGGTTCCTCACCTTGGCGTCGAAATGAATAAAAAAGTCGCTCCGCTCATGATCCAGCATCGATACCAGCCGCTGCAGGACCTCAAACTCGTTGTGTGTTATGATGAGCCAGGCGTGTCGCATGGTTCTACAGCTCAAACTGTGATTTTTCGGGCAGGATGGCGTCCAATGCTTCTCTGATGGCATCGAAACACTTTTTCGGATCATCATTGGCCTCACTGTCGTTCAGACAGATCTGGGGAACGGACTGACTCCGGATGAGGGAACAAACCTCTTCCACGTTGCTGGACGATATATTGTAATGGCTCCCGCGCGAATAAGGCTTTTCCGGATGGAAACGGCCTGCAGCCTGGTTCCACGCACAGAACAACAAATGATTAACCTGATCATTCGCCCGGAATGTCTGCCGAGAGCTGGCATCCAGAATCTTAGGACGGGTACTCCACCCTGCTTCGAACGTGGATTTCAGATGGGAGACAGGTAAATGTTCAAAACCCTTGACGCTCAGCGTGCGGTTGATCCTGTAGCAAAGATAATTTTTCAGTGCTGTTTTTACCCCCAATACACGGGGACTGAACCACTTGTTCCGGTATTTCCAGATGGAGTTATAAATATCGAAGCATTCGTTGACGACACTGTAGTCGTTGAAACAGGTCATGCTCCAATGATTGTAACCGAAATAATCACAGAGCGTCAAATCTGCGGGCAAACAGGGAAGACCGTCCTTGAAAAAGAACGCCGGAGTCACCGGGCGAATCAGGAACATGTCGTCGTTGAAGAGGACAAAATGTTCTGACAACTCCGGAATCCGGTGCAGATGCATCTCAACCGGAATGGAGTTGAAAATGGGAGGATAGTCTGCCGGAAGATAATCCTCTTGATGAACCAGCACCAGTTTGGGGTGGGCTGTATTCAGCCATTCTGGCTTCTGCCCGCGAGGCGTGATCAGGTAGATTTTATGGACCCAGGGAGCAAACTTTTCTATCCCGCGAAACCACCATTCAAACAGGCCCATTTCGCGATATCGGCTCTCGTCGTTGGCACTTTCCTTAGTGAGCGGTTTCTCTTCCGGATACAATTGCTGCCACACGGCCGCTTTACGTGCCCTCCAGACAGGATCATTGCAATCTACCCAGGTCTGTACAAAATCTATCTTTTCCATATCAGTAGTTGGCTTGACGTTTGCGAAGTGTCCTAAAAGAATCTATGGCCTCATTGTATGCGTATACCTTCAGCGCACGGCACAAAAGATAATACGTGACCGGGCATACGATGAGAGAAGTCAAAATCGACAGCAGGTTATTAGGAATGTAATGTGAAAACAGCAGGGCTTCTCCGAGTATGAACAGAGAAATGATGAGATAGGGAAATGTGTTCTTCAACTGCCTCGTCAGGGAGAAACCCAGGATCTTCCCGGAGTAGTAAGAACTGAAATATAGATCAATTAAAGTGTTGATAATCAGTCCGTAGCACATCGCCATCAGTCCGAAGAACATGGAGATGAACATGATGGCGAACATGATCGATTTCTTGATGATCTCCATCCTCAGGGCCAGGTCGGAACGACCTTTTACATACAGGATGTTCGTATTGATTCTGACCAAGCCGATTGGAAGAAGGCTGATGCACATGATGCGCATCATCGGGACACAATCCAGCCACTTGTCCGTCAGCAGCAGTGATACAACGGGACGGGCGCAACCGCACAACCCCAGCAAGACGGGGAAAGTAAAGAAACAGAAAACCTGAATATACTTGTCGTAGACATGATACAGCCGCTGATCGTCATCTTGAATCTGGCTGAAAACCGGATAAGCGACCCGGTTGAAGGTACTGATCATTGTTTCATTGGCCACTGTCGGAAACTGTTGGGCACGGGTAAACAACCCGACATCCTCTGCCGTGAATCTCTTGCCAATGACCAACGGATAGCCATGGCTGTACAAAGCGTTGATCAAGGACGCGGCCAAAAGCTTGGAACTATAGGAAAAGAGCCTTTTGAAGGAGGCCATGGAAAACCGGAAATGCGGCATCCATCGAACGAAAATAATGGTAAGCAACGTAAAAACGAAGGTGGCGGTCAGGGTCTGGGCAATCAGGGCCCAAGGACCGAGACCCTTCATGGCGCAGAAGATACCGAGCGCACCAGAAAGCAGTGAAGCCAGGATGGAAATGATGAATTTGGTTCTAAAATCCACTTTCTTCGTAAGCATCGTCCCCTGTACAGCTCCCAGGGATCCAATGACCAAGATAAGGGACATCACTCGCAGAAGCGGCTTCAGCAGCGGCTGAACATAGAAATGGGCAATGACCGGAGCCGTAAAGAAAAGCAGGAAGTAAAACAGCACGCCCAGTATCAGATTGAAAAAAAAGACTGTCGAATAGTCTTCTTCACGCGCATCCTTTTCCCGAATCAACGCATTGGTAAGCCCTCCGTCGATAAATATCTGGGAAATGGCGATGAATATTCCCATCATCCCGACCAGGCCATAGTCTGTCGGGCTCAGCAGTCGCGCGAGAATAATGCCGATGACAAAGTTTACCCCGCGTGTCAAGATCTGCTCGACAAAACTCCAGGAGACACCTTTGATGGTTTTCTGTTTAAGGGAATCCACCATAACTTGCATTGTCTAGCGTTTGCGCCGCTGAAAATGGTAAACCACGCCGAAATAAACCCCTACATCCATGTCCAGCTCGAAACTGAACCATCCCTGTCCGTCATACGGATCAGCCCAAAAGGACATGCCCAAGTCCGCGAACAGGCCGAAACCGGAAGGAAAATTATACTCCAGAATGGTTCCCATGTTCAGGCCCCCGGCCCAATTGGGGTCGTTGACAACCCTGAGGGGATGGTTCGGATCGCTGAAACCGAATGTATAGGCTACCCCCGGGCCCACATACAGATTGGGGCTGAAAGGATAGAAAGTTTCTCCCAATGCCCTGAACGAAAGCACATAATCAGCAAAGAAGCTGACACTGTGGAAGGAATAGGGATAGAGCAAGTTGTAATTCGGCGAAATGCACGTAGCCTTCTTCTTGCCATAGGTCGCCGTCAGGCGCAGCTCATGCCCATTGGCGACACTGTATCCGAGTGAGGTGCCAAAAGCCGGCATGACGGGAGTCAGCCACTCCCCCTTGTACTCCCTGAATAAATGCGACCAGTCTCCATTGAAATAGACCGGGCCGCCCTGCAATGAAACATACCAGCGCTTCCCATATTCGTAGGGCGACATTTGCGCGTGCAGTGAAGCCACCCCCGACAGGAGTACGAGCAGGAGCACGAAGGATTTTCGTATTGCGCTGTGCAACAAGATGTTGGTTTCAGTGTAAGACTTCGTCTACGTACCTGCAACGCAGACACGCGACAAATGCGAATGACAAAGACGCCATACGAGGGCAAAAATACGCTTTTATCCCCAGAAAAACAAGAAAATAGGCTTTGCGCTTACTTGAAATGGTAGATGAGGCCGAACGAAAGTTTCAAGTTCGCATCCACGGGGAAACCGACCGGTTGCTGGCCGTTATACCAGTCACCGAAAAATTCGATACCAAGGTCGATGAACCAGCCGAAACCGCCGGGGCTGTCGAATTCCCAGATACCACCGAAACGGAGGGCCGGCACCAGGTTGGGGCTTTCCACCACCTGATAGGGATGGTCCACCGCCGTGAAGCCGTAGGTATACGCCAGCCCAAGACCCAGATAGTTCTTGAAACTGGCCTTGAGATAGTTCTCACCCAGCGCATTGTAGCACAGAGACAGGTCGGTGAACAGGCTGGCCGCCTTGAAACTGTAGGGGAAGAACCCATTGTAAGGCTTGCAGGCGCTCACATGGAAGCCATAGTTGCCCGCCACGCGCAAGTCCACGGCATCGCTGAAATTGTATCCAAGTGCCACGCCGGCGCTGGGCGAAACTAGCTTCCAGCCATGTCCATAGCTCCAGTAGGAGGCAACATTCTCTGCAGGGAGGAACTGTGGTCCGACCTGGGCAGAGATATACCAACGCCTGCCGTACTGATACGGAGACATGGGCTTCGGACGCGGTTTGGCGCACAGACCCGTTACCGTCAGCAAAAACGCGATCAGCAGAAGAAAAATCTTGCGATGCATGCGGGATAGATTATTCACCACAAAATTAGTCCATTGCCGCTAAAAAAACAAACGCAATTCCATCTAAAATCCGTAACTTTAATGCGTAAACACCGACGGGGCATGGGAAACGGAGCCTGGAACGTCTTTTTAGAGTTGCTACGCGCGGGACTGCGGGAGCAGGACCTGCAGCTGTCCACCGTGCCGGACACAGCCGGCTGGGAGCAGTTGATGCGCATGGCCCGCAGCCAGAGCGTGATGGGCCTGTTCCTCCGCGGCCTGGCCCACCTGCCCGCCGGCCAGCAGCCGCCGGGAGCGGTGCAGCAGGATCTGCTGCGCTGGCGTACAGCCCTGGAGCGGACCTTTGCGCGCCATGCCCGCGTACAGGCGCTCCTGCTGGAGGAACTGTCTGCCGCCGGCGTGCATCCGGTGGTCCAAAAGGGCAGCGAAGCCGCCAAGTACTACCCCCGCCCGGACATGCGGCAGGTGGGAGACATTGATCTCTACTGCCCGGAATTCGACCGGGCGCGGGCGCTGGTCCCGGAAGCGCGGCTCGCCCCGGACGGCGCGGCCGTGTTCGAGCGCGAAAGTGTTACGGTGGAACTTCACCCGCGCTACTACGACGTGCATCTTCCCGCCGCGCAACTCCCCGCCCCCGGCAGCCCCTGCGGCGAACTGTTGCTCCTCTCCGCCCATGCTTTCAAACATGCCATCGGTGCCGGCGTGGGCTACAAGCAGCTTTGCGACCTGACCCTGGCCCTCACCCGGCTGGAAGGCCACTACGACAAATCGGAGTTGGAGACGGTCTTGAAGCGCGCAGGCCTGCTGCGCTGGCACCGCCTGCTCTGCTCTCTGCTGGTGGAAGACCTGGGACTCGACCCCGCTCACTGCCTGAACGACTTTCAGCCCTGCAACCCGGAAGTCCTGCGCCGCATGGTCCGCGAAGCGGGCAGCTTCGGCAAAAACAAGCGGCAGCGGGAACGCAAGAAATCAGCCCTGCAAAGAAAAGCAGCCATCGCAGGTTCTTTTCTGCGACGGCTGCCTTTTTCGCTTCGTTTCGGCGCCCGGGAGACACTGGCCACGCTGAGGGACCTGGTCCGGGGAAACCTCCGGCCGGCCTAATGGAAGGCTATCGTAACCGGTGACTCACTATACGGCTGATAGGTCTCGAAGCTGGCACCGAGGTTCGGACAATTCACTTTCGTGGCATAGATATTCATGGACACCTTGTCGACGTTGAAGCCCGTCACGCCGTATTCAGAGCTGTCTGCCGCCGAATCGCCCAGCAACGGGAGGTTGGCCAGGGTGATGGACTTGAGCAGCCAGTTGGTCTGGTTGGCCAGGATCACCCGAACCAGCTCATCGCAATTCGAGATGGTGATGGAATTGGTAGCATTCACCTGGTCGAGATAGATCGTTTCCAGGGCCGGGAGCCGGTCGAACTGGGCCGTTTCCATGGCTACCTGCGCATTGCTGCTGCTCCGATAGACCTTGATCACCTTCAGGTCGGGGCAATCATGGATGGTGACATTGCCGATATTGCCGCCACCATTGTCACCGGCAACCAGATGGACCTCCGTCAGACCGGACACGTTGTTGATGTCCACGTCCATGGTTTTCGTCGCATTGAGCACCAGCGGCTGGCTGCCCTCACTGAAGGAGCAATGGCTGATCGTCACTGACCGCGGATTGCCCGAGAAAGCCATTTCCAACAGGTCGTTGAGGTTCTCGACATTCACCGTCTCGGTATTGCCCAGCTGCGCGAGATGCAGGTTGGTCAAGTTCGGGAAATAGGCGAAGTCATCCGGAACGAGGTTCTTCAGCAGATAGTTGAGCCCGTACTGTTCATCGACGATGGTGGAAGTAACCGTATTGAGCAGTTCGGCCAGGTCTCCAGCGGAGATCGGACGACGGGGATACTCATCTCCCTTGTAGTACAGGCCCGGAGGATTCATCCACGGCACGTATTCGATGCGCTGCGCGACCGGGGAGTCAGACAGCGACGCCAGGATCAAAGCATTCTGCGTCAGCTCGATGACCGGCTCGGCGCTTCCATCCAGATTCAGGGTCAGGTTGTATTTCTTGCAAGACTCGAACGAACTTACTACGCTGTTGGCCAGCGATATGGAGATTTTTCCATCGGTGGTGGTCAGCGTAAGTTTCAACTTGCTGGGATCATAGGAGCTGCGTGGCGCCAGGAAGAAGACAAAGTCAGTGAACGCACTGTACGGCACCGTAGCCGAGGCACTCACGGTAATGGAGGTAGAGCCATCCCAGATATTGTCGGCCGAAGGGACGAACTGCCCGCCGGAAATGGAGGCCGAATACGTTCCCGTAAGCTGGAGACTGTTGTCCGTGGAACTCAGCTCGGCTTCGGTGATGGTAACCGTTTCCCTTGTAGGGAGGAGATTCTGGAGGGAGAAATGGAGCGCGGTGACCATCGGATAGTACTCCAGCACCACGGAACCCCGGCCGTCGGAATGATAGCCCTCCGCCACGGCAGCCATATAAAGGAGCCCCATATTGCTGGTTTCTCCATCCTGGTTGCTGGGAAGCTTGAAGGAGATGTCGCTTCGGTTACCCCAGAACCAAAGTTCGTTCATCTGGTTGTTATAACCGGCGAACGTGGGCGGATAGACACTGTAGAAATCGTGCTCGCGACCCTCGGCCCATTCCAGTTTGTCGGTAACGGCCATCAACTGGCCGACACTCTTTTCGCCCTGGGCCCGGATACCCACGACAATATAATCCTTGACCGAGAGGTTGTTGTTGGTCCAGCGGTTGTTGGCGTCATGGGTGTACATGAAAACGCGAACCTGGTCGCCGTTCTCCCAGTCGATCCTTTCCCTTCCGCCGGTAATGACGCCGGAATACGCGGCTTTGGTCTTTGGGCTATGATCGGAAGACGCACCGAACGTGACGGCTTGTCCGGAACGGTCGTGCGAGATGAAATTCACGCACGATGAGAGAGCCATCATCAAGGCCCCCAACAACAGGACTGTCTTGAGCTGCTTCATGATAAACACGGATTCGGAACAATTATTTCCAACCCTCGAGCCATTGCTCGGAACCGACGGTACCGCCGATTTCCTGGCCCATCGTCTCGACCTGACGGATGTTCGGGTCCAC
>LXOW01393144.1_pt1 | contig 11895 bp, 13 predicted proteins | sample 1368591 | NCBI WGS metagenome assembly LXOW01 (sample SAMN04884650, study PRJNA319009) | bovine gut metagenome | isolation source: Cow rumen | host: Bos taurus | place: Italy: Legnaro (PD) | collected 2014-07-09
TCTCCGGCAACTATGATATGCAGGTCTCCGGCTTTGCCGCCGGCAAGTATGCCTTCGTGACCCAGGGCTCCTGGATCGGCTCCTCCCTGACCAACCAGTACAAGGACCTGTATGCTGCGGCCGGCAACTTCGAGTGCGGCTACGTCCCCTATGCCTTCATCGAGGGCATCGACACCATCCTGACCAACGCTCCCTCTCACTGGGCTGTCTACAAGGACGGCAACGTCGCTGAGGCTGAGGCGTTCCTCGACTGGCTCGCCGGCCCCGACGGCCAGCAGATCATGGTTCAGGAAGCCGGCTGCGTCAGCCCCTTCAAGAGCTGCACCGTCGTCGCCAATGACCCGTTTGCGGCCCCCGTCTCCGAGTTTGCCGCTGCCGGCAAGACCTCTTCCTGGCACTGGATGGGCCAGCCCTCCAACCTCGCGCAGGACATCACCGGCGCCATCTTCCAGGACTTCGCCATGGGTCTTGAGGACGTCCAGAGCTTCACCGAGGCGATGGCCGACGTGATCGCGGCGAACATCAAGTAAGCACATTCGCAACTGAATCAGAAGGGCGGCGGCGCTGCCTCCGCCCTTCTTTTATGTTTTGAGGAGAAAAGCTGCTGTAAAGGGAGTGTTCTGCACTATGTCTGAAATCAGTTCGAGCAAGAAAACCCTTTCGACGGTGCTTCTGGTTCTGGGCAGCGTCCTGATGCTCGCCGCCTTGTGGATGGACATCTCAAAAAACTATACGTTATTTGGGTTTGAATCCGCCCGCGGCGCGTTTCTCGTCGTCGGCGCGCTGCTGGTTCTGGCGGGGATCTACTACTTCCCGACGGTGCTGCACCACCGTGCCATCATCAATTTCATTTTCCTCTTCCCCCTGCTCTTCACCTTCGCCGTGACGGTCATCATCCCGATGTTCGTCGGTTTCTTCTATTCCTTCACGGACTGGAACGGCGTCACCTTCACCAGAATGGTCGGCTTTGAAAACTACGCCGCCATGTTCAAGGAGCCCGCCTTTATCTGGTCGCTGCTGCTGACGGTGCTGTTCGTCGTCGTCAACATGATCCTGGTGAACCTCGTGGCCTTCCTGCTGGCGCTGCTGTGCACCACCAAGCTCAAGGGCGTCGGCTTCTTCCGCGCGGCCTACTTCCTGCCGAACCTGATCGGCGGCATCGTTCTGGGCTACATCTGGCAGTTCATCTTCGCGAACGTTCTGACCAAGCTGCCCAGCATCCAGCATTCGCCGCTCGCCATGACGAATTCGGCCTTCTTCTGCATCATCGTCGTGTACATCTGGCAGTACGCGGGCTACATCATGCTGATCTACATCAACGGTCTCGTCACCGTGCCGAAGGAAGTGCTGGAGGCGGCCTCGATCGACGGCGCGAACCCGATCAAGACCCTCTTCCACATCAAGATCCCCATGATCGCCGCGACCTTCACGATCTGCACCTTCCTGACCCTGACCTCCGCGTTCAAACAGTTCGACGTCAACCTGGCCTTGACCAACGGCGTCGGCACCGTGAGAGGCTTCATGGGCACGCGCCTGTCGAACGGCACGCAGATGATCGCGCTGAACATCTACAACACCGCCTTTGCGCGCGACCAGTACGGCTATGCCCAGGCCAAGGCCATCCTCTTCTTCATCATCCTGGCCTGTGTCTCGCTGATTCAGGTCCGCATCTCCAATAAGAGGGAGGTCGAGATGTAATGAAAATGAAGACGTCCCGCGCCGTGACGCTGACGGTCATCGCCGTCCTGCTCGCGGTGTATATCCTCTTCCCCTTTGTGCTCGTGGTGCTCAACTCCTTTAAGACGCAGAGCGCCATCGTATCCGGCCCGATTTCGACGGAGGGCGCGTCCTTCAAGCAGTTTATCGCGAACATGGACTCGGTCATCAACAACAAGAACTTCGTGTTCTGGCGCGCCTTTGGCTCCTCGACGCTGGTCACGGTGATCTCGCTGGCGCTGCTCGCGGTGTTCGGCGGCATGTCCGGCTGGGTCATCTGCCGCAACAAGACCAAGTGGTCCGTTGCGATCTACATGATCTTCATCTCCTCCATGATCATCCCCTTCCAGGTCGTCATGCTTCCGCTGATCGCGACCTTCCGTGAGGTGGGCAAGTTCGTGGGTCTGGGCATGAACGGCACGCTGCCCGGCCTGATCTTCGCGTACTGCGGCTTCGGCGGCGCGATGACGGTGTTCATCCTCACCGGCTTCATCAAGGGCATCCCCTACGAGCTGGAGGAGGCCGCGGCCATCGACGGCTGCTCGCCCGAGGGCACCTTCTTCCGCATCATCTTCCCGCTGCTCAAGCCCACGATCGTGACCGTCACGATCCTCAACGGCATGTGGATCTGGAACGACTACCTGCTCCCCTCCATCCTGCTGGGCCAGAGCAACCCGAACAAGACCCTGCCCGTCGCGGTGCAGGCCTTCGTCGGCTCCTTCGTGAAGTCCTGGGATATGATCCTGACCGCGGCCCTGCTCGCCATGATCCCGATGATCGTGATCTTCCTGCTCGCGCAGAAGCACATCATGGACGGTATGGTGCAGGGCGCCATCAAGTAAGCGGATACATAACAAAAAAAGGGACGCCGGTTCCGGCGTCCCTTTTCCATAAATGAGGTGAGATGAAATGAGACTGTTCGACGTCGACGGGCCGCTGGCCTCGGCCCTGGAGACCTTCTCGAAGATCGTGCTGTGCAATCTGTTCTTCGTGCTCTTCTCGATCCCCGTTGTGACGATCGGGGCCTCGCTTGCGGCGCTGTATACCTGTATGCAGCGTCTGGTCAACGAGGAGGCGGGGGATGAAAAGCTCACGATCCGGGAGTTCTGGCGCGCCTTTCGCCGCAACTTCAAGCAGGCGACTGCGCTGTGGCTCATCTGCCTCGCGGGGATGCTCTTTCTCGGCGCGTACTACTGGGTCGTGCGCAGTCTTGCGGGCGCGGCGGGCGGCCTCTATCGGATCACCTTCTACGTCCTGGCGCTGCTGTTCCTGCTGGGCTTTCTCTATGTGTTCCCCCTGCAGGCGCGCTACGAGAACACGGTGAAAAACACCCTGCGCAACGCCTGGCTGCTCAGCGTCGCCGCGCTGCCCTGGACGCTGCTGAGCCTCGCGCTCTTTGTCGGCGCGCTGTATCTGAGCTTTGTCATGAACCCAAGCGCGGTGGGCTTCTTCACCTATCTCTGGGCGGTCTGCGGCTTTGCGCTGCTCGCGTATCTGCACAGCTTCCTGACGCGCCAGGCGTTCAAAAAAATGAGTAATGAAAAACCGCAGCAGTAGCCCTCAAAAAGAGGCGAAAAAAGCAACAAGAAGCATTTGTGCAAATGGCAGAAATGTTTTGCAGGATATCGTTCATCGGTAACTGTTCAGTCCTTGTCATGGCTTCGCGAGCGAAGCGAGTCGAAGGATCTTTTTTATTCCGGGATAAGATTCTTCCGGCCATGGGCTCTGCGGCTCCTCAGAATGACACGGGGGACTGAATAGATACGTTCATCGAAGGAAAGGGCGGGAAAAGTTCTCCACAGGTTCATTCCGGGTTTGAACGAGGGCAAGCGCATTATCCTGCAAAGCATTTTTTTACTGCATCAAAACATGCAGCGCGCCCAATTTGAAGAATTGGCCAAAGAAAACCAGGGAATTGGAGCTGTTCTGCGCCTTATTGATCTGCTTTTGAATGCTTTTTCCTTCGTCCTTTGAACGAATAGTCTAATGATCAGCGTTTCCTTAGAGCATCGAACGCATACTTTTTACATGCCTTTGCGGCTTCCGTTGCATACCCATTATGCCAGAACCGTTTTGCATACAAATATCCGATTTCCAAGACTTCCTCATTTTTCCAAGGCTGCCTGGTAAGTCCGCATTGACCTATAAAACGGCTGTTTCTTTCAAAATGACAGCCCACAATCCGTAATTCCATTTACTGTACCGAGATAACTGCCTATCCAACCATTCCTGCACTTCCGCATCGGTAAAGGCTCCCTCGTATGCGTACATAACCTCATCATCTTGCAAGATTGCACATAATGGCAGGAAGTCCTCTTGTGTCATTTCTCGCAAAAACAGTCTATCTGTTTCTATTATCAATATGCTCAGCCCTTTTCAGTTCTCTATGTTCAGTAGATTCAGCGGTGTGCACTGATAAATCATGATCATTGCATCATACAAGTATTCAGGTTCACAGTATATCCTGACGGTATCCTGGAGAACGGTATTCAGAATGCTGTATCCTTCCCCCAGGCTGCCTGTATAAATAGGCTCGTGTATGTACTTGTATACTTCAGAATCTTCACTGACTTTGGAAAAATCCAGATAATATGTTCCCTGCTCCTTTGCCTGATATGCAAGAATATCTCCTGAAATAAACCTGTGATTGGCTCTTCTGCCGTTGCCGGACGGCATATTGCAGTTTGTCATGAAATAATCTGTTCCGATGGCATAATACGAATCGCCCAGCTCATCCCGGATGAACGAACCCATCGTTCTCGTATAGTTTCCTGCATATCCGATGTGCCCGTTATGCCCGGCGATCATCATTCTCGACCCATCCAGCGCTTCAGAGATTTCCATGACCCTCTTCGCCATCATCTGGTCCCGGTACTGTCCTCCTTCAACCGTACCGTTGTCTCCATCATATCGGGAAGCCAGTTCCCTGGCTCTCATCACATTCTCCATGCAGTCCAAAATACGGTCGTAATTGTACAGGCCCTGATACGCGTCCCGGTTGGTTTCCAGCTGACTCTTCAGACGCTTCAGCGCTTCAAAGCCATCGCTCAGGCCTGCATCTCTGAAATTTGCGCTGCCATTCAGATAAGAATCAAAAGCAGCACCCAGACAAGCGCCTTCCTCAATGGAATTCTCATCCACAAAATCCAGGATCAGATTCAGATCTACATCCGGATTCTGCATATCAAATCCGTAGAATGAAAGTTTTTCACTGTGAGAACGATTATATTCTTTCATCCATTCAATCAAGCTTCTGATTTCCTCTGTTCTGTAGATCAGGAAGTTGATATGCTTCATCACCTCATTGACTGACATTTCTGAATGACCATTGATGTAATCATTGATGATGACGCCCTCGCCGTAATCCATTTCCATGGCAAAGCAGTCAACCCCAAACTGATCAACCAGCACTTTCAGTACATCGAGTTTAAGCTCCTGGAATTCAGCATTTCCGTGCGTTGCCTCGCCCAGTCCGATGATTTTTGCCCTCTCGCGTACTGTAAGTTCCTGGATTCCGCAGGCTGCTTCATCAATTCCGTCGTTTTTTCTCTTTGCCTGTATTTCCGGATTTTTTATCATATAGAGATCCAGCGCTGCCAGCCCAAGTATCAATACCAGAAACAGCACTGCTATGGCTTTGCCAATCTTTTTCAGAACTCTCATCTTCTTTACCTCGTACTCTTTTATAATCCGCACTCCATCTGGATATCAAAAGGATCAGCTTCTACATAGGAAGGGATCGGATGTTCACTCAATCCGAAGCCCATTGCCTTGTAAAAAGCAATGGTTTCCTCGGCGCTGCAGCAGGATGCGTACAGGGCCAAAGCCCCACGGTCTCTTGCGTAATCAGCGGCAGTTTCAAGCAGCCGCCGCCCGATCCCGCGCCGTCTGAACTCGCGGGAAACATGAAAACTGTCAATGATAAGGCGATTCTCGTTCAGTTCCGGTATCAGCATGATTTCACCAACGACCGCGTCTGCGTCAAATGCGCAGAAGGTAATAGTTCTGCCTGACAGGATCTCGCCCGCCTTTTTGCGCCTCTGTTCGGGCGACCAGGTTTCGGTAAAGGGTTGGAAATTCAAAACGAATCTGCCGTTTTCTATGCGCCAAACATTTTGAACCTCTTGAAATCTATCGAATGAATCCATTGACGTTTCGCAGAAATTGTTTCTGTCCGCCTGTTTGATTTCAAACCTGTTTTCAGTCATGATGCTCGGAAGCCTCACTTGTGTTCCATCGGGGTAAAGCGGATTCTTTTTTCGCGAGTTGTTCCACACGCTGGAAAACCGATTGACACCAGGCAAACAGAACAGAAAACGCCTGATCGAAATCAAATCCGTCCGGCAGCTCGGCCAGCTCCAGCACCCGTCGGTCTTCCGCTGAAACAGCTTCTTTGAGTTCCTTTTTTGTGAGGATAAAATGGCCGCTTTCCAGATAGTGCAGATTCTGCATCAGGAAAAACACGCCTTTGCAGGTGCCGCGAAACGCCGCGACATTCCTCTCCCTGTCCGCATGGATATAGCGATGGCAGAGCTCGTGATACAGGTTCCCCAGGCTCAGTTTGACGTAGTTGACTTCGTCCTCCCGTGTCGCAGGTGGAAGATAATCTGTCAAAACACCATACAAATCTTTTGTGGTATGACGCAGTTGACAAATCTCCAGGGGATTCCAGTACGCCATTTCCTCCCGACCGCAGAAAAAGCCGCAGGATCTCTCATAGAAACCGATCCTTTTTAAGACCTCCCCATACCGATCCATGTCCTGAACAGAAAACCGATCCAGGATCACCATCACGTCAACGTCGCTGTTCTCGTGGGCCTCTCCGCGCAGGTAGCTGCCCTGAAGGCCAAGGTACAGCAGCCGCTCGCCGAAAGCTGCCCGGCAGGACAGGATCAGAGCATTCAAATAACGATCCAAATCAAACATCGTTTCGATACTCCTCTAATGTTCTGACCTCGCAGCCCTTGTCCGCATAATAGGTGAGCATTTCCGGCAGCTTCTTCAGATCGTAACTGGTAACGCAGTCGGAAATGACATGGACGCGGTACCCGGCTTTCGCCATATTAAAGCAGGTGGATTTCACGCAGCCGGTCGCGTCCGCTCCGGTGATGTAGAACTCATCGATCCCGTTTTCCCGGATATACGCGGAAAACTCCTCGCTCGTCAGCGCGTTGGCCTTCGTCTTGACAAAGACCTTATTCGACACGATCTTCAATTCCGGCACAAGCTCCGCGCCTTTTGTGTCAGGCTTGAAGGTCCGGGTGCCGGGGGAGAGATTGTTGTGCTTGATGTAAACGACGTCCATCTTCTGTTCCACAGCCCAGTCAATGGCGGCGTTGAGCTTATCCATGATATCCCGATAGTGTTTTGTGATGTCGTTTTGAATGTCGATGACGACAAGCGCTTTATGACTCATACGCTCCGGTCTCCTCTTCTTTTTTTTCGTTCTCCTCCGGCCCTTTTTCCCGGTATTTGCCGGCAGCGGCCATAAAGCAGGCCGCGGCTCCGAAGCAGATCGCGCCGAGCAGGAAACGCTCACTCACGATTTGAAATACAGCGGCCGCAAACATCAGCACGGCTGCAAGAGACCACCATTTTGCAATATCTTTGTTTTTCATCTGTCCGATCCTTCCTTTATGAAATTGCACTATACGTTAAGACAAAGTGCCTGCTGAACGCTTCGATCTGCGCTATGGTCTCATCCGTCTTCTCCGGCTCTCTGTCGCAGAGGTGGATGAGCGCCGAGATCGGCGCAGTATAGGCAAAAGCCAGCATCGCGGGATCATCACGACGCAGGAGCCCCTTGTCCATCATGCCCGCGAAGAGCGGTGTGAACATGTCCTTCAGCCCCGTGAGAAAATACTTCGTTGCGAGCTCCCGTGCGCGCTCGTCCCGGAACTGCTCGATCGTCAGCATCTTTCTCGTTTTCACGACCTTTTCATCGTGAACCGTAAAGTTCACCATGCGCATCGTCATGCTCACCAGTTCCTCCAAGGAATCCGGCACGGGCGGCAGACGCTCCGCTGAGCCGAAGCGCGCCTCATAATAGGCGATCAGTTCATCCAGCAGGCTGTTCCAGATATCCTCCTTGCTTCTAAAGTGCTTGTACATCGAGGATTTGACGAGCCCGAGGGAAGCCGTCACCTCCCGGATATTTGTCCCCGCGTAGCCGTACTGGGAGAACATCTCCAGCGCGGCGGCCAGTATCCTTCCTTTTGTATCGTTCGCCATAAAAACCTCCCGCGAAAACAGGTGACCGTTCGTTCTCTTATTATAGTGAACGACCGATCACCTGTCAAGGCTTTATTTTCACGAAATCTTAGCGAGATAGATTGCATTTCATCACGCTTTCCGAAAACCTATCCTGTTTCTCCCCTATGACCTTGCACGGATACGCACAGTGAACGGCCGATTTCCCGTCAATATGTACTATTCCAGCCCCATCCTTTTGGCTAAATTCGACATGGAAAAGCCGAATTGTTGCCACTCCTCCAATGATGTCTGTGGCGGGTCGTCCACGCGGCGACGCTGTGTGCGGCGGATCTCCTTGGGGATGACCACGCGCCCGAGGTCGTCGAGCGGGGCCCGATTCCCGTTGCCTTCCTATGCAAAAATCCTCCTGCGTTTCTATCTGTTGTCTCGAATAGTATTTGCAGGAGGCTTTTTTGATTATGCGGTTTTCGGCGCGCAAGTGACCGCGCTGCGTCAGGCGCGCTCGGCGCGACCCCTTTTTCCCGTACAGTCGTTGCGGGCAAGCGCGGAATGTGATAGACTGCAGAGCAGAGATAACCGTAATCTCAACAGAAAAAGACAATAAGGAGGCAGACATGACGATACGAGAGAAATTGACGGAGGGGAACCGGCGCTATCTGGACAGCGCGGACGCCGCGCTGCGGCTCGATCTGGCCGAAAACGGGCAGCATCCCTATGCCGTTGTAGTCTGCTGCTCGGATTCCCGCGTGATCCCCGAGCAGATTTTCAGCGCCCGGCTGGGAGAACTGTTCGTCATCCGCGTGGCCGGGAACGTGCTGGACAGGCACCAGCTCGGCAGTATCGAATACGCGGTGGGACACCTGCACTGCGGCGCCGTCCTTGTGCTCGGGCACACGGGCTGCGGGGCTGTTCGTGCCGCCCTGCACGGCGGAAGCGACGGATTCATCCAGTATATCACCGATGAAATCCTGGAAGCCGTCGACGAGGCGCGCGACGAGGACGCGGCCTGCCGTCTGAATGTCCTCCACGCCGTCAAGCGGCTGAGGCGGGAATTCACGGCCTACCCGGAGCTTGGCGTCCCCGTGATCGAGGGCGCCGTGTACGATATCCAAACCGGCCTCGTGAGCTGGCTGGACTGACTGACGATGACCGCGCAGGAATTGCGGTAAACACATCCGTTTTTCGATGGAGCGCGTAATCGGAGCTATCCACGATCATTGTCCGGCCCTCCCCGCCTTGTCACCAGCAGCGATACAGGATCAGCGATATGACGACGAGACCCAGCAGAATGAGCGCCGCGAGGATGATCTCAGCCCGTTTCAGCATGGCCTTCCGCGTTTTCTTCATTTCCTCCTGACTGCGCCGGATCGCCTCACGTTTTTCCTGCGCGCGCTGTTCGGCAAGCCTGGCGCTGCGCCGCACAGCCCTGGCCCGCGCGGTGTAGAAACGCTTCGCGTCGCCGAGCGTGTCGTCGCAGACCTCTTCGGTAAAGCTCTTGATGGGATCGACAAGATCCCGCTTCATTTCCTTCAAAAACCCCATACTCTCACCCTGTCTTTTGTTTGAACGATACCCGGTAAGCTCTCCCGGCCGCTCGGCAGGGGGACACGTTCACGCGGGCGTCGGCTTCTTCCGCTTGATTATAGCACAGCTCTCTCAAAAGCTTAATCATTTTTTCACAAGGCAAGACTCGAACGCCTGTTCCCGTCAATATGTATGACTCCGGCCCCATGCGTTTGGCCAAATCCGACAAAGGGGCTGTCTCAAAACTCCGTGTCATGGCTTCGCGAAGCGAAGAGTCTTTCTGTAAAGGAAACGCTGATTCATCCGCCGGTCACGCGTCTGCCGGCAAATTATTCGTCGGCTCTGCGTTACAAAAGCTTGAAATACACAAAGTATTNNCCTTGATCCGACGAAAATTTGCTCGGCATCCGCTCTCGCCGGATTTAATCAGCGTTTCCTAAAAGTCATCCGAAGCTTCAAATTGAAGGATTCTTCGCAACGAGGTACGCATGAACGTATCATCCAGCCCGTAGGGGACGTCGTTCATGCGAAAGCCGTGAGTTCGATCCCCGTCCCTCTGGACTTTCAGCGCTTTTTGTGCTACTGTAGAGCCATAGAAAACGACACTATGATAAAGGAAGTGCAGCAGCATGACACCACTGATCGCGGTTCCGATGGGAGACCCGGCGGGGGTCGGGCCGGAGGTCTTGCCCCGGGCGTGCGCCAATGCGGAGGTGAACCGCCGCGCCCGCGTTCTCGCCGTCGGGGACGCGCGGATCCTGAGACGGGCGCTGACGTTTCCGAATATGCCGGAGATTGAGATTCGCTCTGTCGAGAAGCCGGAGGACGGCGACTACCGCCCCTCCGTATTGAACGTGATCGACCTCGGCAATCTCGCGCCGGAGGACTGCGCGCTCGGCGCCGTGGACGCCCGCTGCGGCCGGGCGGCCTATGAGTATATCGAGCGCTCCGTCGAGCTCGCCATGAGCGGCGCGGTCGATGCGGTGAGCACGCCCCCCATCAACAAGGAATCGCTGCACGCCGCCGGGGTGCCCTATATCGGCCATACCGAGATTTTCGGGGCCTTGACGGGGACGCCTGACCCGCTGACGATCTTTGAAGTGAAGAATACCCTTGTTTTCTTCCTGACGCGGCATGTCAGCCTGAGAGACGCCTGCGATCTTGTCACAAAGGAACGGCTGGTTTCGTATATCAGGCGCAGCTTCGCGGCCATGAAGCAGCTCGGCGTCAGGGAGGGGACGATGGCTGTCGCCGGGCTCAACCCGCACTGCGGGGAGCACGGGCTGTTCGGCGACGAGGAGATGAAGGAGGTCTATCCCGCCGTCGCGGAGCTTCAGCATGAGGGCTATCCGGTCGTCGGCCCGATCGGCGCGGATTCGGTATTCTTCCAGGCCTTTGAAGGGAAGTACAGCAGCGTCATGTCCCTGTACCACGATCAGGGGCACATCGCCACGAAGAGCGTGGACTTTTACCGAACGGTCTCCATCACCGCCGGCATGCCGATCCTCCGCACCTCGGTGGATCACGGCACCGCCTTCGACGTGGCGGGAAAGGGCGTGGCGAGCAGCGTCGGCATGGAAGAGGCGATCCTGGTCGCCGCGAAGTATGCCGCGGGCTTCACCGGGAAGAACTGAACGCGGGAGGTTTGGCGCATGAGACGAATCGGATCGTGTCTGCTGGCGGGGCTGCTGGTTCTGACGGGCTGCGCGGCCGCGGTGCAGAGCACGGCCGGAGGCTACCGGCAGATCGACCAGGAGACCGCAAAGGAAATGATGGCGCAGGACGACGGGCACGTCGTCGTGGACGTGCGCAGAGTGGACGAGTTCGAGAGCGGCCACATCCCCGGCGCGATCTGCATCCCCAATGAGAGCATCGAGGAGACGCAGCCGGAGGAGCTGCCGAACCCCGGACAGACCGTCCTGATCTACTGCCGCAGCGGGAACCGCTCCAAGCAGGCGGCGGAGAAGCTGGCTCGGATGGGCTACACGAATATCTATGAGTTCGGCGGGATCATCGACTGGACGGGCGAGGTCGCGGCGGGGCAGACGCTGCTGCTGACTGTTGCATCGAACCCCACGACCGGCTATAGCTGGACGGCGGCGCAGGACGGGGAGCTCTTCGATATCCGGAGCTATTATGTGGCCGAGCCGCAGGACGAGCCCGTAAGCGGCGCGGGCGGCTGGCAGAGCTTCATCCTGACGCCGAAAGCCCCCGGCACGGCGCGCGTGAGCTTCACCTATTCCCGCCCCTGGGAGGCGAGCGGCGCGGATATTCAGTTCACTTACACCGTCGAGATATCCGAGGCGCTCGGGCTCAGCGTGACCGAGGACGGCTGCGTGGAGGCGGCGGAACAGGGCTTCGCGCCAACGCTGAGGATCTACTAAAGGCGCGGGAAACCGCGGTATCAGAACAGCCGCCCCTTTTTCAAGGGACGGCTGCCGT
>LXOW01362591.1_pt1 | contig 11892 bp, 4 predicted proteins | sample 1368591 | NCBI WGS metagenome assembly LXOW01 (sample SAMN04884650, study PRJNA319009) | bovine gut metagenome | isolation source: Cow rumen | host: Bos taurus | place: Italy: Legnaro (PD) | collected 2014-07-09
GAGTCGGCGTACTGGAGTTCGAGGCTCTTGCCGACACCGCGCATCTCGGCACGGCGCGCCTTGATCTCGCGGTCGAGCTGCGCACACTTGGCGTGCAGGGCCTTGTACATGTCGATGTTCACGTCCCTGATCTGGGTGTTCTGCTCCCAGGTGTAGGATGTCGGACGGCGGACGATGACCTTGATGCCGTTGTGCTCGATGGTGCCCGTGAAATCCTTGGGCAGTCCGCGCTGACGGATAAGCTCCTTGACAGCCTCCTCTACCTGCGGACGCAGGGCGTCCACGCGTTCCTTACTCTCGTTCTGGCTCAGTACAGCCGAATACATCTGGTCGATGACCGAAAAATCTGTAGTTTTCATAATTTTTGAAAGTTTTGATGCTTGGCTTTGGTTTGAATGCGCATTCATCGGGTACCCAAGTCCCCAAAACTTTCGCGGTTAATACATAAAAAATCACCGCCACTCTTTCGAATGACGGTGCAAAGGTACTGCATATTTTGGGGAAAGTGCGGGAATTTTGTCCCAATTTTGTCCCAATTTTGTCCTGATTATCTGTTTTGCGCTTTTCTCAGGCTATTTTGGTCGGGTTCCCATCCGATGATTTTCAGCAGGTTACGGCAAAGTTTTGTCCGGTTGTAGTCAGCATCGGCGTAGTGGTCGTTTCCTTTTAGTTTTTCCAGTTCCAGCCATCTGACCAATGCCGAGTAGTCTCCCTCTTGTGGAAGGATTGTTTCCGGCACTTTTTCCTGAGGGCTGGTGTAGATTGATGCGTTCGGATTGTCGTGGATGTCGTTGTAGATGCCGTAGTTATATACGACTGTTTGCTGTTGATCTTTTTTCATAACGGAAATGGTGAATGTTTGTGATTCTCGCGCGGTGAGGATGCTGTCAATCTGCCTGTCAACGGCTGAGCGGTAGGAGCGGTAGATGTCGTAGAGCTCGTCGCTCCAGTCGTCGGTGAGTGCATAGCGGCAGCGTGATGCCTGTCGGTCGTCGCGTATGAGGCTGAAGAGCACCGCCATGATGACAACGGTCATGACGGTCTCCGGCTGGTCGCCGTACAGCTTGCGACGGATGAGGTTGTAGTACGACAGTTTGTGCTCCTCGACGAGCTCGTCACCGAGCATGAGCTGCGCCACCTCGACGCCTGTGCGCACCATCTGCCTGCACGGCCAGCCGGTGCAGCGGTTGTGCTGCATAGCAAGCTGTGTTTCAAAGCCTTGCAGTGCGTGATATAGGGTGCTGTTCAGTTCGTCCATCGGACTATGACGTAGATTTTCTGGGGTCCCCGACGAGCGCTAACGTAGTGCACTCGGTGGGGAGAGCGGAGGCAGGGGGGCCCCCGCAAGCTTGCGCAGTGGGGTGCCAGGCAGGGGTCGCCTTTATGCCACAGGGTGGCATCTTATGCGAGCCCCTTGCCGAACGCGATTGCAAAGGTACAAAAAAGTTCTGACAATTGCAACTATTTTTGTATGTTTTTGAGCATGTTTTTGGCAAGGCTCTGATAGTCAAAAACAAAAAAATGCGACCGGTTGGCAGTGAGTCGGATTGCGTGCATGCAGCAAATGGCAGAGGGAATTTCGTCACAGAAAAGCGGCATTTCGTCAAAAAAACTTAAGAATACGTAAATTTTTCATCCGAAAACTTGCGAATACGTAAAAATCTGCGCGCGCGTATTGCGTATGTGAATATTTTTTTTTATCTTTGTATGTTTTACGTGAAAGCTAATGGCATGAATTTCGATAATACGAGTAGTCAGCGGAGCGACACCCCTCCGAATTCTATGGCGGAACAGCAGGGTGTGCAGATGGCAATCAGATAAAAACAAACATACAAACAAAAACTTTTAAACCATGAACAAATTAAAACTCTTATCATTATTTGCGGCGGTGATGTTCGCTGCAAGTATGTGGGCAACCGATCCGATGGGAGCGATTGACGGCCTGCAAGGAAAGAACGGTTCGTTCCGTGTCTGGGGTTGGGCTATCGACCCGGATGACGGGAACTACAAGGTGACCATTCACGTGTATGTTTACACCAGTGCTACTGAGACCAATGCGATTAAGAGTTTCAACGCTGGGGCTGCCAACATCAGTCGTCCTGATTTGGAGTCGATGGGGTACGGTACGATGCACGGTTTCGATTTTAACCTGAGCGTCACCGACCTCAATCCGGGTACGTATTATGTCCGTGTTTTTGCGTTGAACAACGTATCTAGTCAAAACAACCCGGCGTTGGCGTACTCAGGTGACGTGTATGTGAAGGGGGCTACTATCGGCTCTCCGTACACCGTGAGCTACGATGCGAACGGCGGTAGCGGTGCTCCGACTGCACAGAAAAAGGCACAGGATGTGACCCTCAAGCTGAGCAGCACCAAACCGACCCGTAACGGTTACACGTTCAGCAAATGGAATACCGTAAAGGGCGGCACCGGCACGAACTACAATGCAGGCGCTAACTACACGGCGAACGCCAATGCGACGCTCTACGCACAGTGGACGGCTAATACCTATAAGGTGACCTTAGACCAGCAGAACGGTACCGGCGGTTCGGCTTCCGTGACCGCTACTTACGGTTCGGCAATGCCTTCGGCTACTATGCCGGCACGTACGGGCTATACCTTCGGCGGTTATTACGACCAAAAGAACGGTGCCGGTACGCAGTACTACAATGCGAACGGCGGAAGTGCAAAGAACTGGGACAAGACTGCTGCAACCACGCTCTATGCGAAATGGACTGCCAACCAATACACGATCACGTTTGACAGCAAAGGCGGTTCGGCTGTTGAGCCTATGACGCAAGACTACGGCACAGCTGTCATCGCACCTGCTGACCCGACACGCGAGGGTTATACGTTCGCCGGTTGGGAGCCTGCCCTGCCTGAAACGATGCCGGCTGAGAACATGACAGTTGTCGCTCAGTGGAATGAGATTCCGGTTTACGCCGTAGCTCTGAAGGAAGGCACAGCTAATGCCGACAAGGTGACCATCGAACCAGCGAGCGCAAAAGAGAATGAGAACGTTGTCGTTACTCCTGTTGAGGGCTACGAGATCAAAGCGTTCAAGGCTTATTATACCACAGGCGAAGGAACATACAAAATAACATTTAGTAATCCGATGTTCGGATCGCTGAAAAAAACGATAAATAGTACTACTATACCTCACACCGAAACATTTGATGTATCTGCCGATGGAGCCACCATCAAATCCATAACAGTAGAGAGTGCCGACGCAGATGCTATAGAAGCAACTAAAAAATCTAACACGGTATGTGAGATAAAAATTAAGAGTGCATTTTCCGGATGGAAAAAGGTCAGTATGACCCTAAATAGTGGCAGTATGGATGCAGGTATTAATGAGAGTATCTCATGCCAATCCAATGCCTCAACAAAAACCATTACCGCCACGCTCAATCCTGAGACCGGTGCATACAGCTTCGCTATGCCTGCACACGATGTAATCATCGAGGCTACAATTGCTAAGATTCCGGCTGCGTGCGGTCTTGTATGGTTAGGTGTGCCGGAAGGCGGCGTAGTAGGTACTATCGGTCATGAAGATGAGGTTCAATTGCCGCAATTGTATGCAACGAACCAGGACTTCATCAATGCGTTGATGGGCGGTTCGGCAACCGTTCGTTTGGGCTCGACCGACGAGAGCGTACTGAAGGTACTTGGCTTCAACGACTTCCAAGCAATCGCTGCCGGTGAGTGCGACGTATATGCCGTACATGACGCAGATGCTAATTTTGCTTACGACTCCGTTGCCTTCCACGTAACGATCAAAGAGGCGGCTATTCCTCTCGTAGCTAACGAGGGCGTGACCCTGCGTGACTATACGGAAGCCGGTTGGTGGCAGATGACGGCTCAGGTAGGAATGCTCGTTATCTCCATCAGCCCGGATGCAGATGCTCTTGCAGGCACATACGACGTTAAGGATCTGAATCCGCAATATAACGGCATCTACGATTTTACGGAAGATCCGCAGAACCCCGTTAGGATCACCTTCATTTCCGGTACGTTCACCGTGGTGGTTGATGCCGAGGCACATACCGTAGCAGTAACAGGCGAGATTGTTTGCAGCGATGGTAAGACTTATGCCATTTCACTGCTCTACGTACAGCCGGAAGCCAAAGCAACGGTTGAACTGAACTATGCTGACGCTACGTTGTCAGATCATATAGCAGATGTAGGGCAGTTCCAGATTGCAGGTATAGATATGGAGAACCAGACGATGGCAAGCTTCGTTATCTATAGCAGTGCTGCCGTTGGCGAGTACACCGAGGCAGACCTCAATCCTAACTACTCGTACATCTACGCCGATGGCGCTCAGCAGACGATTTACTCCGCTACGCTGAAGGTTGAGGAGTTCGAGGGTGGCTACAAACTCACCGGTGATGTGCTCTGCTACAACAACACCTTGTACAAGGTCACCCTGATCGTTCCTCCCGTTGAGACCGGCATAGAGGATGTGCAGCTCTCCGGCAAGGCTGTCAAAGCCTTCCGCGATGGTCAGGTTGTTATCATCCGTGACGGCAAGACCTACAACGTCGTTGGTGCTACGGTACGTTAAATCGTTAAGCGGTTAAATTGTTAAACCGTTAAACTGTTAAGCTCGGAGGGATTGATTTCCCTCCGGGTTACAAAAAGCGGAGAATTCCGCAAACGACCTTTGACATATTGGATTACCGCAATTTTAAAGGCTGTTTTGTCTATAATCGCAAAAATAATGAAGTTTTAGANNTTTTTATGACAGCTTTACAATTAAATGCAGACATCTATCGTAACTTAGGCATCATTGCTGAAGATGAGTCGATGCTTGACAAAGTCGCCAAGTATCTTCGTCGCGTGGTCAAACAAATGACAGACGATTCGACCTGTACTTTTCTACAATCTTCCCATACATCCTTCCCCCCAAGCGGTAAGCCAATCAAGCGGATTTGTATATATGTCAAAACGGAAACAAACAAATTAACACAAATATTAACTAATCAATTAACAACATGAACAAATTAAAACTCTTATCACTATTTGCGGCGGNNATGTGGGGACAGGCCGGAGAGACGGAAGGTCCATGGACATGGATGGACATGCGAACCGGTTGCTGTGACCGAACGGTGAACTATTCCATCGCGTTCAACGGTCTGAACAATTCCCACTGGGGAGACATCAGTTTCTGGAACGACGCAGATGGTATCGGTTATACCGTCAAAGGCACCAGTCCTAACCAGCAAAAGAATGGTGTATTCTCCACCTATTACATCGACCAAAACGTTGAGTCGTACTCAAAAAAAGTGCTGACGTGGAAATTCAAAGTAGGCTCCAAAGATACGAAGCACTATTCCAACACGGCGCTGTATGCGCTTCAAGGCACCTGGCAGCAGATCAATGCCCTGACAGTGGATTTCACGGAGGAGTATAATAACCAAGCCGGTTCGAGTTACCTGATTGGTCGATATAGGAATACAAGCTATAACAAGGCTTATACCGGCGAGATTACGAAGACCTTTGAATTCAACAACTACCAGGGCTCCAGTGCAACCACCAAGTCGTGGTGCCTGCTGTTGACGCATGTGGTTAGTAGCGGTGATGGAATGTCGGACATTCATGAGTGGGGCGCTTTCCAGAGCGTGAGTGCGACATGGACAACGTATTACTACAAGTATGTGACCTTCAATGGGAATGCAACGGTTCTGGTTCGATGAGTCAGCAGACGATAGAGAACAGCGGCAAACTGACCGCTAACGCGTTCTCCCGCACAGGTTATACCTTCGACGGTTGGGCTACTTCCTCCACCGGTTCCAAAGCCTATGACAACCAAGGGGATATATCCGCTACATCGGGTAGCAAGGGTAATGTGACGCTCTATGCCCGTTGGAAAGCGAACACCTACACCGTGACCTTGGATCGTCAGAACGGAACAGGCGGTTCGGCGAGTGCGACGGCTACCTACGCTGCCGCCATGCCGTCTATCACGGCACCGACGCGCGCGGGCTATACCTTTAACGGCTATTACACAGAGGCGAACGGAAAGGGTACGAAGTACTACAACGCCAACGGCACCAGCGCCAAGAACTGGGACAAGACCGCGGCTACGACGCTCTATGCCTACTGGACAGCGGAAAACTACACCATCAGCTATACGTTGAATGGCGGTGCGGTGGCTACGGCTAATCCGACGAACTACAATGTGACCACCAATACCTTTACGCTGAATAACCCGACACGTACAGGTTATACCTTCAAGGGTTGGACAGGCTCGAACGGCGAGACCCCGCAGACTACTGTTCAGATTACCAAGGGCTCGACAGGCAACAAGACTTATACGGCTAACTGGGCTCCTATTACCTATACTATCACCTACGACTTAGCGGGCGGTCAGGGCACTAACCCTGCTACCTATACCGTTGAGACAGCTACCTTCCAACTGGCAGCTCCGCAACGCCCGGGCTATACTTTCCTCGGTTGGACCGGTTCGAACGGCGAAGTACCGCAACCCATTGTGCAGATTGCTACCGGCTCGACGGGTGATAAGAACTATGTCGCTCATTGGGCGATTGATCCGAATACAACGGTGGCTTATAAGGACAGCCTTGATAATACGGTAGCTCAAGAGACCGTTGCTTTCAACCGTCCGGAGGCACCGGAGGTAGCAGGCTTCACGTTCGTCCGCTGGGAAGTAGTGGAAGGCCCGCTGAGCGAAGGTATCAAACTCCAGGCTGTCTATGCCGAGAACGAACCTTCGGGTGCGCCCAAGAAACAAGTAGGTAAGTTCACTCTTACCCGCAAGGGCGATAAGAACGAGTATATTCTTCAAACTGCTAAATGATATATACTATGATAAAGAGATTTTATATCCTACTTCTTGCTATAGTAGCAAGCGTAGGGATGAGTTGGGCACAAGGCCCATGGACTTCCGGTGATTGTACCCTCACTTTGGATGGAGGTGTAATGACTGTTTCCGGTAACGGTGCCATGGCAGATTATAACAACTCCAATCCATGGAAATCCTACAATAGTTCCATTACCTCTATTGTTATTGAGGATGGTGTAACACATGTTGGAAACGGAACTTTCCCCCAATGTACCAGCCTCGTCTCGGTTGTTATCGGTGATGATGTAGAAACTATCGGAGAATTTACCTTTGATGATGCCGGTGCTTCCCTCATTTCGGTTACAATGGGTAATAAAGTAAAAAGCATTGGAATGGCGGCATTCCTTTGGGACACGGGACTTCCTGAACTTATTCTCTCCGAAAATCTAGAGACCATTGGTGATTATGCTTTTTGCCGCATGGAAGCACTTACCACAATCACCATTCCTAGCAAGGTTACAAGCATTGGTGCTGCCGCTTTCTCAAATTGCTCCGCTTTGCAATCCATCTACATCGAGGCTACCACACCTCCGACGCTTGGTGATGGAGTGTTTTCTAACGTAAATGCGGATTTATCTACCATTCCTCTGTATGTTCCGAACGGAAGCGTAGCCGCTTACACGGCAGCTGCACAGTGGAATGCCTTTAACATCCAAGGTTACGACCCCGCTCCGGCCGCTCCGGCTAACTCGTGCGGTGACGGTCTGACATGGGAATTGAATGGCGGCGTGCTTACCATCTCCTATGACGGTGTAGGTACAGGTGAAATGTATGACTTCGGCTATGAATACGATCAAAACCCTGTTAACGTAGCTCCGTGGAAAGAGAATAAATCAGCGATCACAACCGTTATTGTTGGCGACGGTGTGAAATCTATTGGCAACTATGCCTTTAATGATTTATACGAGAATTTCACAGCCGTTACGATCGCTAACAGTGTTGAACGTATTGGTGTGTTTGCCTTCATGAATGCCAAGTGGATTACTGAGATTACTCTCCCGAGTTCTCTTAAGACCATTGATAAGGAATGTTTTGCTGCCAACTTCGGATTCACCTCTATCACGATCCCAAGCGGCGTAACAAGTATCGGCTATAAAGCTTTCTGTTATTGCACGGGTCTGACTTCTCTCACTTGCGAAGCAACGACTCCTCCTACTCTTGCCTCGGGCGTGTTTTATAAAATCAGATCGAGTGCAGCGAGCATATCGAGCATTCCTCTGTATGTTCCGTCCGGAAGCGTAGCCGCTTACGAAGCTGCTGCTCAGTGGAATGCCTTTAGCATCCAGGGTTACGACCCGGCTCCTGCAACTCCGACGAAGTTACCGGGTGCATTCACGATCAATGCGAGCGGAGACAAAATCGTCTTCTCCAGAGGTAACTTACAGGCAACAACCACCGACCTCGGTGCTAACTGGACGTGGGATTTTGCTCCTAACCAATGGAGTCTTATCGGCGATGCTGTTGCTAACAATGCCATCAATGGAAACAAAAAAGTTTCTGCAAATGGTACGGTAGATCTCTTTGGTTGGAGTACTGCGGCTACCTACTATGGTATCAATGAGAGCTGGAAGAACGACGATTATGCCGGAGACTTCGTTGACTGGGGCGCACTTATGGGCACAGAATGGCGTACGCTGAGTAGAGCCGAGTTTTATTACATTGTTTATAGCCGCGCGCAAGCGGCCTATAAACGCGGTCAGGCTACGGTGAACGGCGTGCCGGGTTATGTACTCTTGCCGGACGCATGGACTCTCCCGAGCGGTTTGAGTTTTACAAACAGTATCGAAAATTATACCACAAACCAATACGACGGAGCCGATTGGACCGCTATGGAGAGCGCCGGTGCAGTCTTCTTACCTGCTGCCGGAGTTCGTGAGGGAACGGATATATATCAAGTAAATCTCTACGGCTGGTATTGGGCATCTACTCCGAATGAGACAGATGGAGGTAAAGCGTACTACTTATGGTTCGATAAGTCAAGTCAAGGCGTTACCGAATACAATCGTTGGAAATCGAAATCTGTACGTTTGGTAACAGAAGCTCCGATTCCTCCTTATGAGGCTGCAATAAAGCTGATTAACGCTATCGGTACAGTAGAACTCACCGCAGAGTGCAAGGCGAAGATCGATGCTGCTCGTACGGCATACGATGCCCTGAGCGACGGCGACAAAGCACTCGTAACCAACTATACCACGCTGACTCAGGCTGAGACGGATTACGCGGCATTGAACCAAGCCGAGGCAGACAAGGTAGTTGCTAAGATCAATGCTATCCCGAGTCCAATGACCTCAGAGAATACCAAACTCTCTGTATATCAAAAGGTACAGGACGCGCGCGCGGCATATGACGCACTGACCGCAGAGCAGAAAGCGCTGGTTGAGGCGGCAACGTTGAAGAGACTGACCGATGCTGAGGCTGCCTTCGCTGCTATCGGCGGCGGTGGTGCTGCAGCAGGCGCACTGAACGGTAAGTTCACGATTAATGCTGAGGGTGACCAAATCTCCTTCGCGAGAGGTAACCTGCAGGCTACGACTACTGATCTCGGTGAACATTGGACTTGGGGCTTTGCAGCTAACCAATGGGATTTCATTGGTAATGCAGCAGCGAATAATGCTATCAGCGGCAACGGAACTGTTTCTGCGAACGGTACAGTGGACCTCTTCGGTTGGAGTACTCCTACTACCTATTACGGTATCCATAACAGCACGAATTCCGATTACTATAGCAGCGACTTTAGGGAATGGGGTGAGAATATCACCGGCGCTGAGTGGAAAACGCCTAGTCCAAACGATTGGATCTATATCATTTCTAATCGTGCAGACGCCGCTCAGAAACAAGGTCAGGCTACGGTAAACGGCGTGAACGGATATATCTTCCTGCCGGATGAGTGGGAACTCCCGACCGGCTTGAGCTTCACGGCTAAGCCGAACAGCTGGACGGCCAACGTCTATGACGGCGATGACTGGACCGCTATGGAGAATGCCGGTGCAGTATTCCTGCCGAAGTCACCTTGGCGCTCAGGAAATACGGTAAATACCATTACTTATGGTTATTACTGGTCGTCTGACTATAATAACTATAGTAATGCGATGGCTTATTATTTCAAAGAAGATCTTTCAATTACAGGAACAGGGACTCCTCGCTACGCGGGTATTTGTGTTCGTCTGGTAACAGCAGGTGGTGCAAGTCCTATCGCTGACGCTCAGGCTGCCGTAGCGCTCATCAACGCGATCCCGGATCCTGTTACCTTGGATGAAGCTTGTGTAAAGGCGATCAAGGATGCACGCGAAGCTGTTACGGCTCTGGGCGAGGCTTCCAGCCTGATTGACGCAGCCGATATGACTAAACTGACTCAGGCTGAGGCTGCTCTGACTGCTCTCAACCAAGCCGAGGCAGACAAGGTAATTGCTAAGATCAATGCCATCCCGACGCCGGTAGAGCTCAAGCTCGCTACGCGCGATTCTATTGAAAGCGCACGCGCTGCGTACGACGCCCTCACCGCTGACCAGAAAGCATTGGTAACCAACTATGATGTGCTGACCGCTGCTGAGGCTGCTCTGGCAGCTCTGAACCCGGGCGGCGGAATGCCTGCCGATGCTCTGAACGGTAAGTTCACGATTAATGCCGGCGGTGACCAAATCGCATTTGCGAAAGGTAACTTGCAGGCTACGACTACCGACCTCGGTGCACACTGGACTTGGGGCTTTGCTGCTAACCAATGGAATTACCTTGGTATTGCCGTAGCGAATAACAAGATCACCGGCAATAAAACCGTTTCTGAGAATGGTACGGTGGATCTCTTCGGTTGGAGTACTGCCGCTACCTACTATGGTATCAATAATAGCTATAAGGCCGTCGATTATATCGGAGATTTTGTCGATTGGGGACCCAACATGGGTGCCGGTTGGCGTACACTCACGAAAGATGAATGGGACTATCTGCTTCAGCACTCTTCCAATGGTAAGGCTACCGTAAACGACAAGAACGGCTATATCTTCCTTCCGAACGATTGGAGCGGCCCGGCCTTTACCCCTGATCCGGACAACTTTACAACGAATGTCTATTCCGGCGACGACTGGACCGCAATGGAGAACGCCGGTGCGGTGTTCCTGCCTTCTGGCCCTGCTCGCAATGGCACATATGCATTGATAGCAAATGATGCTAAATATTGCAGTTCCACCTCGTTGAATAATGATACTTCGTATGTATTCACAATTTACTACAATCAGTCTCAAAGCGCTTGTACCGGCACCAATCGCGCGTATGGTTGCATGGTCCGTCTGGTATCTGAAGGTGGAGGTGCTACTCCGCTGGATTCCGCACAGGCTGTGAAAGACCTGATTGAGGCTATTCCGGCAGAGATTACGATGGATGACGCTTGCGTGAACGCTATTCAGGCAGCACGCGACGCTTACAACGCTTTGACTGAGGCTACCAAGGGCGCTCTCGATGCAGCTACCGTTAATAAACTCACCGACGCTGAGGCTGCTTACGCGATATTAATCAAAGCCGAGGCAGATGCAGTAGTTGCCAAGATCAACAATATCCCGACGCCGGTAGAGCTCAAGCTCGCTACGCGCGATTCTATTAATAACGCACGCGCGGCATACGACGCTCTGAACGCTGACCAGAAACCAATGGTAACCAACTATCAGAAACTGCTCGACGCTGAGGCTGCTCTTGCAGAACTGAACAAAGGCGGCTCAACACCGGTGGACATTGTTTGGGACGGTAATACCGGTATCGCGAATGTCAGTCCAACTACTACCAGTCCTGCATACGAAGGTATGACCGTCACAGTTGGTAAAGGTAGTTCGTTCTCGACGTATCAAAGTCGATTGTACTTCACCTTCTACAGTCAGCCCAATGGTGGTTTTATCTTTGCGAATGAGAATGGCACCAATATTACGAAAGTTGTCATCGAATCCACCACTGCGCTTACTTCTACTATGACAGAGGTAGATAGAATGGGTAGCGGATGGGTAATCAGCAATGAAAATAAAACCGCTACGTGGACAGGTAAT
>LXOW01393587.1_pt1 | contig 11890 bp, 13 predicted proteins | sample 1368591 | NCBI WGS metagenome assembly LXOW01 (sample SAMN04884650, study PRJNA319009) | bovine gut metagenome | isolation source: Cow rumen | host: Bos taurus | place: Italy: Legnaro (PD) | collected 2014-07-09
TTAAACTCATTCAGCAACTCACCAGTAAAAGCCGCCTCACAACAAAACTCCACATCCTTCTGTGCAGCCTTTGGCATCTGCCCACACACCAAATCTATCTTCGTATACTCAGGATAGTACACATTGAGATTAACTGTCGTCTCAACAGTCACAGCAATGACATCTATCTGCTGGACAAGCAAAGCTACTATAAATAAGAACTTCTTCATATTCACATCATTAATCATCATTGGCTTCGAATATTTCTGGAGGAAAGCGGAGTTCGTCTTCCGGGTCATCCAGATATTCATCATAATGGTCTTGATAATAAGAGGCTTCGTCAAACTGACGGCTGATGCCCCGTCTCTTTACTTCTTTCATTTGCTTAACGATGGCTCTATGGTGAGCCACAACATAGTCAAACATCTGTTGGGTAGTTGATAGTTTCTCATTGCAGTACCATTCAAAGTGTCCGCTGATGTCAGGCCAGTCGTTGTGCTTTCTCACTATCAGATTACCTCCAGATTCTCCTATCACTTCATATTCTTCATTCTCCATTTCATAACCAGGGGCAATGTCAATGGTGTAGAAGTACTTGCCTAAATCCAATGGCCAGTCAGCAGACAGAGATTTTGTTTGCCGTTTCTCTGTCTGCCGTCTTTCCGGTTGTTGTATCATCGTCTCCTTTTCCGTCTTCTTTTCTGACTTTGCCTTGGGCTCAATCAGCCAAGCATAGCCAATCATGTAGAAGACAAAAAAGAGAACAATGATTGCGACTTCTTTCTTGGAAAATCTTTGCATTACTTTCTATTTCAATGGCTCAAAGAACCAATTTCTGTTCTTGTCCTTTCTTTCAACTACGACATACGGAATCAAGTCGAGTTGATTCTTGTCGTCAAGTTCTCTTAGCACTTTGCGTATGGGCAATCCAGGCCTGTCATAGTCCATATTAAAAATCCCTGCATCCACGAAACAATCCATCATATCCAATGCAGGAATGCGCTTGACGTCTTTGTTCTTCTCAAAGTAATCTGCTAATACTTGGTTTATCTTTTTTATTTTAACTTCGTTCATACTCTTTTTACTTTTTAGAATTTACTTTCAACAATCTCTTTAACAACTTTCCAAAGTCTCAGTTTCTCTTCAAAAGGTTTCCCCAGAGAATTTGATGTAGAAGGAAGCGGAATAATCTTGCAGTTCCACTTCAAACTATTTGCAGAAAAGTTCTGTTCAAACACATTCTTTGTCTCGCCAGTTCCATTCAATATAATTGCAGATATCGACGGATGAGACACCAAAAAACCATCAATATCGTTAGGCGCATATCCCTTGATATTTGAATCAAGACTCCCTTCCCTGTCTGCCTCTTTCATGCAGTCCCAAAGTGCAATCCGATTACTAGTCATGAACTCTTTGTCAGACATACCCATAGGCCTATCAAACAAACTTTCCATTATCTTAAAGAAAGAATTGTGTGACTTGTTCTGGTAATACGCTTGCGCTGCTAATGATTTTTCGCCAGGGAACGTTCCGAGTATGAGCACTTTGGGGTTCTCGCCAGACCACGCTTGTAATCCTATTTTCATTTGTTCACGACCCAAAGGTAGCATTTTTTTTTCGACAACAACAGCGCTCTGATTGACAAAACGCTTACCATCAGAGATTTGTATCTCACCATTATCTATCAGCCTATGGAATTTATCGATTGTCATGTCTGTAATCCCATAGTCACTGCCATAAAAACCCAAATCACGCATTTTACTACGAATATTCTTTTGCTGAGTTCTTTCTGCATTACATCTTTTGATGATAAGTGATTCTATCAACTCAATCTCTCTCTTGCTAAATACGTTTTTACCCTTCATATTCTTGACTATTTAACTGTTTACGTAATTGCTTGTACTTTTTGATCCATTGTTTAGCATTGACCTTAAGAGTATCTCTGAGGTCATACAATGGCTTATAACTCTGATTATTTGGCCCACCCATCTGACAAACAAACTGGTGGATTGTTTTGTTAATCACATTATGCGTATGGTCTTTCAAAACCACATATACTTGATTCTCCTTGAAATTTATATAAGCCCCCATGATACTATAATCCGAAACAGGAAGCCTAATCCCTTCTTCGAGAGAATAAGTCCCTGTGTCTGTATAATCATACAGATAATTGTAGATTTGATGTCCAATTCTCATTCTTTTGATTTTTGTTTACGTCCCTAGTTATGTCCCCGGCGATGTCCCCAATGGTGTCCCTGACCGTGTCCCCGTAAATGTCCCCGGCTATGTCCCCAAGTTCAAAATTTGACTTTTTACAAATATACAAAAATCTTTAGAAATACGTATAGAATAAAGGCTAAAAAACGTTAACTTGCGTAGTATTCACGGTATTAGCGCATGTTTTAGCAATTACTAATGAGCATTCTATTCTATTTCGTAAGTTTGTAGCAGATAGTTTTCAATCTCATTCGTGTAGATGGGCGCAATACGCTTTTTACTATGCATAACAACATGTGTGGAATTGTGACCAGGATCTTTTCTTGCGGAAAAAAGTTGATTATTAATCATCTGGGTACAGGAAAAACAATATCGTTTGTTTTCACTAAATTTTCTAATACGACAAAGAAAATTGCCAAACCTCCCCCAACGACTATGAACTGGATTAAGTACAATATCCGTCTTATTAAGCAATTTCGTAAAACGCCTTTTTAAATCTATGCGATTTGGCCAGCGAAACTCAGCACAACCAGTGTTGCCTTTTAGAATATTATTTTCGCCACATTGGATTATTAGGAATTTTATCCCTTCCACCTCAAATTGACGATGCTGCTCCATTTCATCTATTAGAATTTCAATATTATGTTCTGTAGCCCCTGCTGAATCAAAATAAATTTGATGGGTTTGAAGATCGGAGATTTTACCATTATGCAACAAATACAATCTATTTCCTTTTAAACCATATGACTCATTCAATTCGAATAATGCAGTAACATGCTTCTGGCCAATATTGTTATTAATTGTATGCAGATCTTCTTTGCTCTTTAAAACGTGTTCGCTAAACATAACAAAGTCAGCCTTTGTTTCTTTGAGAATACTAGATATGGTATCAATACGATACTTGCGCTCTTTTCTTGTCAGACGACAACAGTGGAATGATACTAGTTGTATTTCCATAAATAATATCCAATTTAATTATCACGCTCACTTTTTCATCTGCTCATCAATGAATATCTGTATTTCTCCCAAGTCTCCTATTTCTTTAGGGAGTACGAACATATTGTTCGGATTGGCATACTTTCTGAAATGCTCCTGTATATCTTTTATATCAAGTTCTTCTATGGATTTATTGCTGTTGAACCCAACAGGTTCTATGTGACATAATTTCCATTCTGGAAGTGAGTAAGCTCCTAAAGGTTTGGTATATTTGCCTTTCTCCAAAATATCTTTCGTTTGCATAAAAACCATTGGTATTTCATTGCATGATAACATCTCCTTGAGTTGACTAAGTGTATATGTCTTGCCATTCATCACACAATAATAAACCCAAATTGCAAAGGTGTTGTCACTCACGATAATTTCACGACCGCTGGGGTGAATGAATGATTGTCCCCTCTTGTTTGTATCCTTTCTTATAATCAATGGCATATTATTGTCAGCAATCCATTCATCAATCACATGCTCCCAATTCTGTAACACATCATTATCTATATGTGGATTATGCTCTGACATTCTCCATAGGCGACCTATTTCCCTAATCTTTTCACGGATATCATTTCCTATTAGGTCTCTTATGGGCTCATGGACTTTCGTCTTTATTTTCAAATTGGGTGGAGCATCAGTCAGGAATTGCATTGCTTTTCTGGTTGGAGATTTCATGCTATACAATCTTCCTTTCCGATAACTCTCTGTTTTTACAATATTGGGGAATGTATTGTAGAACTCGGCCTTTGTCATCTGAAAAACGCCACAAGGAGTATGTACCGCGAATATATCGTAATTGTTCAACGGTTCAATAACATCAGCCTTAAAGCACAATCTACTAGATGAATACTCTATCATACTATTTTCCTTTATGCATATGTTAGAATAAAACTGCAATGATTTAGTGTAATACTCCTTATTGAGAAAGATATTCTATGTTTACTTTGATGATACCAATAATTCCTTCACATCCACATCGAGGTGGCGTTCAATCTCGTAGAGCTGTTCCACAGATGGCTGAACCTTCTTTCTTTGGAAGCGTCCCAGAGGGCCGAGCGGTTGGTCATCCAGCGTGAAACGGTACTGATATTATGGCCCATCTGTTCAGAGAGCCATGTGCCAGTCTTTTCTTTCTCAGCCAAAACAATCTTGACCTGCGGTCGAGCCTGCTCCCGCTCGGCAGAGTCGAAGCTAACTTCACTCTGCACTCGCTTACTCGCAGCCTTTAGCCTGTTATATTTGTGAATTTCCATTTGCTTTTAGTTATTCTTGCCCAACATTGAGCGTTCTGTGCGCAAATATAATCAAAAATATCGAGAATAGGATGATTCGTGAACATAAATTAAGAAAAAGAGTGGTCTTTTCTCTTGATATGGTATCATTCCGCACTGATTTCTGCTTGCAATGCCGTAGAAGGGTGTAGCCTAATACGCACTTTTCTGTGGAGTGCCACACAAAGATGCTTGTCTGCTTTCTGATGAGCAAGCTCGGCAGACATTAGGGTCTCTACAGGTGTTTGGATACCCTGACGATATAGACCCTCGTTTCATCGACTGTTATCATTTCTCATTTGTGTATGGCCCAGACGGAAAACCCATCACCGACCGAACGGGAAATCCCCTGAAATATGAGCCCGAAAAGGTGCAACTCGACCTCAGCGGTTCGCCATACGTAGAGACGGCAGGCGCACGCATGTACAAATACCAGTTTGACAAGAATGCTATCAAGGACGGCAAACTCATTGACAATGACATCGTGCTCTTCCGCTATGCCGACGTGCTGCTGATGCGCGCCGAGGCAAAGGCACGCTTAGGACAGGACGGCAGCTCCGACTTCAATGCTATCAGGGCGCGTGCAGGAGCAAAACCTCGTGAATGTACACTCGATAACATCCTTGACGAACGCCTGCTGGAACTCTGTTGGGAAGGTTGGCGCCGACCAGATCTCATCCGATTCAACAAATACAAGTCGCTCTATGAGGGTCCTGATGCCATCGACGAGTCTGATGGCCACACCACCGTATTCCCGATACCCGCCGATGTGCGTGCGCTCAACAACAACCTGACTCAGAACCCAGGTTACTAAACCAGCGGAGGGTTTCTGGTAGGCACGATACAAAATCTATGAAGCACAATATTTAAAATATACCAACGTCGAACCAACGACGGCCGAACGACGGCCGAACGACGGCGGAACGACCTTGCTACGATATAGCTTGGAAATACCCGCTCAGCTCTGCAGTATCCTTCTGTCGATTAAAATTTTTGTGAAAAATCTGGGTAAATATTTGGAACTTTGGCTAATTTTTCGTATTTTTGTGACAAATTATACCCAACAACATATGAAGATAAAATTGGTTTATTTAGTTTTGGTGGCATCTATGCTGTCAGCTTGCCAGCAGAAACAACAAACAGAGACTGCAAATTCTAACAACCTCTTCTCGACGCTTCTTGGCAAGAGTGAGGCAGAAGTGCAGGCACGCATCGACAGCGTGTGGACACACTTCTTTACGCCAGGCGATATCAGGAAGTATGATGCCGACGGCGAGAAATGCGTGTATTACGAGGTGGGTGACTCGATGGGCATCATCGTAGATACCGGCAGTAATGACGTTCGTACTGAAGGTATGTCGTATGGCATGATGATCAGCCTACAACTTGGCAAGCGTGAAGTGTTCGACAAACTCTGGCGATGGGCCAAGACCTACATGGCATACCCCTCTGACAGTCCTTGGGACGGCTATTTCTGTTGGCAATGTGCCCTCGACGGAAAGCAGATAGGACAGAGCAACGCCTCCGACGGTGAAATCTATTTCGTCACAGCCCTCTTCCTCGCTGCCGAGAAATGGGGCGAGCCGCAGTATGCTGCTGATGCCAATGAGATTCTTCACAAGGTAACATCGAAGGACGGCAAGGCATCGGGCATCTATAACCTCTTCGACGACTCGACGCATCTTGTCACATTCGTTCCTAATGAGGAGGTTCACTGGTATAGCGACCCGTCCTATTGTCTGCCTGCCTTCCTCGACCTCTGGGCAGAAAAGGCCGATGCGAAGAACGACTTTTGGCGCGAAGCTGCCGACAAAGCACGTTGGCTGCTGGAGGCTTCACAGGACTCAGTGACAGGACTCTATCCCGACTACTGTCTCTTCGACGGGAAACCCTATCGCCGTCCGAACTTCGACTACAATACCGACCGCTATCAGTATGATGCCATCCGCTGTCCGATGAACGTCGGCATGGATTATTATCTCACGGGTAAGGCCAAGGATGCCCAGCGCACGATGATGCGCCGTCTGCTGACATTCTTCAAGAACGAGGGATTCAACGGTGGACAGTTCAACCTCGATGGCACTGAGCCTACAGGCAACTATACCGAGGGTATGGCCGGAGCCAATGCCGTGGGAGCCTTTGCGCTGGCCGATAGCGACAGTGAAGAGGATCGTGCCCTGGCCCGCGAATATGTGCAGCGGCTCTGGGATGTCCAGCCACCAACAGGCAAATGGCGGTATTATGTCGGCATGGTGTATTTCCTCTCCATGCTTCATGTATCAGGTAACTTCACACTCTGAATGAATCTTATTCAATAAAATCAAAGTGGTAGAAGCGCCGAATTTCGAATACAAGTACGACCTGGCTTACAGGAAGTCGTTTGCTGCACGTCTCAGTTTCCGTATCATGGGTATTGCGGCAGGCGTATTCTTGGCGGCTGTAGTGCTGTTCTTCTATTTCACTGGCGACAGCATGACCCTGCCGCTGACCCATCAGATCGTGAAATACGGCATCATCGTATTCATTGTCGGACTGATATCGCTTTTTGTGTTCTGCACTTGGGCTATCTACCAGATGTCAAGCCCACTACGCCAGTTTACCGACTCGGCGGTGAGCATCGCCGACGGCAATCTTGACACGCCATTACCAAAGATTCACTCAGAGGACGAACTGCTACAGCTGCGCAACGCGTTTGAGTATATGCAGACCTCCCTGAAACAGCATATCAACGAACTTCAGGCAACCACTGCCAGCAAGGAGCGACTGCAGAGCGAACTCATCATTGCCCACGACATACAGATGGGGATGCTGACCACCGTGTTTCCAGAACGCGACGATCTGGATTTCTTTGCCTCGATGACCCCTGCCAAGGAGGTGGGAGGCGACCTGTACGACTTCATCATCGAAGACGACGAACTATTTTTCATCATCGGTGACGTGGCCGGCAAGGGCGTGCCTGCATCCCTCTATATGGCTGTCACACGTACCCTCTTCCGTCATCTGGCGGGTAACTATCAGAGTGCTGCCAACATTATGCGCGAGATGAACCACGCCATTGCATCGACCAACGAATCGATGGTGTTTGTAACGGCCTTTGTTGGTGTGCTCGACCTACGCACTCACCACCTTACCTATTGTAATGCTGCCCACAACGCCCCAGCACTGATACATGCCGACGGACAGTGTCAGCTGCTGGATGTCGAGACCAACCTGCCCATCGGCATTCAGGATCACTACCGCTACGAGGAACAGCAGATAGCATTCCCTGAGAATACCGCACTTTTGCTCTATACCGACGGACTGACAGAGGCCATGTACATATCTGCCGACGGCAGCAGGAAGCTCTTTGGCGAAGACAGACTGCTGCACGATCTGGAAAAGAACAGACAAGCATCTGCCATCGAGGTCATAGACTATCTGAAACAGCATGTCAACGTGTTTGCCGACGGAACGGTGCAGGGCGACGACCTGACGTTACTTTTCCTGCGTCACGGTGCATCGCGTAAGAACGATTCAACGGCTCCTCGGCGCATCATCATGAAAAACGAGATGACAGAGGTGAGCCGTATGCGTGGTTTCTTCCACTCTATATGCCGTGAACACGATATCGATGAAGACACGTTCAAAACACTCAACCTCGCCATCGAAGAATGGGTGGCCAACGTCATCAACTACGCTTATCCCAAGGGCATCAGAGGGCATGTGGAGCTGACGGCAAAAGTGTCTGAAGGCATACTGACGCTGGTTATCAAGGATCATGGTACACCCTTCGACCCCACACAGCATGCAGACGTTGATGTGGATGCTGAGTTGGACGAACGCCAGATAGGAGGTCTTGGCATACACCTCGTGAAGGCCATCATGGACACGATGCACTACGAGCGCACGGCCGATGGCTATAACGTACTCACACTAACGAAAAATTTAAATATTAAATAATTAAATCATTAAAATATGAATATTGAGATTAAAGAACAAAATGGTTCCTATCTTGGAATCCTTACCGGCTGGATCGACACAGCCGATGCATCACAGTTTCTGGAAGACCTGAAACCCTTGATGGCCAATGCCAACAAGAGTATCGAACTTAACTGCAGCCAGCTTGAATACATATGCAGCCTGGGCCTTCGCGGTCTGCTACAGCTGAAAAAGGAAAGCACCGCCAAAGGAGGCAGTATGATACTGACCCACGTAGAGGGCGAAGTGGAAAAGATTCTCAAAATAACAGGCTTCAACAAACTGCTCGACATCCGATAACTGGGACTATCATTTCTTCAACAGATATCGGATGATGAGATAGCCACCGATGATCTGAAGGAGTAAACCAGGCCAGCCAATCGTGAAGTCGGCAATGGTAGCAGCAATACCGCCAGTCAGGATAAGTTCGCCAAGTGCTTCGATAACTTTAGTTACGAGTATAACACCAAGAAGCAGCGACAGACTGACTATATTGAAGTGCTGTGCTGTCAGTCCGGCAACGAGGGCGAGAACGGCGAGTTTCATTGTCATCACGGGCAGAATCTCCCACGCAGGCATACCTGTCAGCAGATGGTTCACCAACGGCGATGCCAAGGCCGCGAGCAGTCCTGTCTTCCAGCCGAACTTATAGGCTCCGACAAGGATCACCAATGACAGGGGGGAGAAGATGATGCCGCCCTGAGGAATGAGGTGGAACACCTGAGGCAGTACCAGGTTGCAGGCCACAAAAATGGCGGCCCACATGTAGGTCTTCGCCTCGTCATAATTCAATGTGTAAAGTCTTACTGTTGCTTCCATATTTTTACATTAAACATTAAAGATTAAACATTAGAAGTTGACGGCGACACCGCCCATGAAGGTGGCACGGGGCATGGGATAGCCAAGATTGATTTCGTACTTCTGTGCGAGGAGGTTTTCGCCACGAACCCAAAGGCTGAAGTTACGGGTGGCTGCATAAGTAACGCTGGCATCGAGCAGCGCAAAACTCTCTTTCTTCTCGTCGGCACCAACAGCAGTATAGAGATTATTGATGTACTGAAGGCCGAGCGTGGCGAGCCATTTGCCACTGCGGTAGTTGGCTCCTACATAGGCTGTCAACTCTGGGGCGGCAAGCACCTTATTCTTCATGTGCAGATAGGCACCATTGGCGCTCAGGCTCCAGTGGCTGTCCACCTGATAGGCGGCCTCCAGTTCGAAACCCCAGTTCTCAATCTCGCCCGTGTTCACGTTGCGGGGCTTACCATCCACCTGCTGTGTCTGAATCATATTATCACCTTTGATATAATAGAGGTTAGCGCCATAGGTGAAGTGACTCTGTCGATGCTTCCACGACAGCTCGTAGTTCCACAAGCGCTCAGGTTCCAGGTCGGTGTTCGAGGGGGGATAAAGATACATCTCGCGCATCGTGGGATTGCGGAAACCCTTGCTGGCCATTGCCTTGATCTCGCCTGTCGAGATAGGACGGATGACGATACCTGCCTGCGGCACCCATTCTGAGCCGGTGATGGAATGATAATCGAGACGGATACCTGCATCGATGGTCAGCCAATCAAGCAGATCCTGACGGAAATCGACATAGCCCGCTATCTCGTTACGATATGACTTGCCGCTCTGTTTGTTGGGAGTATCCAGAATCTCACCCGTAGCCTTCGACGTGTAGTAGGCATTGCCATAAATGTGCATGTAATCGATTCCTGCCGTCACGCGGTTACCTTCAAAGAGCTGGATACTCTGATAAAGGGAAACGCCCGTCAGGGCATCCTTCGAGCGGAAATAGCGCTGTGTGGGAGCGGTGGGGTCAGTGGTACCATCGTCAATCTTATGGCGTCCGAAATTCGAATAGACACTCAGTGCACCACTGGTATGGCCATAATGGTTCTCCAAGGCGGCAGAAACGACACCACGGGTAATCCACTGGTCGGCATCATACATGGGTTTATCGACAGTACCCGGATAGCTGGCATTGAAGTGCGTCACGTTAGCATCGATGTAGGCATTCCAGTGGTCATTGAAGTCATAGCCTAGCTTTAAGTAGCCGCCGTACTGCTCGAAGCCCATGCGGGGACGGTGGTTGTCGGTGCGGTTATACTGTGCTGAGACGGTACTGCTGAACTTGCCACTGCGTACCTGGTTCGAGGCCTCTGTCTGGATGGTGCCGTAACTGCCTGCACCCAATTGGATGTTGGTGTTCACGCCATCCTGCTTGGCCTGACGGGTCACGATGTTCATCACACCGCCCATGGCATTGCTGCCATAGAGCACCGATGCCGGACCACGCAGCACCTCCACGCGCTCAGCCATCAGCGTCTGATAGCTGTCGCTGATAGGGTGCCCGTAGATGCCCTGATATTGAGGATGACCATCGATGAGCACGAGCAACTGGCCTGCGCTACCCGTGATGCCACGCAAGTTGATACCACCAGCCGCACCCGTCGATACACCATAACCCATCATGGACCGGCTCGTGACGAAGAGTCCTGGTACCTCACGCATTACCGTTGGTAACACGCTTGGCTGGTGCTCTGCTGTCAGTGTCACACGGTCAATGACCGTCACCGTCATTGGCAAGTGGCGCACATCGGCAGCACCTCTCGATCCTGTTACTACTACTTCCTGAAGAGCCAGAGAGTCTGCCAAGCTATCAGCAGACACTTGCCCTGATGGAATAACCGTCAACATCATCGTCAGCATGACAGTAAAAGATTTCATCTTTTTCATTCTATTGTCGTTTAGTTTTCTATTGAATAAATAAAGGTGCAAAACTCCTTTTATTCTCCTTCAATGTTGATTTTGGGTATGCGCCCGTCTTTCATGCGCTGGAATTCGCGGAAGGCAGTAGTGCGACGGAAACCGTTGCCTCCAGAGGGGATGCCATCGTGATAGAAGAGGTACGACTTACCCTTGAAATCGATGGTGCCACCATGGATGGTAAACGAGCCTGGTGACTCATCGGTAATACGGCCCTCGTAGTGCCACGGGCCGTGGATGCTCTTGGCTGTCGAGTAGGCCCAGTGCTCAGGCACGCCACCTGCGGCATATTCCAAGAAGTAGGTATCACCAATCTTATAGAGCCAGGGAGCTTCCTCAAAGTTCGTCTTCATCACCTTCTTGTGGAGCTGGTAGTCCATCTTCATACATTGGGGACCGAACTGTGCCTCGTCGTCCAGCATGGGGCGCATGTCGCAGATGCCGTTGTTGGCAAAACTGGTATCGATGCTGATCATGTCTTCGTTTAATTTGGCATACCAGCAACCGTTATTACCCCAGAAGAGCCATGCCTGTCCGTCATCATCGATGAACACCGTGGGGTCGATAAAACCAAAGTTGCCAGGAATCAGCGGACGGCCTATGGGATCAACCCAAGGTCCTTCCGGACGGTCGGCTACGGCGACGCCGATACCGTGGAGGTGCTTGGTGGTGTCCTCTGCAGCCACGTACCAGTACCACTTGCCGTTGCGCTC
>LXOW01137076.1_pt1 | contig 11889 bp, 8 predicted proteins | sample 1368591 | NCBI WGS metagenome assembly LXOW01 (sample SAMN04884650, study PRJNA319009) | bovine gut metagenome | isolation source: Cow rumen | host: Bos taurus | place: Italy: Legnaro (PD) | collected 2014-07-09
AGGCCTACCCTCCCCTCCGAAGCCATTCAATTCTATCGTAACAAGCTGGAATTCAGCGCTTCCTGTAGTCGCTGGATCCTCAAAGACGAAGACCCCAACGCCCTTACAGAGGCCCAGAAAGTGGGTTTAGGCTTCCATGTGGGCAAGTTTTTTGACAAGGTATTGGATATTGAACAGTGCTACCTTCAAAAGGAGCCTTCCAATGCCATCCGTCTGCATATCAAGCAGTTCTGCCTCGATCACGGCTATGAATTCTACAATATCCGTGAAAACCACGGTTTCTTCCGCAATATGTTTGTCAGAAGCACGGAGAAGGGAGATTTCATGCTCATCGTGGTATTTGCCTGTGAAGACAAGGAAAAGCGTGAGGCCCTGCTGGATTCCGTAGCGGCCGCTTTCCCCCAGATTACCAGCCTCTATTACATCATCAACGAAAAACTCAACGACTCCATAACAGACCAGTCCCCTATCCTCTACAAAGGCCAGGATGCCATTTACGAGGAAATGGAGGGCCTCAAATTCAAGATTGGTCCCAAGTCCTTCTACCAGACCAATTCGCGCCAGGCGTACCGTTTATACAGCGTTGCCCGCGATTTCGCAGCCCTTACCGGCAACGAACTGGTGTACGACCTTTATACTGGTACTGGAACCATTGCTCAGTTTGTGAGCAAGAAGGCTTCCAAGGTGGTAGGTATCGAGTACGTTCCCGAGGCCATAGAAGACGCCAAAGTGAACGCTAAGGCCAATGGCATTACCAACTGCCTCTTCTATGCCGGAGATATGAAAGACGTGCTTAACGAGGCTTTTATTGAGAAACACGGCCGACCGGATGTGATTATCCTGGATCCGCCCCGCGCGGGTATCCACCCGGACGTGGCCCAGGTTATCCTCAAAGCCGCTCCCGGCCGTATGGTGTATGTGAGTTGCAATCCGGCCTCGCAGGCCCGTGATCTGGCCATTCTGTGCCGGGATTATGAGATTACGGCCGTACAGCCCGTAGATATGTTCCCGCACACGATGCACGTGGAAAACGTGGTGGCGCTCAAGAGACGTTCCTAGTCCTTTACCCTTACCATCGTCTGGAGTTTCTCCCTTCGGCCATCTTCATACGTGACGTTGGCTACCAGCAGGTGGTCTCCTTTGCTCAGGGAGAAGGCGGTGGAAGACAGGACACTGCCGTCCCACATCCATTCCACTTCGCGGATCCGGATGTGTTTGGGTACCTTCAGGGCCGGTGTAAAGCGCTCTCCGGTGTGGTAGATGTCTTTTCCGGAATCAATGTACACATACCCCATCTGTTCCAGTGATAGGGCCGGCACTTCCCCGGCACCTGCGCTGAGCATCAGGTCCAGGTAGATTCCCTGGGAAGATGAATACAGCTCGTTCCAAGTTGACTGTTCCAGCGAGAAAAGGCTCCAGTAGCTGTTGCCCCGGTTTCCAGGGTAGACCACGCTGAGCGGGTTGTTGCCGCTGGCTTTTTCAAAACCGTATCCTATATAAACATCCAGGCCTTCCGGGATGCGGAGGTTTTCTTCCCGAAGATCCACCAAAATGCGGCGGAATTCTCCCAGGGTGGGGTTCTCCACCTTTTTGTTAAGGACACGGACCGGGCCGAAGTCTACCGTAACGTACATATCCCCCACCTCTTCATCCTGGGAAGTAATGTTGGGATAGCAGACAACCTCGGTGATCTGACGGCCTCCCAGGTTGCGGAGCTCCTGGGCCGTAAAGCGTACGGCACCTATGGCCACGGATTCGTGGAAGGCACCGGAGGCCTTGTCGGGGTCAAATTTCTCCAAGGCGGTATAATCTGCGTCTCCGGGAGTGCGCATTTCTACCATTACGCTGGCTATGCGGCTCCCCTCTTTGAAACCAAAGGGCAGAAAAGCGTCCAAATAGCCGTTTTTAGACACTTTCAGGGTAAAGGGGCCCTCCCCTTTCAGCGGCAGTACGAAAAAGCCTTCTGAGCCGGTTTTAACGAATACGGAAGAGCCGTCCAAGGTCACGGTAACATCAGACACCGGTTTGCCCGCAGTATTGCGAACCATGCCGCTTACTTGGGAACCCCGGTTGCGGACCACCCGGAAGCGGCTCAGGCCCTTTTCATTCTCAATACAGGTGAGCTGAACGCCCGTCCACTCCCCTTCCCAGTCCATGGGTTCGTACGCCAACTGGCTGCTGGCGCCCGGGAATACCAGGGAAGACGAATTGAGGAAGGCCGAACCATAATTGAGGGAGGTAAGGTCCGAAGAAGGGATGATATAAAAGCAGGGGTGAGTTCCTAAATTGTTGATATTATTATACTTACGCCAATTATCCCACAGCTCGATAGCCGGGACATCTCCCACGGTTCTCTCCGACCGGTCCACATGGTAGACCAGCAGGCCTTCGGGGAGCGGGGCGTCCCAGACCGTTCCGTCACGGGATTCAACCAGGAAGAACTCCCCTTCTGTCCGGGTGGGTATGAGGTAGGCCTGGTTGTGCTGAACGGGCCCCAAAACGACTTCTCCGCTTTCCGGAAGCTCGGGAATCTCCTGGATCCAGCCCAGCAACATGCGCTCCAGGGCATTGAGATAGGGCGGCGTGCGGTCTTCGTTGTTATACAGGCCGCGGCACATGATGGAAAAGTCGTACAGGCCTCCGGCATAGCCGTCCTGGCCTTCGTTAACGTCGTAAAAGTCCGGCAGGCCCAGGGCATGGGCCATCTCGTGGCAACTGATGCCAATGCCCATGGGGTGGTTTCCAGTGGCGCCTCCCAGTTCGGCCGAACAGAAATAAGCCCCCAGCTTGACCTCGTCAAAGAGGGCATCCCGGGTTTGCGGTTCCATTGCGTCCTGGATGTTCCAGTGGTGGGACCAGATGGCGTCGGCCGGGCCTCCTTCGGCCTGATCTGTGCCGGCGAAGTAAAAGATGCAGAGATCTACCAGGCCGTCTTCGTCCTTGTCATAAATGGAGAAGTCCACTTCTTCGTCCAGGAGGCGACAGGCGTCCAGAAGGGCCTCTTCCGGGGCTGTATCGTCTATTCTCTTGCCGTTTTTGATGATGTCTTTGCCATAGTACGCCATTTTCTTGTCCAGCGTTACAGGGCCGAAAACGTCAAAGACGGGCGTAAAGAGATGGAGGGAGTTGTCTGTGAAATAGTCCCGGACCGATCCCGTGGCACCGTTTACGTTGTATCCGGGCAGGTTGAGCATGTCCTGGAAATGCTGCAGGGGCTCTTCCAGGGTGAAATGTACGTCCGAGAACTCCAGGATAACCACGGGGATGTGTACCTCTCCCACACGGGGAATGACCTGCTGGGCCCGCAACCCCGTATAGGTAAGCAGGAAAAACAGACTCCCTATGAGAACGCGGTGCTTCATCTGGACAGGACAAAATAGGTGGAATCGTCTTTCTTGAGCCAGATGCCGTCTGCGGTGAGCTTGAGCACAAGAACGCCGGTATATTCTTCTGACTGAAGGGTATAGCCGTTAACCAGAACCCGGAACAGGAAGGAGATACTGTCCCCTTCCTTGAGTCTGGCCGGAACGCCATAAATGCCCAGAACCTTTCTTTCTCCAGGGTCCAGCATACGGAATGTGAGGGTGCCGTCCGGGCATTGCAGCGTGGAGAGCTGATGCCGTTCTGCGTTGTAAACCTGAGAACCGCCCGGAACGCCGTAGGCACCGGGAACCACAACCTGCACAATGGGATCCTCTTTCCCGGGTTCGGGAGGTGTGGGCTGGCGGTGGCCGCAGCCCAAAAGAAGAAGCAGGGATAAGGCTCCCATCCATCTTCCCCATTGTCTTTTTGCAGTAAAGCTCATCAAATTTAGGTTTACGCTACCTACAAATGTAGGTAAATTCTCCTAGATTTACTAATTTTGTACCGCAAAACTCGAATCTATGGTTTCTTCCATCATATGGCTGTTGCTGGGTTTGGCCCTGGTAGTCTTCGGGGCCGATTATCTGGTAGAGGGCGCCTCGTCGGTAGCCCGTCGTTTCGGCCTTAGTGAATTTGTCATTGGTCTTACCATTGTGGGTATGGGCACTTCGGCCCCTGAGATGGTGGTGAGCTTTATTGGCGCCATCCAAGGCAATGCCGATATTTCCGTAGGCAATGTGGTTGGGTCCAATATCTTCAATACCCTTCTCATCCTGGGCATTACGGGAATTCTTCTTCCCGTGGCCATCACCCCGGAAAACCGGAAGAAGGATATCCCGGTCAATATTGTAGTTACTCTCATGCTTATTGTTCTGGGCTTCAAGCATTCCCTTCTTGGAATCGGAACCGATGGTTTAACCAGAATTGACGGTGCGGTACTGATTGTTCTCTTCGCGGTTTATATATGGCAGAGCTTTGCCGGAGGAAAAGAAAAGAAGGAAGAAAAGGCCGAAGAAGAAGCCAAGACCGTGAAACCCGTCTGGGCGGTCCTCATGATTCTGGGTGGCCTGGGTGCGCTCATCTGGGGTGGCAATCTCTTTGTGGATTCCGCTACGGATATTGCCCACCGCCTGGGTGTAAGCGACAAGTTCATTGCCATTACCATCCTGGCCGGCGGCACTTCCCTGCCGGAACTGGCCACCTGCGTGGCGGCCGCCGCCAAGAAGAAAGGGCAGCTGGCGCTGGGTAATATCATCGGCTCCAACCTTTTCAACATCCTGCTTATCCTGGGCGGTTCGGCCCTTATCCATCCCCTCTCCTTCGAGGATATTTCCTTTATTGACATGGGGGTGCTGCTGGTAAGCGCCCTGGCCCTGTGGACCAGTTGTATAGTGGGCAAAAAGAACATCCTGGACCGTCTGGACGGTGCATTCCTCGTGCTGGTCTGGCTGGGTTATATGGCCTATCTGATCCTTCATCTGTAGTATGCGCAGGTCCCTTCCCATCCTTATAGCCTTGCTCCTGACGGCCCTTTCTTCGGCCCGTGCACAGGATAAACAGTGGGTCAACCACCTGGCTCTGGGCATTACGGCCGGGGTAGACGGTGCCGGCCTCGAACTGGCGGTCCCCTTCTCTCCGTATGTGCAGCTGCGCGCCGGCTATTCCATCTTCCCTTATTCCATCAAGAAGACTTTGGATTTGGAAGAGGATTTCAAGGAACAGGGTTTGGACTTTGGGGCCGTTCCCGTGTTTGCTACCGTCTGGAAAGGCGGCACCGGAAAAGTATTGCTGGATATCTTCCCGGGCCGAAAGACCGGTTTTCGCATTACGGTAGGTGCCTACATAGGTCCTGGAAAGGTTTTTCATGGCTATGGTGACCTCAGGGAGCATTTTGAGGAGGATGATTACGCCACTCGGGTTATGACTTACAATACGTTCTCTTTTACAACGGATCCCAAAGGCTATGTTCAGGTAGACGGTATCATGAAGAACGTGGCCCCTTATGTGGGCGTTGGTTATGGCCGCGCCATCAAACCCGACAGCAGGCTCCGTTTTAGCGTGGACCTGGGAGGAATCATTACCGGAGGCCTCAAGGTCCAGACGTATAATTACAGCGAAAACATTAAAGGAGAACCGGTTGTGCTGCACAGCAGCGACCTCAAGGATCCTAAGGACGGCCGCCAGCGTGACAAGGGCTGGATAGACCGGGTTACCAAGTTCCCNNCAACTAAATCCCAAACCCTATGTCTGTTACCATCAAGACTGTTGAAACCAAGGCGGAACTGAAAACCTTTATCAAGTTCCCCCTGGATCTCTATAAAGACTGCCCGTACTATGTTCCCAACATCTTTATGGACGAAATGTCCGCCCTGGATGAGAACAAGAACCCTATGGGCAAGTACTGCAAGACCCGCAAGTTCCTGGCCTATAAGGACGGGAAAGTAGTGGGCCGCGTCATTGCCATCATCAACGAGATTGCCAACCGCGACTGGAACCACTCCGAGGTCCGCTTTGGCTGGATAGACTTCATTGACGACATGGAGGTCTCCAAGGCCCTGATCGAGGCTGTGATAGCCTTTGGCAAGGAGTACGGAATGACGCAGATCAGCGGTCCCCTGGGCTTTACGGACTTTGACAGCGAGGGCTGCGTGGTGGAAGGATTCGATGATATCTCCTCCTTCGCCCTCAAGTTCAACTATCCCTATTACGCCAAGCATTTCGAGGCCTTGGGCCTGGCAAAAGCCAACGACTGGCTGGAGCTTCGCATCTTTGTGCCGGATGCCGTTCCGGATAAGGTGGTCCGTGCCTCCAAGATGCTTACGGAGCGTTATGGCCTGCACGTTCGCAAAATTACCAAGCGGGAAATCAATAAGGAAGATTACGGGCATAAGGTTTTCGACCTCATTAACCGTACCTACAGCCAGCTGTATGATTTTACGGTCCTTCCTCCGGAAGTGATTGACGGCTATATCAAGATGTATCTGGGCCTTTTGGATCCCAAGTTCATAACCCTGGTGGAAGATCCCGACGGGAAACTGATTGCCGTGGCGCTTACCATGCCTTCCATTGCCCGGGCTGTCCGCAAGGGCCGGGGCTATATGTTCCCCCTGGGCTGGTGGTACCTGCTCAAGTCCATGTACATCAAGTATGAGGAAGCCCTCGAGCTCCTGATGATTGCCGTGGAGCCCGAGTGGAGAAACAAAGGCGTTCATGCCCTCCTGTTCAATGAAATCATCCCCAACCTCCAGAAGGGCGGTTTCAAGTACGGAGAATCCAACGCAGAGATGGAAAGCAATACCAGCGTCCAGAATATCTGGAATGCCTACGAAAAGGAATTCAAGCGCCGTCGCCGCGTATTTACCAAAGAGATTTAAATGTCTGCTTCATCCGTGATGCTGCCTCCGCTCCCCGAGCGGATGAGACCCAGGACGCTGGACCAGTATGTGGGCCAGCGTCATCTGGTAGGAGAAGGCTGCATCCTGAGGAAGATGATAGAAAGCGGGAACCTGAGTTCCTTCATCCTATGGGGCCCTCCCGGTGTGGGTAAGACCACCCTGGCCCATATCATAGCTGAAACCCTGGACCGCGATTTCTACACCCTCAGTGCCGTTACGGCGGGGGTAAAGGATGTACGGGAGGTCTTTGACAAGGCCAAGGCCAGCGGCCTGTTCCGCCAGAAAGGGGCTCCCATCCTGTTCATAGACGAAATTCACCGTTTCAACAAAGCGCAGCAGGACGCCCTTCTGGGAGCGGTTGAGAACGGAACTATCGTGCTGGTGGGTGCCACCACGGAAAACCCCTCTTTCGAGGTTATTACTCCCCTGCTTTCCCGTTGCCAGGTATTTGTGCTTAAATCCCTGGAAAAGGAAGATCTGCAGGTCTTGCTGGACCGTGCCCTCCACGAGGATGTCCTTCTCAAGGACAAGCCCGTGGAAGTGCGCGAAAGCGAGGCCCTGATGCGTTACAGCGGCGGAGACGCCCGCAAGCTCCTCAATGTGCTGGAGCTGGTGATTGACGCCCAGGCCGGCAAGAAGCCCATCGTCATAGACAACGAGACGGTAACGGCCTCCATCCAGGAAAACATGGCCATCTATGACAAGGATGGTGAGATGCACTACGATATCATTTCGGCCTTTATCAAGAGCATCCGCGGGTCGGATCCCAATGCTGCCATCTATTACCTGGCCCGGATGATTGACGGAGGTGAGGATCCCCTCTTCATTGCCCGTCGCCTTTGCCTGAGTGCCTCCGAAGACGTGGGCCTGGCCAATCCCAACGCCCTGCTGCTGGCCAACGCCTGCTTTGAGGTCGTGTCCAAGATTGGCATGCCGGAGGGCCGGATTCCCCTGGCCGAAACCACGGTCTACCTGGCCTCCTCCCCCAAGAGCAATGCCTCCTACATGGCCATAGAAAACGCCTTGGCCGAGGTTAAGAGCTCCGGTAACCAGCCGGTCCCCCTGGCCATCCGAAATGCGCCCACGCAGCTTATGAAGGACCTCCATTACTCCGACGGCTACAAATACGCCCACGACTATCCCGGCCATTTTGCCGATATGGAGTTCATGCCCGAGGCCCTGCGAGGAAAGGTCTTTTACGAGCCCGCAAAAAACAAGCACGAAGACGTGCTCCGTGCCTATCTCGAGGCCTGCTGGCCCAAATACTATCCCAAAGGTAAATAAAGAGGCGCTCTTCTGAGCGCCCGGGGGTGTATTNNATCCTTTCGTCAGAAAGGATAACCTACTCCGAAATGGATGGCAAAATTGTTATTTAGCCACTCGTTCGTGGGTACCCAACGCTCTCCTGCCGGACGGGCGGGGTCTCTAAGGCGGATACCCATATCAACGCGGATCAGGAGGAAATTGAGATTGAGACGGGCGCCGAATCCCCAGTTTAAGGCAATGGCATCCGGGAAAGTGCTCCATTTGAACTGGTCCGCTTCGTCAATACTGGTGGCTACGTCCCAGATATTACCGGCATCTAAGAACAGAGCTCCTTCCAATTTGGAAATGAGGGGGAAACGGTATTCTACGTTGGCCTCCAGTTTGAGCTCACCCACCTGGCTGGGGATGGTGAAGCCGTAGGACTCCTGCGAAGTGCCCGGGCCCAGCGTACGGGCCTGCCAGCCACGCATGGACATAGCACCACCGGCATAGAGCAACTGTTCTACCGGAGCGGAATCGGAGTTGCCGTAACCATAGGCTATACCGCTTTCAAAGTGAAGGGCAATGGCGTGCCGGTCTTCTTTACCAAAGCGGAAAACCTTGCCCAGATTGAGGTCTGCACGGACATACTGTGCGTAAGGAGTGTCCCAGATGGTGTGTTTGGTGCTGTCTTCTTCCAGTACGGGCAGCCAGCGGTTGAACAGACTTACTACGTTGCCGGACAGATCCAAAGCCAGTCTGGCGTAATGGTAGGGAGTCATGGGCACGGAAGAGGCATCGGTTGTGTAGTATAACGTACCACCCACTCCCAAGTCTACGTTATCCATATAGGAATAGAAAACGAAGGGGTTGGTTTCAAGCAGCTTGAGCATGAAGTCTTTGTCCATGTAGTACATATGGGTCAGGTTGGCCCGGATGGGAGACAACTTGTAGAAGAAGTTCTGCTTGATGCGGCCGTTGTACGTAAAGGCCGTGGAGATGATGGAGCGGCGGAATTCGGGCCTGTCCTGATAGCTGAAAGCGGCCGAAATGTCCGTGTGGGGAATGTTAGGGCCGGTAAAGATGCGGTTGGGAAGGCCTATGAAGCTGGGGAAACGGAGCGTGGTGGAGACGCTGACTTCGGTGGAATAGGCTTTGGACTTGGGGCGGAACTGGAAGTTGCCCTTGACGCCCAGGTTGAGTTCTTCTCCCCCGTGGAAAATATTTCTGTGATAATAGGTTAGCTGCGGCGATATGCCAAACAGGCCGGTGGAGTTGAAGGAAGCCTCCAGGTTGGTCTTGAAACCCTGCAGGCCGGAATTACGCAGGGAGATGTTACAGTCTACCTGATCATCCGAAACCGGTTCCAGGTTGATGTTTACCCCCGTGAGCACGCCCACGCTGGAGAAACGGCTGTAATTGGTGTTGATATCCTTCTCGTTGTACAGCTGCCCGGGCCTCAGGATATTAAGGTTCTCCAGTACGGAAGGCCTGATCTTTAGCTTTTCCGGGTGCGTGATGTTGACCTCCGAAAGAGTGAATTTCTTATGTTCACGGGCCGAAGATGGGGCATCCCCCAGGGCATAGTCCCGGATGGCGAAATGCAGCTTGGCCTGGCCGTCGTGCGTGAGCGTATCGGCCTCAAAGGCATAGAAAGACTTGGTGAAGCCATAGTAACCCAGGGTGCGGAAGTAGGCGGAGGAACGGTCGGCCTCCTTTTCCAGGGCTTCCTCGGACAGGTAATCCCCCTTTTCCACCGAGCTGTTGGGAAGGTCTTTAAGGAACTCTTCCTGGAAAGTACCATAGGTGGGAACTTCGTAATCTATGTCGCTGATTTTATAGCGGTTACCCAGCTTTATCGAATACGTTACATAAGCTTTCTTTTTGATCACGTCCACCTTACTGCTTACCTCTGAACCATAGTAACCAATGTAGTTCAGGTGGTTGGCAATGTTGGCGACGCTCATCTCCACCTTGGTGGAATCGTATACGATGGGATCTGAGCCTATCTTTCTGAGGAAGCGTTTGAAAGGAGTTTTACCATCTCCGCTCCAGTTGTAAACGGAAAGGAGCGGATTCACACCCAGAAAGTAGGAATTGGGCTTGTGGCCTATGTAAGAATTGAGCCCGGAGACGTTGAAATCGGGGTCGTTGGTCTGGATGGTGTTTTTCCTGAGCAGGTACTCCCCTTCTGCCAGAGAACGGGTGGTGCTGCAGGAAACAGAAGCCATGAGGCCGGACACGCATATAAATATGAATATCTTCGGGTTCATTCTTACAAATGTAACACTTTTTTGGTTACCTTTGTACTCTCAATACTCAGATTTAAAGGATGAAAAACAAGTACATCGACCTCATCGACCAAACCTTCGACTTTCCCCAGGACGAGTTTATGGTTATGGACGGCAACCTGCTGTTCAATGACATTGACCTGATGGATATCATCGATAAGTATGGTACTCCGCTGAAAATCACCTATTTGCCCAAGATTTCCTCGCAAATCCAGCGGGCCAAGCGCCTCTTCAAGGTGGCCATGGCCAAGGCCGATTACCAGGGTGAGTATCACTACAGCTACTGCACCAAGAGTTCGCAGTTTGCCTTTGTGGTGCATGAGGCCCTTAAGAACGACATCCATCTGGAGACCTCTTCGGCCTATGACCTGGACCTCATCGAGGCCCTGGAGAAGGACGGTTCGGTGCAGAAGGAAGAGCTTTTCATCATCTGCAACGGTTTCAAGCGTCCCCAGTACATCCAGAACATCGCCAAAATGCGCAAGGCCGGCTGGAAGAACATCATCCCCGTCCTGGACAACAAGAACGAGTTCGAAGACCTGGCCGATCTGATTGAAGAAGATACCATGATGGGCATCCGCATCGCCTCGGAAGAAGAGCCCAACTTCGATTTCTATACCTCCCGCCTGGGTATCCGCTACTCGGATATCCTCAAGTTCTACAAGGACACGGTGGCCAAGTATCCCAACTTCCACCTCAAGATGCTGCATTTCTTCATCAATACCGGCATCCGGGATACCGCCTACTACTGGAACGAACTTTCCAAGTGCGTCAAGGTGTACTGCGAGCTCAAGGCCATCTGCCCCGAACTGGACAGCCTCAATATCGGCGGCGGTCTGCCCAACAAGACCTCCCTGGCCCAGGATTTCGACTACGAGTACATGGTAGAGGAAATCATCAACCAGATCAAGGTTACCTGCAACGCCAACGGCGTGGAAGAACCGGATATCTTTACCGAGTTCGGCTCCTTCACTGTGGGAGAAAGCGGCGCCACCATCTTCAAGATCCTGGATATCAAACAGCAGAACGACCGAGAGAAGTGGTACATGATTGACAACAGCTTCATGACCTGCCTGCCGGATACCTGGGGCCTGAACCAGCGCTTCATCCTGCTGCCCATCAACAAGTGGAACGACGAATACCAGCGTGTGTTCCTGGGCGGTCTCACCTGCGACAGCCAGGACTTCTACAACGCAGACTATCACGCCAACGCCATCTTCCTGCCCACCATCCGCAGCCGCCGGGAAAACCTCTATATCGGCTTTTTCCACACCGGCGCGTACCAGGAAGCCCTTTCCGGCTTTGGCGGCATCAAGCACTGCCTCATGCCTTCTCCCCGTCACATCCTCATTGACCGGGACAAGGAGGGCAATCTCATTACTTCCGTCTTCTCCGAGGAGCAGTCTTCAGCAAGTATGCTGAAACTGCTCGGTTATACTTTGTAACCCATGACGTTGACCGCTGCGGAAATCAAGTTTGTCAAGTCTTTGGCCCAGAAGAAATTCCGGGACAGCAGCGGTTTGTTCGTGGCCGAAGGGGAAAAGCTGGTGGCCGAGGCCCTGGCTTCCCGCTTCCGCGTAGAGAAGGTATACCGC
>LXOW01404415.1_pt1 | contig 11887 bp, 9 predicted proteins | sample 1368591 | NCBI WGS metagenome assembly LXOW01 (sample SAMN04884650, study PRJNA319009) | bovine gut metagenome | isolation source: Cow rumen | host: Bos taurus | place: Italy: Legnaro (PD) | collected 2014-07-09
GCGAAGATGAGATTCATCCAGTATTCGTCGAAGATGTTCAGCTGGGTATGGACGGCTTCTTCATGTTCATGCTCGTGTTCCAGCATACCGAAGGCAAGTGCCACAAGGAACAAAATCACGCCTAACAACAGGGCGATGCGCTCCGCGCTGGCGTGTTTCAGGTTACGGAAAGAGGATTTCTCGGGATGTGCGTTGTGCTCTTCGTCTTCCTCGTGGATTTGGTAACCTTCTTCGCAGCCTTCGTGATGGTGATGGGAGTGAGGCTTGGTAAACTTATCCACCAAAAGTCCCGCAAGGACAGCAATCACAAACAAAATCACCATCAGTAGCAGGGCTTCTTTGGGAATCATGGCGAGCATGACGAAGGCTTCGTCGCCCGACGAGGCAATCATCATGGCGATCAAGGCACCGAAACTCAGCAACTTGTGCGAGTACATCGACACAGCGGCGAAACCACCCATGCAGCCCGGGATAATGCCCAAACCAGCGCCTAAGACGACCTGCCCAACGCGGTTCTGGTGCAGCTTCGTGAACCATTTGCCGTGGGAATGAATGTTGACATACTCAATCATCAGCATCATGATAATCACTAAGCCAGTGATTAAGATGCTGTTTCTCAGTACATCCAAAAACAAATCGATGAAATCGTGCATTACTTTAAATTGAGCGGCAAAAATAATAATTATTATCTTTGCCGCGAAAAAGAAAAAAGACCGGAATACCCCAACCGTTCTCTTTACCGTCATTGCGGGCTTCGACCCGCAATCTCCCAAGCAAGAGGAATGTCTTTGCGTATGGGAGATGGCGGATGTTCCTCCGCCATGACGTCCAAGGACGAGTGTGGCAATTCTTGGCCCATTGTCATCGTAATATGAAAAAAGAAGATTGTTTTTATTTGGGCAAAGTCGTCAAGACGCACGGCCTGAAAGGGGAGGTGACCCTCAAAATCGATGCTGACGACCCGTCGGCATACGTCGACATGAAGCATTTCTTCCTCGAAATCAACAAGGTGCTGACGCCGTTCTTTGTGGATAAAATCACGCCGAGTGGCGATAAGTTTTATGTGGCCATTCAAGATATCAAGACGATTGAAACGGCGCAGAACTTGGTCGGAAAGACGGTGTATCTGCCTATGGAGATGCTGCCCAAACTCAGCGGCAAGCAGTTTTATTTCCATGAGATTGTGGGTTTCACCGTGGTCGACACCGAGAAAGGCGAGCTGGGACCCGTCACCGAGGTGCTGGAATACCCCACGCAGGCCATCCTGCAAATCATGAAAGGCAAGAAAGAAATCCTTATCCCCATCCTCGACCAAGTGATTCAGCGTGTTGACAGGGATAAGAAAATACTTGAAATAACCGCTCCGGAAGGTTTGATAGATATGTACTTGCAATGACCGATGCGCGCCCCTTCCACTTCAAGCATTTCAGCCTCTTTCATCACCGCTCGACGATGAAGGTGGGCACCGATGCCATTCTGCTCGGTCGCTGGGTGGAGGTGAAGCCGACGGATGTGGCACTTGACATAGGCACAGGTTGTGGCCTGCTGCCGCTGATGCTCTCGCAAAAAGGTGTGACCCATGTGGATGCCGTCGACATCGACAAGGCCTCAATAGAAGAGGCTACCATCAACTTCGAGGCTTCGCAGTGGCGTGAGCATTTGAAGGCCTGCCTTTCGGACATTGTTGATTTCCAAACGGATAAAAAGTATGATTTGATTGTTTCCAACCCACCGTTTTTCAACCGTGACTCCAAGTGTGACTCCGATCGCAAAAGCCGTGCGCGCCACAACGATGCAGGCTTGTCGTACGCCACGATTTGCACGGCGGTTGTCCGACTGATGCAGCCTGAAGGACGCTTTGCCCTGGTGCTGCCCTTCAATGTGATGGAGGCATTCCTGGAGGAAGCCGAAAAGGCGGGACTTTACCTGCACAAACGAATGACCATCATTCCCATAGAAGGGAAAGAACCCAATCGCGTCAACCTTGAATTGGGGTTTGTGCCTGTGCCTGAAGTAGGAGAGGAAACCTTTGTCATCCGCGATGCGGACAAGCGTTTCACGCCTCAATACAATGAATTCCTGAAGGAGTTTTATTTGGGGCTTTAGGTCCCTGAGCCCTGAGCCTGTCGAAGGGTCGAAGGGCCGTCTGTTTTAGTTTGAGCCTTTCTTCGAGCCTTCCTTATTCGCCTTGCTCCTGTGCTCATTAAAGATATACACCACCCGCAAAGTGATGCTGTTGTTGTATTGCAGGCGGATTTGGTTGGCCAACTGGAGACCTTCGTCGGTGTAGAACATCCTGGTGCGGATGGGGCGCAGCGAATACTGGTAGCGTAACTCCGCGTGGATGCCTTCCCATATCCTCACTCTCAAGTCGGCGCAGATGTTGAAGTCGTAAGGGCGGTAGGAATGGGAATTGTCAATCACGGAAGAGATGAGGACGGTGTCGGGGATGCCTGCTGAACGGATGACTTTGTCCAGCTCGTCAATGTCGCTGATACGGCTGATGTTGGGCATGCGATCTTCGTTTTCCCTCCAGTGCAAATTGCCGTCTCCAATGGCGATGCCCGTCGATTCCCCGTTGTTTCTCTCGTCGAGGTAGACAACGCGCCCAAAGGATGCGCCGAGGCCGATGCTATATCTGTCCTTGTCGGTAAAATAAAGCATCAAAGGAATCTCGGCATAGTTGAGCTTCAGGTTATAGGCGTAAGGATAGGTGCTGTTGGAAGTGTTGGCGTAGCGCTTGAAGGCTCCTTTTTGGTTGAAAAGCACCTCAAGGCCGACATCCATGGTGAAGTTGTTCACGCTGACGATGGGGATCAAGGCGCCGGCGCCGGCGTGGATGCCGAATCTTCTATAGCCGAAGCATTCGTCGCCGTCCACCTGACAGGCGTTGCCGCCAAAAAACACCTCACCCTTGACAATCTGGGCGTGGAGCAGGGTGGGGGCAATCACCAACAAGGCCAATACGACGGTTATTATTCCAAATCTCTTCATGTTCTCTCGTTTGATAGGATTAACTGATTTGTCGCGCTTTTATTGCGAAACGCGCTGCAAAAATACAATTTCATTTTCAATTCAGTCGCTGTCCCGTCACTGTATAGCGTTTTCCGTCCTTGATGATGACGATTTTTCCGTCTTCAAACACCTTTTGGACCGTTTGTTCGGGCGTTTCTTGGCCGTTCTCATCGACGCCGTAGTCTGTCTTCTCGATGAGGTCGGACCAGATGATTTCCGATTCAGTGCCGTTAGCGTACACCATACTGATGCCGAATCGATACATGCCCGCAATGGCATACTCCCATGTCTCGTCGGTGTAGGATGAGCTTTCTCCAACATTGTCGGCAAGCATTATGATGTTGCCCTCGCTGTCGGAACGATAAAGGCGATATCCTATAATATGCGAAAGGTTACTCTTGACTTCATAGATATGGATGGTGTTGCCAATGACAACAAACATGGCTTCTTGTCCGTTGTATTGCCCGATGCAAGCTCCCATGCTGTCGCTGCTTTCATTATATGCAAGTAAAGGACGGTCAAAAAAGAAGTTGTTGTTGATGTCATAATCGTAGATACCGAAATCTTTCGTCACCAACAGGTGAGGATTCCCGTCTTGAGCAATATAATAAGCGGTGCCGTAAATATATTCTGATAATGTCGGGCTGACTTTGATTCTTTGGCCTTGGCGGTTACAAAGGACAAGTTTATAATCACGGTCAAGCCAAAAACCGTCATATTCGGGGTCGTATGTCATTGCTCCAAACCATAATCCCATGTCGGTGCTGTCAATGATTGTTTTGCTGTTGAAGTCGACGCGGTGGATCATTGAAAGTGCGGTTTCACCACCATTGCAATAGAATTGGGTTCCGTCGTAGGCAAGACCAACGGGTCTTAGAGCTTTGTCTAGATCGAAGCGTTCAACCAAATCTCCTTCCATGGTGTATTTCCCGAACTCGAAGGGCGGGTTATTCCATTCCGCGTAAGTGACATAGATGAACTCTCCGTCCGTGGCTATGCCGCCAAGCTCTTCGTCAATGTCAAACTTATTCAAGAGTTTCCACTCGGTATCGGTGCGGCTCCATGTCAGATTCACGCTTGTGCTGTTCGGATTGTCCGCCTCAGGTGAATAGTTTGCTATGATCTCACCGACAGGATACTGGCAGAAATAAGCCTCGAAACTAATGGTGTCGGCTTCAACGCTAAAGGTGTAGGACAGGGCGTTGGAAACGACTATGCTGTCTCTTTTCCAGTAGAGAAAATCAACGTCTGGGACCGGCGTCACGGTTAAAGTACACTGCTCGCCAATATGGTACTCGCCGCTGCCGTTGATGGTGCCTGCCGTGGAAGGATGGGCTGTGGCGATGACCAAGCAAGGCTCATATTCGGGAATGATGTCGAAGATGGCGGCCTGGTTCTTGTTGAAGGCGTATCCGTTGGGATTCAGGTTGCCCAAGGAGAAATAACCGTTGGCGACACCCCAGCCCCAATTGAAGTGCAGCAGGTCGTTGTCGTCGTAGCCGTCGCAAACAAAAGCGTGGCCACCTTGGTTGCCGCTGCCCGTATACATCACGGGACGTTGCGCGTCGAGGTTGCCTTTCAACATAGAAAGCCATTCTTCGTCATTGTAGTTGGCTCGTTTTTCGAAATGGATCTTCTTGGAATAGCTGAAATAGCGCACCATAGCCTCAGGTACGTCGCCAGAGTTGGCCCCCGAGCCGTTTTGGGTGTAGTACATATCCACGGACACGCCACAATGGTACAACAAGGTCGCCACCGCATTGATTTCGGTTTCGCTGGAACTTTCGGTCAGCGAATCGGGCATGTGGCCCCAATCGTATGTGGTGCTGCCAAAATCGGCGGAGAGTGTGACGCCTTGGTTGGAATAGGAGTGGTTGCCAAAGCCCGAGGCGGGGTATTTCCAATAGTGCATGATTTGTCCCATAGCCACTGCCACGCAGCCCACTTCAGCATGGTCGCAGGGACCGGTCATGGTGGGGCATAGGCTGTTGTAGCGGCAGCCTTGGTGCCACATTTCGGTTAGCAAAGGCTCCACTGCCCGAGTGGATTTTTGGTCGTTGAGCCGCCCTGTGGCTTTCACCAATGCCCATTGCCTTGCCGTGTTTTCGTCTGCTTCAATATGATTCTCGATTCCGTATTGGATTCTGGCGGCGAAATCTTGCAGGTATTCCTCCATCTGCACGGGGACATTGTCAGGGTCGAATCGTCCTTCGTGGGAATAGCCGATGATGGGTGTTTCGCAGTCGTTGGCTGAAACGATGACGAAGCCGTTTGAGGTGTTGAAAACGTAGAAAGCGGGTGTTGCTTTGTCCGTTGGGTAGGTGGTGACAAATTGCAATTCGTTGGCGCCCATGAACTTGGCGGCAACGGACTGTGCCGTTTGCAGGTCGACGGGATGTGCGACTGAAGTAAGGAACAACCCGAAAAGGGCGATGCTAAGTAAAAAAGGCTTTTTCATCTGGATTGCGCTATTTGTCGTTTCAGCTGCAAAAATATATGTTTTATTCCAGAAAAGCAAGTTTTTTTGCAAAAAAACACGCTTTGCGTCATTGCGAGGCACGAAGCAATTATGGCAACGGTTCTTATACCCTGGATTGCTTCACTCCGTTCGCAATGACGCGAAGCGGCAGTCAAAGTTTCATGGTTAGACTGATTCTGTTTCTGTTCACATCGACTTCCAAAACTTTTACACGAACCTTTTGGTTCAGGTGCACCACCTCGTTCGGGTCTTTGATGTAGTGGTCGGCCATCTGGCTGATGTGGACGAGGCCGTCCTGGTGTACGCCGATGTCGACAAAGGCACCGAAGGCGGTGATGTTGGTGACGATGCCGTTGAGGGTCATGCCGGCGCGCAAGTCGTTGATGGTGCGGATGTTCTTGTCGAACTCGAAGGCTTCGAAGGTCTTGCGCGGGTCGCGGCCGGGCTTGTCCAACTCGGCCAGGATGTCGTTGATGGTCTCCAAGCCGAAGTCCTTCTCCACAAAGTCCTTCGGGTTGATTTTGACGATGAGTTCCTTATTGCCGATGAGGTCTTTCACCTTTACGCCCAGTTGCTTCGCCATCTTCTCCACTATGTGGTAGCTTTCGGGGTGGACTGCACTCTGGTCCAGCGGGTTATCACCATTATGGATGCGCAGGAAGCCAGCGCATTGCTCGAAAGCCTTGTCGCCGAGGCGCGGCACTTCCTTGAGTTGCTTGCGGCTCTTGAAGCCGCCTTGTTCCTCGCGGTATTGGATGATGTTGGAGGCCAAGGTCGGGCCAACGCCGCTGACGTATGACAGCAGCTGTTGGCTGGCGGTGTTGAGCTCCACGCCGACGGCGTTCACGCAGCTCTCCACAGTCTGGTCGAGGCTCTCGCTGAGTTTCTTTTGGTCTACGTCGTGCTGGTATTGGCCCACGCCGATGCTCTTCGGGTCGATTTTCACCAACTCGGCCAAGGGGTCCATCAAACGGCGACCGATGCTGACAGCACCGCGCACGGTGATGTCGTAGTCGGGAAACTCGTCACGGGCAATCTTGGAGGCAGAATACACCGATGCGCCGCTCTCGCTCACCATCACCGCCATCAGGTCGCGGTCAAATTTGATGCTGCGGATAAAGTCCTCGGTCTCGCGTCCCGCCGTGCCGTTGCCGATGGCGATGACCTTGATGCGATAGGCATCCACGAGGCTCTTGATTTTGCGCATCGCGCCCACCGTGTCCGACTTGGGCGGGTGGGGATAGATGGTCTCGTTGTGGAGCAAGGCACCTGTCTCGCTCAACACCACCACCTTGCAGCCTGTGCGGAAGCCTGGGTCGATGGCGAGGACGCGTTTCTGTCCCATGGGGGCGGCGAGGAGCAGCTGTTTCAGGTTCTCGGCGAAGACGCGGATGGCGGTCTCGTCGGCCTTCTCCTTATAATAATTGCGGATCTCGGTCTCGATGCTCGGCTCCAGGAGGCGTTTCCATGAGTCGGCGATGGCCTCGCGCACGAGCTCCGAAGATTCGTTGTCGTTCTTCAGGAAGATGCTCTCCAAGGAACCCAATACGAAATCATCGTCCACCTTGATTTTCAGCTTCACCATACCTTCGTCCTCGGCGCGGAACAGGGCCAAAAGACGATGCGAGGGCGCTTGCGAGATGGGCTCGCGGAAGTCGAAATACTGCTGGTAGGTCTTGCCTTCCTCTTCCTTGCCTTTGACGACGGTGGAGCTGATGTCGCCCTGCATGTGGAAGATCTTGCGGATGCGGTTGCGCCCGTTGATGTTCTCGGAGACCCACTCGGCCATGATGTCCTTCGCGCCTTGCAGGGCTTCCTCCACATCGTTGACGCCCTTGCCCGCGTTGACATAACGGGCGGCAAGGCGGTCCACAAAGTCCACGTTCTGCGCCATAATCTGTGCGGCGAGGGGTTCAAGGCCTTTCTCGCGGGCGATGGCGGCGCGGGTGCGGCGCTTGGGCTTGTAGGGGAGGTAGAGATCCTCAACTTCTTGCAAGGTTTTGGCGTTCAGTATCTTCTGTTCCAACTCGGGCGTGAGCTTCTCCTGCTCACGGATGGAGGCGATGACGCTCTCCTTACGTTTTTGTAATTCAACGAGTTGCTCGAGGCGTTTCTGCACGGCGGCCACGTTTTCTTCGTTCATCGTGCCTGTCATTTCCTTGCGGTAGCGTGCGATGAAGGGGATGGTGGCGCCTTCGTCCAAAAGGCGTATGACGTTGGCCACATGATGCGCGGCCAAACCGAGTTCCTGCGCAATCTGCGGGGCGAAATCTATCGTGTTATGCATATTTTCGAATTTTAGAATGCAAAATTACTTTTTTCTTTGGTTGTTATAGTGGTTAGTTGTTGTTTTCTTTTTATTCGTTTTTGGGTCAGAGCTAAGTCATAGGTAAGTCAGAGTTGTATCAGAGTTGTATCAGAGTTGTATCAGAGTTAGACAGCATCGGAGTCAGTGTTGCGCAGAAGTGAAGTCAGCGTTAGACGGTATTTCCGAGTCCCCTGTACTGGAGCTGGCTGACGATCCAGTCGTTGTCCCAGCTGTCCCAGCTGTCCCAAGTGTCCCAAAGTGTCCCACCTGTCCCTAAAGGGACAGTGGGACAGTGTGGGAAAGGGCGTGACACTAAGGCCCGCCCATCAATATCGACAAGAAGAAACACAAGCCGCCTTGGTGGGGGCTTTGTTTTTTTCCTATCTTTGCCGAAAAAATCAGGTCCTATGATTAAAAACATCATCTTCGACTACGGCGGCGTGCTCCTCGACTGGAACCCGCATTACCTCTACGACCCTTATTTCGGCGATGTGGAGAAGGCCGAGTGGTTCCTCACGAACATCTGCACCTACGAGTGGAACGCCCAGCACGACAACGGCAAGCCCATTGCGGAAGGCACGGCGGAGCTCATCGCCGAGCATCCCGAGTGGAAGAAGGAAATCGAAATGTATTACGGCGAGTTCATGAAGATGATGGGCGGGCAGATTCCCGGCATGGAGGAGTATGTCAAAGAGTTAAAGGGCAAAGGCTATCGCATTTTTGGACTTTCCAACTGGTCCATAGAGACTTTCTCCTTGGTGCGGCCCGTCTATCCCGTCCTCAACCTCATGGAAGATATGGTGATTTCGGGCGTTGAGCATGTGATGAAGCCTGACCCGAAGATCTTTGAACTGGCTTTGCAGCGCTTCGGCATCAAGGCCGAGGAGACGGTGTTTATTGATGATAATCCGAATAATGTCGCTGGGGCTAATGCTTTGGGGATTACGGGGATATTGTTTGAGGGGAAGGAGAAACTGGAAAGAACTCTAAACAATTTGTAATTATGTCACAAAACCTTCAAAACTTGCAAAACAAAAGAGAAACGTGGGCGGCTACACAACCGTGTCGCCGCCGGAAAGCCGCCGGTTGGCGGGCTTTCCCCCGACCAAGAAAAAGGTTTTGATAGTTTTGCAAGTTTTGTGAAAAAAAGAGAGATTCTTACAGCAACATCGCCATGTAAAGCGGTAGATAGAGAACACCGCCTTTTTCAAAGACATTCGACTTGCAGAAGACGATTGAGCGTCCGATTTTTTCCGAATGTAGTTTGATGGCCGCATCGAGCGAGGCGTGTCGAGTGAAATCGTCGCCCGATTTGACTTCTATGATGCTGATGGCGTTGCCTTCTTCAATGATGAAATCCAGTTCCTGCTTGCTCTTGCGGTCGTAGTAATGCAAGGGGATGCCGTTGGCCGACAATGCGCAAGCCACAAAATTTTCGGTCAGCGCGCCTTCGTTGACATCAATGTCGCCGTGCATCACTTTGAATTGTAGCCCTTTCAACAACATTCGGCTGAGGAGCCCAGTATCGACCAAATAGAGTTTGTAGAGCTTTCGGTTTTCCGTGGCTTCAAAGGGCAATTCAAAAGCGGAAGTGTTGAAGGAATAGTAGGCGATGCCCGCATCGATGAGCCATTGCGTCGGGTCTTCGTATTTTCTGCGTGATGCGCCTTGCTCGATGTCGGCGAGGACAAAACGCTTGTCCTGTTTACCTAATTCAGATGGAATGGCATCGAAAATGCGTTTTACGAGTGTCTGGGACTTGCCAGCATATTTCGAGATGTCGGCCCTGTATGTGGTCAGGATGGAACGCTGCACTTCAGTTGTCATTCTGAAATCGTCATTGTCCATGTAGGTTTGCACAACCTCTGGCATTCCGCCCACTACAAGAAACTCGCGGAAATACTTGAAAAGTTGGTTGTGGATGAACTCGGGCAGAGGTTTTTGCGTTTCGTATGACTGGCGCATGAATTGAGCGGTTTCCTCTCCAATGCCCTTTGCCCATAGAAATTCCTCAAAATCAAGAGGAAACATAATGTATTCTTGCTCGAACCCGACAGGATAGGAAGGCACTTCCTTGTAATTGATGCCCAACAACGAGCCAGACTCGATGAAGTCGTAGCGATGTTCTTCGACCAAGAACTTGATGGCGGTACGGGCATTGGGACACTCTTGGATCTCGTCAAAAAAGACCAAAGTCTGACCTTCGACGAAAGGTCCGAAACCCATTGCAGAAAGATTGGACACGATGGTGCTGGTGTCGAGGTCACCGTCAAAAGCCTGTCGCGCAATGGGACGTTTCACGAAATTGACCTCCACGAAATGCTTGTAATGTTGACGGGCAAACTCCCTAATGGCTGTTGTTTTTCCAACTTGACGCGCTCCGGTTACTAAAGCGGCTTTCTTATGCGTTGATTTATACCAACTTTCGAGGTTTCTTATGGCTTTTCTTTTAAGCATTTTTACAACTTTTTTCCACTATTTTCAATGCAAAATTACAACTTTTTTCCAGTATTTCAATACTGTTTTTGCAACTTTTTTCCATGTTGCTAATGGTTTTGTTGTTTTCATGGTGAATTAATTCGTAGTTTTGCACAAATTCAGACAATATGAAAATCCTCTCAGTCGAACAAATCCGCCAAGCGGACAAATATACAATCGAAAACGANNCATTGACCTGATGGAACGGGCGGCCACGAAGGTCTTCGAATGGCTTTATCGTAGAACGCCGCGCGAGAAGACCATCAAGATCTTCTGCGGCATGGGCAACAACGGCGGCGACGGTCTCGTGGTGGCCCGACTGCTCAACGAGCAAGAGATTGTCCCGCAGGTGTTTATGGTGCGCTACTCCGACCGCATGAGCCACGACTGCGAGGTGAACTACTACCGCCTGATGAACGAGACNNCAACCGTCCGCCGCAAGGCGTGACCGCCGACTTGATTGCCTACCTCAACCAGAGCAAGGCCATCCGCGTGGCCATCGACATCCCTTCGGGCCTCTTCGCCGACCAGCCCAGCGCCTTGGGTTTCATCTTCAAGGCCGACTACACGCTGACCTTCCAGTTTCCCAAACTGGCCTTCCTCTTCCCCGAAAACGACCCCTACGTGGGCCGCTTCGAGGTCTTGGACATAGGTCTGCATCCACGCTACTGCGAGGAGGTGGAAACGCCCAACCTGCTGACCACCAAGGTGATGGTGAAACCCATCCTGCACAACCGCACAAAATACTCCCACAAAGGCACATACGGCCATGCGTTGCTTATCGCTGGCTCCGAAGGTAAGACGGGCGCGGCCTTGCTCGGAGCGAAAGCTTGTCTGCGCACGGGCGTGGGCTTGCTGAGTGTACACCTGCCCAAGGTGGCGCAATTGCCTTTACAGACTGCCATTCCCGAGGCCATGATTGACGGCGACGCATCCGACACTTGTTTCACGATGTTCCAGCATCTGGATGCCTTTACCGCTGTGGGTGTGGGTCCGGGCTTGGGCAAGGCCGACGACACCGTCCGCGCATTGAAACGTCTGATACAGGAAGTTCAGGTGCCACTCATCATGGATGCCGACGCCTTGAATATCCTCTCCGACAATCCCACTTGGTTGCCGTTCCTGCCCGCCAAGACCATCTTGACGCCGCATCCCAAGGAGTTTGAACGCCTAATAGGGAAGACCTCAACCTCGTTTGAACGCCTCGAAAAGCAGCGTGAACTCTCGGTGAAGAACAACCTTATCGTCGTGCTGAAAGGTGCGCATACTTCCATCACTTTCCCGAACGGCACTTGTTTCTTCAACACCACGGGCAATCCAGGAATGGCTACGGCTGGCAGCGGCGATGTGCTGACGGGCATCATCCTCTCGCTCTTGGCACAACGCTATTCGCCTGAGGAGGCCGCCGTGTTGGGCGTTTATCTCCACGGTCTCGCTGGCGACCTCGCCGCTGAAGAGATAGGGCAGGAGGCCTTGATTGCTTCTGACATTACGGAACATTTAGGGAAAGCTTACTCAGCGCTGCGGGCAAAATAACGAGTATTGTATCTTCACTTTAGATAAAAAAGTTCTAAAATTTACAATTTTTATAGTAATTTGTATTGAAA
>LXOW01324736.1_pt1 | contig 11886 bp, 8 predicted proteins | sample 1368591 | NCBI WGS metagenome assembly LXOW01 (sample SAMN04884650, study PRJNA319009) | bovine gut metagenome | isolation source: Cow rumen | host: Bos taurus | place: Italy: Legnaro (PD) | collected 2014-07-09
TTATCATGAAGTCGTACGACCATGCGGCTCACGTCATCTATGCCCTGAGGCCGCAGGCTCCCGTGCAGACGGAACTGTATCAGGACGACGGCGAGCCCTTCTGAAGCCCCTCACCCCCTCCATATTTCCGTCCCCCTATAAGGGGGACTCCAATATGAGGGGAGGGCTTCCTCAGGGATGACCCGTAGTTGATTCAAGATAACGGGTAAATATAATAACCCAGCCTTATTTTGCAATAACCCTGCCTTATCGCGCGATAAGGCAGGGTTATTTGATTAGGGATGGCCGAGGATATCGAAGATGAGGGTCACCTCTTGCTTCTCAGATATGGACAGGTCGGTTTGCGCAGCTATTGCATGCGCTGCAGACCTTCCCAACGTACATTCCACGAGCCATCCTTGGGGAATCCCGGATTGAGGGGTTCCTGACAACCGTTCCAGCCGGCACACATCATAGCAACGGCGGTAAGCAAAGCACCGTTGCCGGGCAGATAGATGCGCAGACGGTCGGCGGTCTGGAAGTTATGGCCATTCTTCAGGTAAGTATTCTTCTGCGTGTCGATGAGCAGGGCCTTCAGGGCGGTCTCTGGATCACCCAGACGGGCGGCACACATGGCGATCATACCATAGTCCCAGCCCCAGGTGGTCGGCCAGTTCCAGTGCTTCATCACCCAGTCGAGGGTCTGCTTCATCTTCTCTTTGTCGTATAACAGAGTATAGGGCGTGTGCGCGCTGGGCAGCATGCCGCAGGCACCGAGCACAGCGGGATGGTCGTTGCGGATCTTATCGGCAAAGGTCTCTGATTTCTTAGAAGAAGCGGTGCCCTGGCCATTCAGGTCTACTGTGTCGAAGGGATCGAAGCTTTCCAGGTTGTCGGTCTTTCCCAAAGGCAGACCAGCGGTGTAGATGCCCTGCACCTCAGGTAGTGAGGCGAGGTGGGTGATGATCTCATCCCACTGGGCCTGACGGGGCTTTCCCATGCGCTCCCGCCATTGGTTGGCGACAGAGAGTCCATATTGCCAGTAGGCGAGTTCAAAAGGCTGGTTGAAGGAGATATCCTTGGTCATGCATTCCTGCATGGCGGTACTGCCTTTCAGAAGGAATTGCTGCTTTTTCGAGTCGTAGCTGACGAAGTCGGCCATGAACTCAGCGGTGGTCTCTACCTGTTCACTATATTTCCTGAGGGTTTCTTCCGATGGGTTCGCACGGTACATCTCCTCTGCCAGATATATGTAGTGGGGCTGTTGCCAGATGAGGAACGAGCCGGTGTTCGAGGGCGCCTCGCCCGCCCATGGGTCGGTCATCTTCATCCAACGCACGCCTTTGAACCCCTGACGCTCAGCAATCTTCCTGGCCACGGGATATGCGGTGTCGTGGTACCATTCGAGCATCTGACGGATTGTTTCCGGATGATTCCACAGGGCGAAGTCGACCAGATGCCACCAGGCCATTTCGAGGTGCGGGCGGCCGAACCAGGAGTTATAGGTGAGGCCCGTCTCCTGCGGGGGCATGCTGTTGGCGCAGTTGATCTGGGTGAGGTATTGGGAGAGAACAACACGACGTTCGAGTTCAGGGGCACGCGGGTCTGTGCATTGCGAGAAATCGACGATGGCGCCGGACTGCCAGAAGTCATGCCAGGCGCGCTGGGTGGCCTTGTGATAGCTGCTATAGTCGAAGGGGGATTTGTTCGGAGTACTCGGCGTATTCTGAATAATCGGATTACTTTGAGAATATTCTGCAGCGAAGGTGAGCACATCGTCGGTGGTGGAGAGCTCGAAATGATGGCGGTCGCACGCTTGCAGGACGGCATGGCCCGACCAAGTTAGCTGTACATAGTATCTGGTGGCGTCGAGGGTGCGCTCAATGACGGCCGAGTGGTCGTTCTGGGCGATGATGACTGACTGGTGGCTTTCGGGCTTTGTCCAGTCGTTGGCATCATCGGCATGCTTGCCAGTGGGGTAGGAGAAACGCAGGGAGATGGCGGCGCGCTGGTCTTTCAGCAGGTTGCTCTTGACACGGGCATAGAGGGCATCCTTTTGCGGATGAACGCCTGTGGTGACCTCGACAGCCTCACCGTCGGCACGGAACGATGATTCTATCTCACCGTCCCAAAGAAGAAGCGACTGCTTAGGCTGTTTCAAGGCGGTGAGGGGAATGGCGTCACCCTTATCATCCTTGAGGCTGAGGCCGATGGTGCCTAAGTTCAGACGGTGGGGATTGACACGGAAATACTCGGTGGCCTGTTTGTGACGACCGTCAGCCTCTTTCTTGAATTCTACCGCATACACCTCGGGGTGGCCATGGCCGAAGTCAAAGGATTTCTCCGACTCAGAGGGCTGCAGGTGGTTGGTGTTTTCGAACGGGTGCCAGCCCCAGTCGGACATGGCGTTCAGGGGCACACCTGCCCCATATTCAAAAGGGTAGCTCTGCAGACCGGTGATATCGACGGTGGTGGCAAAGTGACCATTACCCACGCTGAGCGAAGCCAGGGGATCGGCTTCGGTGATCAGGGGGTTATGACGATTCACGACGGCTTGCCTGTCGATGGCAGCCGTCGTGTTTTCGGTGTTGTAGCCTAATTTCTCCATCTCGAGCGAGGCCCAGATAAACGGTCCTACGCCCTTGGCGTCGTTGTCGCGGATGGGCTCAGACAGATAGTATTGATAGCCCCCGTCGCGCCGTTTGTTCTCGTTGACGCTCCCCTTGGGGTTGATCTTCTTCATCGCGGCTATGACTTCAGGTGTGGCGGCCGGTCCCAGACCGGCTACTGAACAGCAGTTGGTGAGCGAGATGGTCTTGTCGGCATTCACGCGGATCATGTTGTTGATGATGCCCTTGTAGGCCTTGATGCCTGCATCGCGGTATTTTGTGCCGAGATAGCCCTTGTTGTAGGCTTTCAGAAGCACATAGGCAAACATCGATGTGGCTGTTGACTCTAAGTAATTACCTTCGCGCCCGGGAGCGTCCATCACTTGATACCAGGTGCCAGTCTTCTTGTCCTGCCACTTGATGATGGCATCGAGGTCCTTCTGCAGCAGGTCGATAACCTCCTGGCGACGGGCATAGTCTTCGGGCAGGGCATCGAGCACTTCAATAAGGGCCATCGAATACCAGCCCTGGGCACGTGCCCAACAGTGTTGCGAGAGTCCCGTCTCCTTGTCGGCCCAGAATGCCTTTCGTGTCTCGTCGTAAGCGTGACGGTTCAGTCCCGTCACTGGGTCGAGGGTGCGGTCATAGGTTATCTTCAACTGGTTGACAGCATCGTCGTAGATCTTTATATAGTCACCACGCTTAAGTTCTGTGTTGTTGGCCGTGATTGTGGCTGTAAGACAACGAAAGGGCAAGCCCATGAAGATGCCGTCGAGCCATACCTGGTAGGCGTAGATGGCCTTGTGCCAGAATACCTTGTCAGCCTTGGTGCGTGGCTGGTCCTTCAGCTGCTTCATCATGGTTTGCATGGCGATGAGATTCTTCTTCTCTGGATAAAGATTGTACATGCGCGTCACGAAATGGCCGGTGCGGATGTTGTCGAGGTTGTAGTCGAGGATGTTGTAGCCCCGGATATCGCCTTTCTCATTGATCATCGTATCGGTATATTCCTGACAGTATTTGCGGATCGCCTCGCCGCCATAGGTGAGGTAGGTGTCCAGCATACCTTCAAGCTCGATTCCCATCACATAGCTCCACTTGGGACGGTTGGAGAAGTCGAGCAGGTAGGACTTAGGTACGCGCTTCATCTCGCTATAGGTGAGCCACTCGCTGTAGTGCTTGTAAGGCATCTCGGTCAAGGCCAGGGAACCGTTGACAAAGAGATTGTCGAACTTCACATTGCGCGTCTTGCCCGATGAGAAGTTGCCGGACTGAACGCCGTTGAACTTACAGTTCTTTACGAAGATGTCATACACATAGGTATCTTCTTCGAGGCCGATGATCTGGACACCGTATTTCGATTGCTCGCTGGTGACATTTTCCATATAGACATTGCGCACCGTGGGATAGTTGCCACGACAGCAGATCTCATTATGCTCGTAGTCGAGGTTGATCTTCAGCACACTCTCCTTGCAAACACCCACCTTCACATCTTTCATATTGATGTTCTCGATGATGCCTCCGCGACAGGAGTTGGTCTTGATGCGCAGCACGCGCTCCAGTTCAGGGGAGTCCATCACACAATCGTGGGCATAGACATTCTTACAGCCACCGCTGATCTCACTGCCAATCACCACGCCACCGTGACCATTCTTCATCTCACAGTTGCGGATGATGATATTCTGTGAGGGCATGTCACGTTCACGGCCATCGCGGTTTCTTCCGCTCTTGATAGCGATACAGTCGTCACCGGTATTAAAGAAACAGTCTTCAATCAGTACACGGTTGCAGCACTCGGGGTCGCAACCATCACCATTAGGCCCGTCGTTGATCATCTTTACCCGTCGCACGGTGATATCCGTGGAGTGCAGGGGATGAATCACCCAGAAAGGCGAACGCAACAGGGTAATATCCTCCAACAGGATGCCTTCACACTTGTTGAAGTTGACAAGCTGGGGGCGCAGACCATCCTTAGGTCCGAAAACGCGCTCAGGCGTGCGCTCACCTTTTTCATTATACATGGGTATACCGTCCTCGCCATTCTTCAGGAGTCTTGCACGGGCGCCTTTGTTCTGGGCGATGCCTCCTTCCTTGGCACCAAAACGGGCATTGCCACACCAGGGCCACCAGGTTTCTTTGCTTCCGCCTCCATCGATGGTGCCCTTGCCTGTGATGGCGATGTCCTTGGCCTTGAAGGCATAGACACAGGGCGAGAGGTTGAAGCACTCCAGTCCCTCCCAGGAGGTCTCTACGATGGGGTAGAGCTCAGGCTCGAAGGCAAACTCCAAAACAGCACCTTCCTGTACTTCGAGGTTGACACCACTCTTCAGTTGGATGGCGGCTGTCAGGAACTTACAGCCAGCAGGTACGATGACCTTTCCGCCACCTTTCTTGGCACAGAGGTCGATGGCCTTCTGGATGGCCTTCTGGTTCTGGGCTGCGGTGCCCTCGGTCTTCGCACCATATTTGGTGATCAGATACGACTTGTCTGGAAACTGAGGTTCACGGATACTCTGTTCAATCTGCTTGTACTGGGCCTCATCCCATGTCTGGGCATAAGCCATGACCGACAGCAGACAGAGCATCGAAACTTGAAATAGTCTTTTTGTCATTTGTATTTAGCAATTTAGTCCGTAGTTTCACGATTCGTTTGCAAAGATACGAATAAAACGTGAGACTACGAACTAAAAAACTAAAAATATTAACGTAAACGTTATCTTTTCAGTGCTTCAAGCAGGTTGTCGAGGGCTTTTTCCGCGTCGCCATTGGCCTCGTCCAACAGACTGACAAACTTTGATCCGATGATGGCGCCGTTGGCATTGTCCTGTGCAGCCTTGAGCGTCTGGGCATTCGAGATGCCAAAGCCGATCATACGCGGATTGCGCAGGTTCATGGCGTTGATCTTGCGGAAATAAGCCTGTTTCTGATCGTCGAAACTCTTCTGTGTACCCGTAATCGAGGCCGATGAGACCATGTAGATAAAACCATCAGTGTGGTCGTCGATGAAACGGATACGTTCCTCGCTGGTCTCCGGCGTGATGAGCATGATGATACGCAGGTCGTACTTGTCGGCGATAGGCTTGACGAGGTTCAGATAGTCGTCGAAGGGCAGGTCGGGGATGATGGCTCCACTGACGCCTGAAGCCACACAACTCTGACAGAAGGCTTCGATACCATAATGCAGGATGGGGTTCAGATAACCCATCAGTACCAAGGGAATCGTAACCTGATCCTTGATGGCCTCCAACTGCGCGAAGAGTTTGCTGAGGCTCATGCCGTTCTTCAGGGCCTTGGTGGCAGCACTCTGGATGACAGGGCCATCGGCCAGGGGATCACTGAAAGGAATACCTACTTCCACCATGGCAATACCCTTGCGCTGCATGGCGAGAATCACATCGGCAGTGCCCTCTAACGTGGGACTACCAGCACAGAAATAGAGCGAAAGGAGCTTTTGGTCCTTGCTATTGTCGAAAAGTTGATTGATCTTGTTCATACTGTAAACTGTAAACTATAAACTACATAATCTTTTGTAAAAACGTCTTGAGTTTCTGAGCATCCTTGAGCCCGGGGGAGAGCTCGAAGCGAGAGTTCAGGTCGATGCCGATGCATTGAGGATGGTTGAAGGCCCGGATGCGCGTCGCATCATCAGGACCGATGCCTCCACTCAGCAGGAAGGGTGTATGGCCGTGATAGGCGTTCAGTACTTCCCAGTCGAACTGGGTGCCATTGCCTCCCACAGAAGGCCCCTTCGTGTCGAAGAGGAAGTAGTCCACATGACCCTCGTAAGCCTTGGCCTGTTCCAGATCACTGGTCGTGGCGATACTGAAGGCCTTGATCAACTGGGGGGGAATGGTGGCAGAACCCTGATCGGCGATGGCCTGATGCAGTCGGTTGATGTCGGTTGTCGACTCATGTCCGTGCAACTGGATGTAATCGAGACCATAAAGCCGGCTGATGCTGACAATCTTCTCAGGCGTCTCGTCAACAAAGACACCCACGCGCTTGGCGTTGCGGGGCAGATAGTCAGGTCGTTCACTGACATAGCGGCTCGACTTAGGCCAGAAGATCAGTCCGAGCCAGTCGATGCCCAGGGCCTCGATTCCCCGGATGTTGGCTGCCTCTCGCATACCACATACCTTGATGACTAATGCTTCACGCTTCATTCTATTTGTCTAAAGTTTCTGAATAAAGGCCGCTAAGGCTGCGCCTGGATCTGCACTTTTCATAAAATGCTCGCCCATCAGGAAACCACGGAAACCTGCAGAACGCAGTTCCTTCACGGTCAGAGGGTCGGAAAGACCGCTCTCACTCACTTTCACAGCCTCCTTGGGCAAGTACTCTGCCAGACGGAAAGACGTCTCTACATCGGTCACAAACGAGCCTAGGTGACGGTTGTTAATACCACAGAGGTCGGGAGCTTGTTCGGCATAGTCGAGTTCTTCGCGCGAATGCATCTCCAGGAGCACCTCCAGTCCCAGTTCATGGGCAGTCTGCTGCAAGGACCGACAGGCCTCTTTGGTCAGACAAGCCGCAATCAACAGCACAGCAGAAGCCCCACAGAGACGGGCCTGGAACAGCTGATACTCGTCGATGACGAAATTCTTGTAGAGGATGGGAATCTTCACCCCCTGATGACGGGCGATGCGGATGAACTCATCACAGCCACCGAAATAATGCTCGTCGGTGAGGATGGAGAGGGCGGCAGCGCCATGCTGCTGATAGCCCAAAGGAATCTCCTCGGCCTTACCCTCCTCCTTGATCCAGCCTTTTGAGGGTGACTTGCGTTTGAACTCGGCGATGATGCCACTGCCAGACTCACAGAGGGTTTTCGACATCGACGGGGCACTGAAGTCGAGGATGGCTTCCACCTGACGATGCAGCTGCTGAGGAGGAATAGCCTGTTTGAACTGTTCCACCTCCACACGCTTGTGCGCCACAATCTCCTGTAAAATATCCTTCATAGGTTATGAGTTCAGTTCTACGAATTTCTTGAAGGTCTTCAGGGCAGCACCGCTGTCGATGCTCTCGCGGGCTATCTCGATGCATTCCTCGATGCTCTTCTTACCTTTCTCCAATACCTGAATACCAAAGCCGGCATTAGCCAGTACGATGTTTTTCTGGGCAGGCAGGGCGCGGTTCTCCAGGACGGAGTCGAAGATGGCTGCGGCCTCTTCCTCAGTGGCGCCTCCCACCAACTCTTCGGGCTTGGCGATGGCGAAACCGAGGTCCTGCGGCTTGAAGATACGCTCGTAGTCGTTGGTGGTGACCTTGAAGTCGCCCGTCAGCGAGATCTCGTCATAGCCGTCGATGGAGTTGACGATGCCATAGTCGATGCCCAACTTCTGATAGACGCTGTTGTAGAGACGCATCTGATCAAGGTTGGCCACACCCAATAGCTGGCATTTGGGCTGTGAAGGATTGACGATGGGACCCAGCAGGTTGAAAATGGTGGGGAACTGCAGGGCTTTGCGAATCGGACCCACGAACTTCATGGCCTTCGCAAACAACTGGGCATGCAGATACACGATACCAGCTTGGTCGAGGGAGCGGTTCAGCTTGTCGATATCGTCGGTGAATTTGATACCGTGGTGCTGGATGACGTTCGAGGCACCACTCACGCTGGTTGCAGCATAGTTGCCGTGTTTAGCCACCTTGTAGCCGGCACCTGCAATGACGAAGCATGCGGTGGTCGAGATGTTGAAAGTGTTCTTGCGGTCTCCACCTGTGCCAACCACGTCGATGTAACGGTCTGCCTCCAGAATGGCCGACACACCGGTCTCAAGGATACCATCGCGGAAGCCCAAGAGCTCGTCGACGGTCACGCCTCGCATCTGCAGACAGGTGAGCAGGGCGGTAATCTGTTCATTGGGATACTCACTGTGGGTGATACCAATCAAAATCGTTTTCATCTCTTCACGAGTCAGTTCCTCGTGGTTCAGCAACCTGAAGAGGTAGCTTTTCATTGTCTGTTCCATATCTTTTTTACCTTTTTACTTTTTTACCTTTTTACCTTTTTACAGAAACAGCCAGTTCTGTATCATCTTCTTGCCATCAGGGGTGAGCACGCTCTCTGGATGGAACTGGATGCCTCTTACATTCAGGGTCTTGTGGCGAAGGGCCATGATCTGTCCGTCGATCTCTGCGGTGATCTCTAAGCAATCGGGAAAAGCCTCTTTCGAAACTACCCATGAATGATAGCGCCCGATGGTGATGGTACGCTCCAAACCGCTGAAGATGGGGTCGTCGACTAAAATATGACAGGGGGTGGCCACCCCGTGGAAGACCTCCGAAAGGTTCACGAGCTTGCCGCCAAATACCTCACCAATGGCCTGGTGACCCAGACAGACACCCAGGATGGGCTTTTTGCCGGCATAGGTACGGATGACGTCCAACAGCAGCCCTGCCTCAGAAGGGATGCCGGGACCTGGTGAAAGGACGATCTTATTGAACTGCTCCAGTTCTTCCAACTTAAACTGGTCGTTACGCAGGACGGTCACCTCAGCGCCCAGTTCTTTTATCAAATGACTCAGGTTATAGGTAAACGAGTCATAATTATCGATAATCACTACTTTCATATCCTTACATTTTTTCAGCCATTAATATGGCTCGACGCAGGGCACCGAGCTTGTTGTTCACTTCCTGCAGTTCATACTCCACATCACTCTTGGCGACGATACCGCCACCGGCCTGGAACCACAGTTCTCCGTTTCTTGAGACGAATGTACGAATGGTGATGGCTTGGTTCAGGGAACCGTCGAGACCGATCATACCGATACATCCGCCATAGGCACCACGGTTGTGTGGCTCGTATTCTGAAATCAATTGCATGGCTCTCACCTTGGGAGCACCGCTCAGCGTTCCAGCCGGGAAGGTATCGATAAAGGCCTTGATGGGATCTGCACCTTCATCCAACTCACCGCTGACGCGCGATACCAGGTGAATCACGTGACTATAGTATTGCAGGTCCTTGTAGAAGTCCACCTTCACATGATGACAGTTGCGGCTCAGGTCATTACGGGCCAGGTCGACCAGCATCACATGCTCGGCATTCTCCTTGGGATCATTTCGCAGATATTCGGCACCCTGTTTGTCGGCCTCGATGTCACCTGTGCGCTTGGTAGTGCCAGCGATGGGGTCGATATAAGCTTTCCTGCCCTGGATTCTGCAATGGGTCTCGGGGCTACTGCCGAAGATCCTGAAGCCTCCGAAGTCGAAGTAGAAAAGGTAGGGTGAGGGATTGATGCTCCTCAGGGCCCGATAGAGCTTGAAGTCGTCGCCTTCATATTTCTGAATGAACCGTCGGCTGAGCACAATCTGGAAGACGTCGCCACGCAAGCAATGTTGAATTCCTTTACGGATATTGTCCTTGTGCTCCTCGTCGGTCAGGGTACTGGATACCTCGCCTACAGGATGGAAGTCATAGGCCTTTACATTAGCCTTGTTCATGGCCTTCAGAATCATGTCGATCTCCTCGGGTTCTCCCAGGGTTACCACCTTCAAGGTGTTGTTGTGATGATCGAACACGATGACGGTCTTATATAGAATGTATAATAAGTCGGGAGCATCGTTCTTAGCTTGAGTTTCATCCTTTACAGGGATGTTTTCAAAGTATCTGACGGCATTAAAGGATGTGTATCCGAACAACCCACAAAGTTCTGAGTCCGAGCCTTTTACTTTGATACTTTGAAGCAGTGCGTTAATGGCTTTGTCGGTTTGGTAACTTGGACTGATGACCTGCTCGGTAACACTCCCGTCGGGATAGCTGATAGTGGCCTTGCCATGGCCGACGGCCACGCTGGCGACAGGTTGGATGCCGATAAACGAACGGGCGTTGCTCTTGTCGTGATAATCGGAACTCTCCATCAGTGCACTCTGCGGATAGAGGTCTCTCAGTCGCATATAGACCCCTACTGGCGTATATAGATCTGCCAGGATGGTCTGACTCTTTGTTGTAAATTCAAATGTCTTCATATTTCACTGTTTGTTAGAAATTGCCGAATTCGCCTGCCATCGCCTTGTTCTTCAGATAGGTCTCCACATCTTTGTCGCCTCTGCCGCTCACCGTTAGCACAACCACATCGTCCTTCTTGAAGCTGAGCTTCTTCAAGGCAGCAATGGCATGGGCCGACTCAATGGCTGGGATGATGCCTTCCATACGGGTGAGCTCATAGCCGCCGTAGATGGCCTCGTCGTCGTTGATGCTCAACACCTGGGTGCGACCTTTTTTGGCCATGTTACAGTGCATGGGACCTACACCGGGATAGTCCAGACCGGCACTGATGGTGAAGGCCTCCTCAATCTGACCGTCCTCATCCTGCATCACCAGCATCTTGGCACCATGCAGGATACCGACAGTGCCCTTGTGGATGGTGGCTGCGGTGTAATTGGTCTCCCAACCATGACCGCCAGCCTCTGCCAGAACGATCTTCACACGGTCATCGTCCATATAGTGATAGATTGTGCCAGCAGCATTCGAACCTCCTCCGATGCAGGCGATGAGGTAGTCGGGATAGTCCCGGCCTTCTTTCTCTGCCAGCTGCCATTTGATTTCCTCGGAGATGACGCTTTGCATCCTGGCCACCAGGTCGGGGTAGGGGTGGGGACCCATCGTGGAACCTACGATATAGAAGGTGTCCTGAGGGTGACAGCACCAGTCTCTGATGGCCTCACTGCAGGCATCACTCAATGTCATGTTGCCGGTTCTGACAGGATGCACCTGAGCACCTAACATCTTCATGCGTTCTACGTTGGTGTGCTGGCGCTCCACATCGGTAGCACCCATAAACACCTCACATTTCAGGTTCATCAGCGCGCAGACCGTGGCTGTAGCCACACCGTGCTGACCGGCACCTGTCTCTGCAATGATTCGGGTCTTGCCCATCTGCTTGGCTAACAGGATCTGACCGATGGTGTTGTTGATCTTGTGGGCACCGGTGTGGTTCAGATCCTCACGTTTCAGATACAGTTTGCAACCGTACTGTTCACTCATCCGCTGGGCGTAGTACAGAGGTGAGGGACGGCCTACATAGTCCTTCAGCAGGGCATGATACTCGCGTTTGAAGGCTTCCGACTCGATGATCGGCAGATAGGCTTCCTGCAGGTCATGCACGCACTTGTAAAGAATCTCAGGCACATACGCACCACCGAATTCTCCGTAAAAACCATTTTCGTCTACTTGATAACTTTTCATTTTCTATATATATTTTATTTATGTGTTGTTGACGAACTAAAAAAGACTCACCGCTGTCGCGATGAGCCTCTTATATCTTCGTTGAATAACAGATATGGCGATTAATCT
>LXOW01230838.1_pt1 | contig 11877 bp, 13 predicted proteins | sample 1368591 | NCBI WGS metagenome assembly LXOW01 (sample SAMN04884650, study PRJNA319009) | bovine gut metagenome | isolation source: Cow rumen | host: Bos taurus | place: Italy: Legnaro (PD) | collected 2014-07-09
CGGTTTGGTACTAAAATGTCTGTAAACCTGTTGAACAGATATCCCATGACAAAGAATGGCAAAGCCGACATCGCTGAGTCCAAAAACGCACACTTAATATGCTTCCCACCCAACCATACGGACCCGGCAAAGCCAATGGCAAAGCACACCACAGTGATGATGGTAGCAATGCTTCTTGGATTAGAGGTCAGTTTCTTCACGGGTACCAATATCACATAAAAATAGATATTAACGAGGAAAAGCACCCAGAGGAACCAGATAGGGTTGTTAGAAAAATCTTCGTAGGTAACGAAGGCCCAGAGACCGCTGATACCCAGTGATTCTGTATTTCTCACTGTGAAGCCGAATACGCTATGCAATATGTTTGGCAAGGCGAACGACGTAACTAGATAGAAAAAGGCAAAGGGAATGAGCAGCTTGTTCACCTTCCTGAGCAAGAAACCGATAAAGCCCTCATACTCTTTGAAGAAGAGGCCAGAAAGGAAAAAGTAGAGTGGCATGCGGAACACGGACAGTGACCGGATAAATGGCGGACAGTCATGCAGGATGGTGAAAAAATGGTAGAACACCACCAGTGTGATGCACATTCCCTTAGCTAAATCAATGTATTCTATTCGCTTCTGATTCATTTGTGTCACTTTTTTCAATGCTTATACTTGTTGTTTTACTTTTTCTCCCCTTTCCAATATCTGTCCTCTATCACTGAGAACCATGCCTCGTCTGATGATTCGTGCAGGATTGCCAGCCACCAGACAGTGGTCTGGCACATCATGAGTAACCACGGCACCACCACCAACATATACATGATTGCCTATTGTTACGCCAGGCATAATCATAGCCCTTCCTCCGATGACGCAGTTATTGCCTATGCGAGTGTCACACCACATACTCTGTCCTTCAAGCGCAGCACGCGAGAAGTCATGTGCAAGAATCATGGCCTCCATCAACACACGTGTGTTATCACCAATATGCACCCCCTTATGGTGAGCACGGTCTAATATTGCACTTCTACTGATACGACAGTTTTCTCCAATATCATATCCCCTCAGTCTATAGTACACCACCATCGTTTTACAGACGTACCTATTCATCAATTGTCTAATACTCAAATCTCCCATATTCTTTATCTCNNGGAATATCCTTTAGAAATTCAAGGAATTGACCAGTATATTCACCAGCTAATGGACCATTAGCAAATTGATACAAAATGGTTCCTGGCCTCCAAATATTATACTCTATGCAAATTGGATTTCCCTCTACGTCAATCATAAAATCCCATGCAACAAAATCAAAAAAAGGTAAATCATTGTGTGCCTTTTTAATGGTCGTAATTAATTCGTCCCATGATGGAACAATTTTCTCCTGTATTTGAGGATTTACATCACTATTGCCATCGAAGGTAACAAATCTGTCTTTCAAGCATCCATTCTTGTCTATTCCTACGACATTTACAATTTCCTTTCCATTAATGTAAGCTATATCAGTAAATGATCCCTTTATGCCAAATCTAACACTTGCAGACAAGATGTTAATTTACGTTCTTATTTTTATCACTTTAGTTCAATTCCACAATATTCTTTAATCAAGGCATGTATTTTCTTCTTTGCGCCAGTCTTGTAGCGGGTTTGCATCATATCCATATCTGGTCCGTAGTTCGCTTCCACGAATTCCACATTTCCCTGATGGTTTACTACAACATCCCATCCCGTTATCGGATTTCCTGTCAGTTTGGCCGCCTCACAACAAGTATCAACAATTGCGTCCCATTTAGGGATCTTAAAGCCCTTAAAGGTTATGCCGCTATCAGGATGACTGACAAACCTTTCACCATTGGTATTTGCACCGTCTGTTTCAACAATACCCTTATCCACATTTATTTGAGCAGAAACACCACCTTTATGGGAGTTGTCAACAACACTATCTCCAACACCAGTACGGAGTACACCACTGAACACGCATGCCCGTTCCCTGTTTGAGATAGTTACTATGCGAATGGTATTCAAGCTTTGAGGATGAAGAGCCTTCAGTTCTTCACAAGCCTCGATACACTCTTCTACCAACATTCTGTCTTTTACACATAACGCATAAAGCTTTTTGAGGTCTATGCGTTTGTCATCCTTATACACCTTGAAGATACCCATTCCCAGTTTTCCATCACATGGTTTTACGATGCAGTCATAACTGGAAATGAATTTTTTGAAATTCTCAAATGATGTATCTGGAGCATAAATCCACTTCCTATAGACATACTTTTCAAAAGTTTTTAAGAATCTCGTTTTATTGCGAAACACAGCCTTTGCTACTCCTGGGGCGTATCTCCAATAAAAATAGGCCATCTTCAACCTTGAAATATACTCGTCTCTTTCATCTTCTGTCTTCTTGTAGAACTCATATTGGTTTGCATATTCGTTATACGTTACCCAATGTTTTTTCAAGGCCCTCTTGTAATCATCATAAGTTCCAACTGAAGCTTCATTCTCAAATACATTTCTTGCGCTTGCAAGAAGTCTCTTCTTTGAGGAATACACATGTAAATCTGCCCATATCTTTACCACCCCCATAGATGAAATAATCTTATTCCCTATAGGTGAATATGCTATGGAACAAACGAATGTCTTTAATTTGGTTTTCATCAATAATATATTTAACAATGGTACTACACTTCTCTTAACTCACATTCCCCATACTTTAATATCCTTACCTTGATATTGGTATGTCTTGTGCCAGATGCGTTCCTCCCAGGTCTTGTCTTTCGAGCGGTCGAAAATGATGAGGTGTCCCTCATCTACACTCCCCACGGTATCCATATACTCAAATGTCTGGCGCAGACCATCTTCAATAACAGTCTGTAGAGAACCTCGCTTGATTTTCAGTTCAAGCACGACACGCTGCACTGGTCCTCCATAGCCGTCCGTCAATGGCTTGCGGATGAGCAGGTCGGTGCGTTTGCGGCCAAGGCCATACTCTCGGTCAATGTAACCACCACCATTCACGATACGCTGGAGATAGGCCTGTAGCAATAGTTGAGGACCTGCCTCAGCATAATCGAACTTGCCAATCCAAGAGTCGGCGTTCTGACGGAAAAACTGCTGGAAGTCGAGCAATAGCTTCTCCATGTTAATGCTGTTGTCGGGGTTCTGATACCACTGCGGTTGTATGGCCAAACCGTCCTGCGTGCTCCAAGTGAGTTCACGGGGAATGATTTCACGGTAAATGGCGTTGGATATCCGTCTGTTCTTTCCCCTCTCCACCTTTATCAGTCCCATATCGGCTACGTATTGTATGTCGTCTGTTGGGATTAGACCGTCGTCGGGTTGGTCGCTGTTCGACAGAATAGGCTCGATTACCCGCTTCACACGCGGCTCCTTCAGTTTGTCAATCAATATGTCAATGTGGGTGTCTCTGCGATAGATGATTTGTTCTTGAGCACGGTAAATCATCTCCGGGATGATACGCACGGAGCGGTCGCGGTTTTCTTTCATACGCACTGTCACTTCATAGCCCAAGGCATTCACCAACCAAGGCTGTCCTTCAGTGGCCTCCCATATCATAGGGAAACATGCCTCATCGAACTCCTGCCCAGTCTCTTGGGTATGCTGCATATATAGTTGGCGTATTTCTTCTTTGGTGAAATTGCCCAGTCGCAAAGACTCTGCCTTGATGTTGAATGCCGAACCGCCGGTTATGATGTCTTGGTTGGAGAGCACGATGCGGTAGTCCCTGACATCGCGAACGCCACACAGTATGATGCTGTTTGGAAACGCATTTGGGCGGTTAGCATAGCCAGAGCGTATCTGTCGTAAGATGCTTACCAGTGAATCACCAACTAAAGCATCTATCTCGTCAATGAAAAGTACCAATGGCTTGGGCAATGCCTCAGAAAGTCTTCTAAGGAAAGTAGAGAGCATGGAGTCCTCTCCTTCGTCTTGTACGCTGTCCCTGACCTTCTTGGCTGTATCGTCCTTGATGATAAGTCTCACCTCCTCTGCAAGTGTGTCAACGGTCGATTTCACGACGCTTCGTACATTGTTCCTTGATGCCTGTCCACCCTCCACGTTGGCATAGACGGCAATATAGTCGCCTTGCTCGTTCAGCAAGTCGCGCAGGGCAAGCATACATGATGTCTTGCCTGTCTGACGTGGTGCGTGCAGCACAAAGTACTTCTCCTGTTGAATGAGCATCAGCACATCGTCAAGGTCGAACCGGCTCAGTGGGTCGATAGTGTAATTTTTGCTCGGACGGTTGGGCCCTGCTGTATTGAAAAATCGTTCCATATCGTTAGTTCCTTGTTTTTCTAATCACCAACAAACCGTTGTTTCATGCCTTACAATTCGTTTTGCCAGAAAAAGGTGTATTGAGTTGTATTCAGTACAACATTTATGAAAAGTACCATATATAACAATATCATTACAACGCCCAAAAATCTGTTTAAATTGCTCTTTGACTTAAAACAATAGTACAAGAAAAATGAGTACATAATTGGTTTTACAATAGTAAAATACATCACAATTCTGTTCAGAATAATAGAACTACCAAACAATAATGCCAATAATACTCCTGTGAACCATAAGGTATATATCAATTTAAATAATGGGAAATTAAAATATATCTTCATTCTTCTACTATATAATATGACGGGTAAAACACATATTATATTAATTATCGGTCTCAATCCGGTGTTCATTCCAAATTTGTCTCTTGACCATCGATCATTAAATAGCATATCCATATTATATCGTTCATAATCTAATTCTTCTGAGAACCAAGTAAATGGCTTTTCTATCCATTCTGCAACTGAATCGAAATGGAATTGAAGATAAAAACAAACTGCATATAGCAATAACTGTAATAATCTGCTCTTAAACCAGTCATTCTTCCTTGATAATATTGGATATAAAACGAGCAAGATAACTGCCGATTTGTGTAACAATACCGCAACCAAACAGCAAACTAAATATTTTATGAACTTCTTTTTATCAATATAATGAAGCGACACAAGAAATACGACCATTGCTGCATGTTGACGCATTGTATTCATCATTGATAGATATGTACTTGTCAACATCAACATTAATGCAAGCAACGGGAAAATGTATTTGTGATCTTTGACACAATAGAATAAAAGTACGATATCCCATAAAGCCCAGAAGCCGAAATAGAATGCGAAATGGAATCCATTTTCACTCATAAAGGTTTCCACTAAGCCATACAACATCTCATNNATCTAAATAATCAACGCCCACATCCCATCTGCACCCAAAAACAAAAGCAAAACTTAGAAACAGCAGGACTGAAGGTATTGTAAAAAATGGTTCAGAAACATCTCGTTTACAATATCTCAAACGATTAGGCGATTCGTAAGCAATCATAAAACCGCAGACCACCATGAATATGGTCAGAAATGAGTAAACCGCAAAAGATTCTATTATTGCGAACATTGTATCTAATAGATGAATCAAATATTTACGAGTTCCTCTTCGCTTTCATCAACTGATAGGCAATTCTCGCTGGAAAGATAGTAACAATCAGAGATATCACTCGTGTATTCTTTCTTGATTTCGAATCAAATACGAGACTTCTAAAACACTTCCGATAGTATTCGTTCCTATTGATCCTGTCAAAACATCTGGCAATCTCTTCGCACCAAGGCAAACCAGACTTTGCATATTTATTGATAGTGAAGCCTAATGAAAAGGTGACAACAATTCTCATTATTGCCTTCATATTTTTCAACACACGACTATACTCATCACAATAATTCTGTATTCTGTCTAATGTGTCAAATATATTATAATCTTTGTCGTACTTCACAGTACGGGAAATACTGTTTGGCCTAACCAAATAAACCATAACAGCAGCATCACACATTTGTATTTTCTGACTATTAACAAGACAGTGTATGAAAAATGCCGTCACTTCACCCATTGACAAATCCTCATCAAAAGCTATCTGATGTTCAGTAAGCATCTGCCTCCTATACAAACGGAAAACTTCACCTCCTGATGCAATATAATCAAAAGCCAAAAATAATTTAACATCGTAAATACCTTTTGGAATTTTACTTGTTGTCCTACTCAATCTCTGCTGCGCATCATACCCGCCTTTTTGCACAAGATTCTTAAAACAAACGATATCTGCTTCATCATCAGCCACAAGAGTAAAGATTTCTGAAGCATCGTCAGTCAAGTAGTCATCACCGTCCAGAAAAAACACATAATCTCCTTGTGCAGTTTTCAACCCATTATTCCTTGCCCCACACACACCTGTGTTTTTCTGATGAAGCACCTTTGCGGTTTGATTCTCTTTACAGAAGTCATCCAATAACACACCTGTATTATCGACAGAACCATCATCAACAAATATATATTCTATATTGTTGCCATTTTGTCTTTGAATGCTATCAAATAGTTTGGGCAGAAACTCAGCTACATTGTAGCAGGGAATAATAATACTGCATTTGATCTTCATAAATCTCAAACCGTTACATTTTTAGTTTCGCAAGTATTTCCTTAGCATAGTTTTAGAGATTGCAACTGCACAATTTTGCTTTCAGAACTCTTAAACAACAAATTAAACTCTATATGCCCCCTTCAAATGAAATGTCCTTTTATCTTCTGGAGGTAATATCATATAATCTCCATACATCTTTGTCAAATATGCATGTGGATTACTTACAATTCGTAGACTTTTTCCATTAAATTGAACTTCCTTTGTTGGAAACAATTCAGATGCTTTAAATATATATTCATTTCGTTGAGTCATTTTCCAACAAAAACATGTCCAATCGTCAGACTTTGTATTATTATACTTACAGCAAAAATTATCAAAATAACGATGAATCTTTTGTTTCACCTCATCAGGCATAAAATGGAGCACCCTAGACGCAATAAGTTGTGGCAGTTTTTTCCCAGGATAATCGCGTTTGCTAAACACTGATAAAAAATAAACAATCCTAGATCTCTTTATATAGGCAATGGCTTTTCGAGAATCTGAAGGAACTCGATCAAATGGAAAAATATCAATATAAATACCCTGATATTTAAATCTTTCAACATATTTATCTGGGAAAAAAGTATTTCCCAACCGCAATTTTGCGAATGGCATCATATATGCAGGATCAGACTCATACGTTTGAAGGAATAAATTATCAGAAAAACCTTTTGCTCCAATTTCCAGAAGCCGATTATAGTCTTCTCGAGGCATACCAACATCAACATCATCATCCCAAGGAATAAAGCCATCGTGACGAACTGCACCTAATGCAGTCCCACTATCCAAAAAATACGTAAGACCGTTATCTTCACATATTTTGTCAAACTTGACCAGCATATCAAGTAAGACGGAATGTAACAATTCAAGTGAATTTGACTCCATTTATAATAATTTTATTACTTTCTTGACATCGCAGAAAATACTACATGAAGTGTATTAACTGCCATTATCTATATCTCAATATTTGAATTGGAAAAGCACTTTCTTTTCATCAAAATACTTTTCTGTCTTGGTGTTATATATACAGACATTGGCACTATCACTTTCCAAAGGAAACTCCCAAAGCATAAGCCAATTGTCATATCGAGAGTCTTTTTGCTGAATGTTGTGTTGTATCTGATAAATATCACGACCATAATCATTGGGGGTAACAGTTAGAGCATACATTCCCCCAACATGTCCACAGAGCACCACGCGGATATTGTCATTACACTTGATGAGGTTATTCCACAGTTGTTCAGGAGTGACATAATCCTTGCTTGTTAATCTCAAAACACATTTCAGTTTGGTTGCCCTTATTTCTCCCCCTTTCTCAAGATATTCGTGGTTCATCAATACGAAATGATGGTCAGGGTGTGCCTTGACGTATGCATCAGCCCACTCCACTACAGCCTTTCTTGGTCCGAATTCAAGAATTAGAAAATCAAGACGTTGTCCGTGAATGGTATTTTCAACGACTATGTTTTGCATGTGTCCTTTCTCAAACCAAGCTACAATTTTTGATGTGACTAACGGAAACTGAAGGTAGTCATTGATAAATGTACTATCACGGCTAATAATAAGTGGGCTACTTTTCTCCCATGTATAGTCATGATCACCTGTCATGGAAATGACTGGTATGTCATCAACAACGGACTTCGTTGCTTTTACGAAATGATTCCATTGATATGGTTTATTTGTCTGTGTTATATCTCCAGTATGAAGGATGCAGTTGAAATGGTGACCTTCATCTGCCTCTTTACGAATCCAATCAACAGAATGTTTATACACATTAATATGCTTGTAATCCTCTGTTAAATATTGGATATCTCCAAACACAGCAATATACACCGATGTTTCCTTACTATAAGCCAGTGTATCCTCTCGTTCTAACTGACAGGCCTGCAACCCAATTGAAATGCATAGAAGAAGAAATAAGAAAACAAACTGTTTCATTTGTTACATTTGGTTCATTTTGTTTTGGAGTATTCACGTAGTAAGGTGGAAGAAATGCCCTCAGTACGAGGAATCACAACAACGTCCTTTCCGTTAGCATTGCACCACTCCACAGCACGCTGGAAACCTGCATGATTCTGGTCTGGGCCTTTGGCAAAGATGTCGAAATCAATAGTGGGCAAATCCTTATCAACATCTCTATATACTACAACTTCATCAACATATTTAATAGTACTGACCATAAATAATCGTTCTTCTGTAGTATAAATCATTTTTGTACCGGGCTTATATTTCAAAATGACATCGCTATCCTGAACTGCCACAATCAACTTATCACCCAGTTCCTTTGCTCGCTTAAAAAGCAAAATGTGTCCAATATGGAGCATATCATAGACTCCGACTGTTAATACGGTTTTCATTTTACAATATATTTTATACGTCTAACAATTCGTTTATAATTGAAATAGTGATGCCATATTTTCTTTGCAAGTTCCCTTTGTGGTCTGGTATCATCTTCATCTCTGACAAATTGAATATCTCCAGAATTAAGAATCCCATGCAAAGTTTTAGTTGATATCATACCTGCAAGCCAATCGCCCATGCACATTCGCTCGTTTATATACGTTGCCGAAGCCGTTATTTCTTTTTTGAAACCATCTGTTCCTTCGCCAAGCATTGACTTTACGAACATTGCAGGCAGGTTTACCCCCATTTGTGAGATCGCTGTTCCTGAGGCGCCTATTCGAAGATTCATTTCTCCGAAGAAGAACTCGCCCTGACATTTGAAAAAATCAATATCAAATAGACCCACAAAGCCAACAGAACGAACGAAACAACCGAACTTGTCTATTTGTTCTTTGAAGCCATTTATAGGCAACACCTGCCCAACCATTGCAACACCTTTATGGCTCTGAGAACCTTTCACGAAATTTATTACGCCAGGAATAACCACATCTTTGCCATCAGAAAAGCCAAGAACAGCAAACTCTTCATCTATATCCAAATAGTCCTCAACAAGTATTTCCCTAATATCGTTCTTTTCTGCGATGTTCAACACCTCACACCTGTCTCTTATACACATCTGACGCTGCCGNNTCCTCAACAAGTATTTCCCTAATATCGTTCTTTTCTGCGATGTTCAACACCTCACACAATTCAGCTTTACTATTACATTTTCTAAGACACTTCTTTCCACCGCCAATTGATGACAAAGGTTTAGTAAAACATGGGTATTTTACTTCGTTAGGCACAACAAAAGCATCCTCATTATGACTGACAACACAAGCCCCTGCAACATTTAAACCTGCATTAATAGCCATTCGTTTTTGATTCGACTTGTCCATCCAATAGGCTATCGAATTCTGTTCATTATAAATGAAAGGAACCAGAAAATGTTTTTTGATTTCTTCATTATCAATGGCAAGGGCAGTAAAATCACTTGTGGGTATGATAATAGGCTTTCTATTTTGGTCGGTACATTTCTCAAGCAATAGTTGAACAAACCCTTCCATACCATATTTACTATTAAAGAAAAACACCTGATCAACATATTTACTATAGCAGTCCAGCGGCTTTGTTGGATTAGGCGTATTATAGATTCCGATGGCAACCACAACGACCTCACACCCAATTTCAGCCACTGACCGTATGATGCCAAGTCGAGTAGTAAAACTATGACCTATGATAATTACCCTTTGTCTCATCTTATTTTTCTTTCGAATATGCTATCAACATTTGTCAAGACTATTTTTCCCAATGATAGTTTTAAGAGTTTTTATTATTATTCGTTTTCTGCAAGTTCTCAAAAAAACATTTTCAGGTATAGGATCCTCTTTGTCTGGTATAAAACGGATATTTGCGGTTTTTAGATACTGAAAGAATTGACATGTAGAGATATATCCAGCATTCCAATCGTCAAGGCACATACGTTCATTCACATATATGGCACTTCCATCAATATTATCTACTTGCTTTTTATTTATTCCTTCACCCTCACATAACTGGACATACATCGCAGGCAAATTCACTCCCATCTTCGTGATGGCATAGCCTGAACCTCCGAAGCGGAGATTCATTTCGCAGAAATAGATACTACCGCCACTCTCATAAAAATCAATATCAAACACACCAATATAGCCTATTTTAAGTACAAACTGCTTAAATTTGCTAATGAGCTCCTCATACCCACCAATTGGTATTATCTTTCCTCTACAGGCTACACCAAAGTGCCCACCATGTGCCAAATCAAGAATCTGTATCACACCGGGAATGATTACTTGCTGCCCGTTAGATAGCCCTAATACAGCGTACTCGGTATCTATCGGCTTAAAATCTTCCACCAACACCTGCATATCAGCAATGCAGCCAGCCTTGCCAAGGACTTCTCTCAGCTCTTTTTCATTATTGCACCTTTTCAATATTTTTTTTCCCCCGACTAACGTAGCTAACGGTTTTGTAAAACAGGGATAATGGATATTTGATGGAATGTCGAATTGATGGTTTCCAACATTAATAATCACAGAAGAAGCAACATTCAATCCAACTTCATCAGCTAAAGTCTTCTGTTTCAATTTATCCATCCATTCAACCACTGCACCCTGTGTATGACGAATATGAGGGAATAAGAATTTTTCTTTCAGTCTTTCCTGATTACAATCTATGACAGCAGCAGAGAAATCACTATCTGGAATTATAACCACTTTTTGATGCAGATCTGTACATTTATCCAACAACAGTTGAATCAAATCTTCATCTTTGTGAGCACAATAATAAACATTGCTTACATATTTGCTGTAGCAGTCTATTGGTTTGCTGGTATTCAACGTTTTTCCAACACGTTTATATCCAGTTATTACAATGACAGTAATCTCACACCCAATTTGTGCAACAGAACGAATTACTGCAAGACGGGAAGTATATCCGTGACCAATAATTACAACTTTCTGACGTTTATCCATTATAAGAAACTTCTCGCTGTCAAATTATTTGTCTTTGGAATATTCTCTTAACATTGTAGATGAAATCCCTTCTGTCCGAGGAATGACTACGACTTCTTTCCCATGCTCCTCACACCATTTAACAGCATTTTGGAAACCTTGATGTGTCTGATCAGGTCCCTTGGCAAAGACATCAAAGTCAAACTTCTGTATATCTATATCTACATCTCGGTACACGACTACTTCATCCACATACTTGATTGTACTGACCATATACATACGTTCCTCGGTAGTATAAACCATACGAGTCCCTGGTTTATACTTTAGAATCACATCACTGTCCTGAACTGCCACAATCAGTCTGTCACCTAATTCTTTTGCACGTTTGAAAAGTAATATATGGCCAATATGAAGCATGTCATACACGCCTACTGTTAATATTGTTTTCATACCGTATCTGCTATTATTCAATTATTTCCATGTTTTATAATAAGGTTTTTATCGCAGATGCAAC
>LXOW01079822.1_pt1 | contig 11876 bp, 7 predicted proteins | sample 1368591 | NCBI WGS metagenome assembly LXOW01 (sample SAMN04884650, study PRJNA319009) | bovine gut metagenome | isolation source: Cow rumen | host: Bos taurus | place: Italy: Legnaro (PD) | collected 2014-07-09
AAGGTAAAAAGGTAAAAAAGTAAAAAGGTAAAATAACTAAAACCGTGTAATTATGAAGAAATTACTGCTGATACTATTCACTATTCACTGTTCACTATTCACTGTCACTGCGAATCCTGTTGATGAGCTCTTGGAGCGTATCGACAAGGGCGCTTCTGCGAAGTTCAAGACCGAACTGGTAAAGAGCGATAAGGACTTTTTTGAACTCGACCAGCGCGGCACGAAGGTCGTGGTGCGAGGCAACACCTGGGTGAACATCGCCTCGGGCATCAACTGGTATCTGAAATACCATGCAGGCATCCACCTCTCCTGGAACCAGATGCAGGCGACGCTGCCCGCTGTGCTCCCTGCCGTCAAGGCCAAGGAGCGTCATGAGACCGACCTTACCCTGCGCTACGACTTCAACTACTGCACCTTCTCTTACTCGATGGCCTTCTGGGACTGGAAGCGTTGGGAGCAGGAGATCGACTGGATGGCGCTGCACGGTGTCAACCTGCCCTTGGCCATCGTCGGTGAGGAGTGCGTGTGGCGGAATATGCTCCTGAAACTCGGCTATACAGAGAAGGAGGTGGGGGAATTTATCGCCGGTCCCGCCTTCCTCGCCTGGTGGGAGATGAATAACCTTGAAGGGTGGGGTGGTCCGCTCCCCCTGTCATGGTACAGCCGTCAGGAGAAACTACAGAAGCAGATTCTTGCCCGTATGCGTCAGCTGGGTATGCACCCCGTACTGCCGGGCTATAGTGGCATGGTGCCCCACGATGCCAAAGCCCGTCTCGGACTGAACGTCGCCGATGCCGGCCTCTGGAACGGTTTCCAGCGTCCTGCAAATCTGTTGCCCACCGATCCCCGTTTTGCAGAAATTGCCAGACTCTATTTCGACGAACTGACACGTCTTTTCGGCAAGGCCGATTATTACTCGATGGATCCCTTCCACGAGAGCAACGACGATGCTTCCATCGACTACGCCAAGGCTGGTGAGGCGATGATGCAGGCCATGAAGCGCGTCAATCCCAAGGCCGTCTGGGTAATTCAGGGGTGGACAGAGAATCCCCGTCCGCAGATGGTTGATGGCATGAAGGCGGGCGATCTGCTTGTTCTCGACCTCTTTTCGGAATGCCGTCCGATGTTCGGTATCCCCAGCATCTGGAAGCGCCCCGAGGGGTATAAGCAGCACGAGTGGCTCTTCTGCCTTCTCGAGAACTTCGGTGCCAACGTGGGCCTCCATGGCCGTATGGACCAGCTTTTGGATAATTACTATATGCTCCAAAGTCCAAACCTCAAAACTCAAAGTTCAAAGTTAAAGGGTATCGGCTTCACCATGGAGGGTTCGGAGAATAATCCCGTCATGTTTGAACTCATGAGCGAGCTGCCCTGGCGCCCGGAGAAATTCAAGAAAGAAGACTGGGTGCGACAGTATGTCAAAGCCCGCTACGGTGTCGATGATCCGCTCATCGAACGGGCGTGGCTGCTCTTGGCGCGTACCATATATAATTGTCCTGCGGGCAACAACCAACAGGGTCCTCATGAGAGTATCTTCTGCGGACGACCCTCGCTGAACAACTTCCAGGCTTCATCGTGGTCGAAGATGAAAAACTATTACGATCCGTATTCTACCTACGAGGCTGCGCTGATGATGAACAGTGTGGCGGAGAAGTATCGTGGTAACAATAACTTCGAGTACGACCTTGTCGATATCACCCGTCAGGCTTTGGCCGATCAGGCGCGTTTGCAGTATCAGCGTGCCATAGCCGACTACAAGGCCTTTGCCAGCAGGGAGTTTGAGAGTGACTATCGTCGTTTCCTCCTCATGCTGCTGATGCAGGATAAGCTGTTGGGTACCCGCTCGGAGTTCCGCTTGGGTCATTGGACGCAGGCAGCCATGGCATGTGGCAATACCCCCGACGAACAGAAACTCTATGAGTGGAATGCCCGTGTGCAGATTACCACCTGGGGCAATCGTTACTGTGCCGATACGGGGAGCCTGCGCGACTATGCCCATAAGGAGTGGCAGGGACTATTGAAAGATTTTTACTATCCGCGTTGGGAGACTTATTTCAACGCCCTCGCTGATCAGATGAAGGCGCAGCAGAAACCCCAACCCGATTTGCTCGGAGGGGGGGCCAATGCCTCTAAGACAGCGGCCGAACTCTTCCAGATGGCACTTCCCCAGGAGGTGACCCTCGACTACTACGCCCTCGAAGAGCCCTGGACCCTCCGTCAGAACCCCTACACCGCAGCGCCCGAAGGCTCTCCCGTCGATGTCGCCAAGGAAGCTATGGCTTTACTCTCTGGAAAATAAAACCCTCAGAATATGAAACAATCAAATCGCCTTTTATCCTTAGATATCCTGCGAGGCATCACTGTTGCAGGCATGATCCTCGTGAACAACGGCAAGGGAGAGTCGTTCGAGATGCTCCAGCATTCCAAGTGGAACGGCATGACGCCCTGCGACCTTGTGTTCCCCTTTTTCCTCTTCATCATGGGCATCTCGTGCTACCTTTCCCTGGTGAAGTCGGAGTTCAAGCCCACGCCCCAGGTCGTCCGTCGCATCGTCAAGCGCACGGTACTGCTCTTCGCCATCGGTCTTTTCATCAACTGGTTCGACCACGCCATCGAGGGCGATCTCCTGTGCTTCGACCATCTGCGCATCTGGGCAGTCATGCAGCGCATCGCCCTCTGCTACGGCATCGTGTCGCTCTTTGCCTTGTTCTGCAACCACAAATACACTATCCCCGTCGTCATCGGCCTCCTTGCGGTCTATACTGCCATCCTCGTCTTTGGCAACGGCTATGTGGAGGATGCGAGCGTGAATCTCCTGGCGCAGGCCGACCTCAACCTCTTCGGCTACGACCATCTCTATCACAAGAGTCCCGTCGATCCGGAGGGCTTGTTGGGCACCATCTCTTCTGTCGCCCACGTGCTATTGGGCTTTTATTGCGGAAGGCTTATCCGTCAGAAGGCGACTGTCAGCGATAAGGTCATCGCCCTCTTCGTGGTGGGAACGGTGCTCGTCATCGGCGGCTATCTGCTCTCTTACGGCCTGCCTCTCAACAAGCGCATCTGGAGTCCCAGCTATGTCATGATGACCTGTGGCCTCGCCTCACTGTTGCAGGCCTTCCTGATGTATGTCATTGATATTCAGCAGAAATCCGGATGGACCACCTTCTTCCACGTCTTCGGCGTCAATGCCCTTGCCCTCTATGTCTCCAGCGAACTGCTTGCCATCATTTTGGGTCATGTCGGCATCTCCGACTGGGTGTATAGTGGCATCCACGCTGTGATTCCGCCTTTGAAGTGGGCCTCCCTCGTCTATGCCCTCTATTTCGTCGGGCTCAATTTTGCCCTCGGATACGTATTATACCGTAAGAAAATCTACATAAAATTATAATACGCAATAAACTTTGTTAAAAATTGTCGGCTGACAATATATCATTAGATATATTTTTCGTACCTTTGCACCTCGAAAACTACAGAGTACCTCGGAAGTTTTCGAGGTGCAAGTGGTTTGATACGTATTAAACAAAATAGTTTTTAAGTATGAAAAAGAACAAATTTTTGATGTTTGCTGCCGCAGCAGTGCTGTTTGCATCGTGCGGTGGCGGCGGTGGTCGTCCTACGTTTGGCGACAACGAGTATCCGGTCGTGGCTGTCGGTACGTCAAGTACCGAGATGCAGTCCACTTATCCTGCTACAATCAAGGGTGTGCAGGATGTGCAGATCAGCCCGAAGGTGCAGGGTTTTATTACACAGATTAACGTGAAGGAAGGTCAGTCGGTGGGTGCCGGTCAGGTGCTCTTCGTATTGGACAATGCTACCTATCAGGCTCAGGTGCGCCAGTCCCAGGCTCAGGTGAATACGGCGCAGGCAGCCTGCAACACGTCGAAGTTAAGTTATGAGAACGCCCAGAAGTTGTATGAGAACAAGGTGATCGGTGACTTCGAACTGCAGTCGGCTACCAACAGCTACGAGAGTGCGAAGGCTGCTCTGGCTCTGGCTCAGGCAGGTCTGGCTTCTGCCAAGGAGATGCTGAGCTTCTGCTATGTGAAGAGCCCGGCTGCCGGTGTGGTAGGTACGCTGCCTTATAAGAAGGGTACGCTGGTGAATACCGCTTCAGTGCTGACCACCGTGTCGAACAACTCTCAGATGGAGGTCTACTTCTCGCTGACGGAGAAGGACGCGCTGGTTATGGCGCAGGCCGAGGGCGGCCAGAACGCTGCCATGGGCGCTATGCCGAATGTAAAGCTGCAGCTGGCCGACGGTACCATCTATGCCCACGAGGGTAAGGTGACGAAGATGAGCGGTGTGATCGATCCTGCTACGGGTTCGATTCAGGTGATTGCCCTTTTCCCCAATCCCGAGCGTATGCTGAAGAGCGGTGGCTCTGGTTCGATCATCATCCCGAAGAGCAACAGCGATGCCATCATCATCCCACAGAGCTGCGTGTCGGAGGTACAGAACAAGAAGTTCGTCTACATTCTGGACAAGGACAACAAGGTGAAGTATACCGAAATCAAGGTTGATCCGCAGAACGACGGCAACAACTACGTCGTGACCGAGGGTCTGAAGGTGGGTGACAAGTATGTGACCAACGGTATCACCAAGCTCAACGACGGTATGGAGATTGTGCCCATCACGCCTGAGCGCTACCAGCAGAAGATTGAGGAGCAGAGTAAGGAGATGAGTGCCGGCGACATCGTTGGAGCGATGAAGAAGTAAATAAGGTTAATAGTGAATAGAAAGAGATATGACATTTACTAATTTTATAAAGCGCCCGGTACTGTCGACGGTGATTTCTATCCTCATCGTCCTGCTGGGTGTCATCGGACTCNNGGTATGGACTACATCTCCTCTACGGCTGGTGCAGGTTCGGCACAGATCAGTGTGCTGTTCCGCCAGGGTATGAATGCTGATATGTGCGCCGTGAACGTGCAGAACCGTGTGCAGCAGGCTCAGGCATTGCTGCCTGCCGAGGTAACACGTATCGGTGTGACGGTGACGAAGCGTCAGACCTCACAGGTGCTGATGTTCACATTGACCTCTGACGGCCGTTACGACGACGAGTTCCTGACGAACTATAACAATATCAATATCATCCCGGCTATCAAGCGTATCCAGGGCGTGGGTGATGTGCAGTCGCCTGGTCTGAAGACCTACTCGATGCGTATCTGGCTGAAGCCCGATGTAATGAAGCAGTACAACCTGATGCCATCCGACATCAGTAATGTGTTGGCTGAACAGAACATCGAGGCCGCTCCGGGTTCGTTCGGTCAGGAGTCGGATGTTGCTTATGAATATGCCATGCGCTATACGGGTCGTCTGAAGACGGCTGAGGAGTTTGGTGAGATTATCATCTCCAACAATGCTAATGGTCAGACGCTGAAGCTGAAGGATGTGGCCAAGATCGAACTTGGCGGACAGCAGTATAGTGTCTCGATGAGAAACAACAACCTGCCCTCAGTGCTGGGTATGGTGCAGCAGATTGCTGGTTCTAACGCCAACGAGATTGCCAAGCAGGTGAAGGCCGAGCTGGAGGAGCAGGCCAAACTGTTCCCCCCGGGCATGACGTATAAGATCAACTATGATGTGACGGAGTTCCTCTATGCCTCTATCGAGGAGGTGGTGTTCACGCTGTTCTTCACACTGTTCCTGGTGTTCCTCGTGATCTACATCTTCCTGCAGGACTGGCGCTCAACGCTCATCCCGCTGATTGCCGTGCCTGTGTCGCTCATCGGTACATTCTTCTTCCTCAATGTCTTCGGCTTCTCCATCAACCTGCTGACGCTGTCGGCCTTGCTCTTGGCAATTGCCATCGTGGTCGACGATGCCATTGTGGTGGTCGAGGCTGTACACGCGAAGCTGGACCAGGGCTACAAGTCGACGCTGACGGCCTCTATCGACGCCATGAACGAAATCTCGGGCGCTATCATCTCCATTACTTTGGTGATGGCATCGGTGTTCATCCCTGTGTCGTTCATCGGTGGCACGAGCGGTTCGTTCTACCGTGAGTTCGGTGTGACGATGGCCGTATCCATCTTTATCTCGGCCCTGAACGCCCTGACGCTGTCACCGGCCCTTTGTGCCATCTTCCTGAAACCCCACGACGAGAACGGTCATGAGAAGAAGATGTCGATGATCGACCGCTTCCATGCCTCGTTTAATACGGCCTACGACAAGGTGCTGGGCAAATACAAGAACCGCGTGGAGAAACTGGTGCGCAAGCCCTTGGCCATTATCGTGGTTGTGATTGTCGGTATCGCCGTGCTTGCCACGACCATGCTGACCACGAAGACAGGTCTTGTTCCTGATGAGGATACGGGTACGCTGTTCTGTACCATTTCGATGCCGCCGGCAACGTCGGTGGCCCGTACACGACAGATCATCGATGAGGTGGATCGCATCCTCGCTGCCGACCCCGCCATCCAGAGCCGTGAGCAGATCCAGGGTTACAACTTCATCGCAGGTTCAGGTTCTGACCAGGCAACGTTCATTATCAAGCTCAAACCGTTTGCCGAGCGTCAGAAAGGTCTGTGGTGGAAAATCTCGGGCTTGTGGCAGGGCGACGGTATCTACCGCTTCTTCCTCAATCCCTATGAGTCGACGGGTGTGATAGCCCAGATATTCATCAAGACGGCTCATATCAAGGATGCACAGGTACTGGCTTTTGCACCGCCTATGATTCCTGGCTTCTCGGCCAACTCGGGTGTGTCGCTCGTCATGCAGGACCGTACGGGTGGCTCGCTTGATAAGTTCTATGGTATCGTGAAGGATTATCTGGCCGAGCTCAACAAGCGTCCTGAGTTCCAGTCGGCCCAGACGTCGTATAACCCCAATTATCCGCAGTACATGATTCATGTGGATGTGGCCAAGTGTAAGCAGAGCAATATCTCGCCCTCTACCATCCTCACCACCTTGCAGGGTTACTACGGTGGTCTGTACGCCTCGAACTTCAACGCCTACGGTAAGCTCTACCGTGTGATGATTCAGGGTTTGCCTGAGACACGTATGACGGAAGAGTCGCTTAAGAATATATATGTTCGTACGCCGGCGGGCATGGCTCCCGTACAGGAGTTCTGTCGCATGGAGCGTGTCTACGGACCGTCGAACATCAACCGCTTCAATCTGTTTACGTCCATCAACGTGACGGCAACGGTGGCCAGCGGCTACTCTACCGGTGAGGCCATCAAGGCTGCCGAAGAGGTGGCTGCCGACATGTTGCCGCAGGGTTATACCTACGACTATCAGGGTCTGACACGTGAGGAGGCCAAGGCCTCGAACACCACAGCCATTATCTTCGTGCTGTGTATCGTGTTTATCTACCTCATCCTGTCGGCACAGTACGAGTCGTACATCCTGCCGTTGTGCGTTATCCTCTCCGTACCGTTCGGACTGGCCGGTGCCTTCCTGTTTACGATGCTCTTCGGTCATGCGAACGATATCTACATGCAGATCTCACTCATCATGCTGATCGGACTGCTGGCTAAGAACGCCATCCTTATTGTGCAGTTCGCCCTCGAGCGTCGTGAGACGGGTATGGCCATCTCGTGGTCGGCCGTCTTGGGTGCTGCCGCCCGTCTGCGTCCTATCCTCATGACCTCGCTGGCCATGGTTATCGGTCTGCTGCCGATGATGTTCGCCTCGGGTGTGGGTAAGAACGGTAACCAGACGCTGGGTGCCGCTGCCGTGGGTGGTATGCTCATCGGTACGCTGTTGCAGATCTTCGTCGTTCCTACGCTCTTCGTCATCTTCCAGTCGCTGCAGGAGAAGTTCCGTCCGATGAAGTTCGAGGATGAGGAGAATCCCGAGGTAGCCGCCGAGCTGGCTCAGTATGCACATTCGAAACCCGTTGATTATGAATTGGAAAAGTAATATGAAGAAATTATTAGTCTATATGTCCGCAGCCATGCTGCTGTCGAGCTGCGGACTCTACAATAAGTACGAGCGTCCGGAGGTGAATGCCGATGGCATCGTCCGCGACCCGCTGTCGCTGACGGATACGCTCGCCGTGAAGGATACCACGTCGTTTGGCAATATGCCTTGGCGCAGTGTCTTCACCGACCCGCAATTGCAGTCGCTCATCCAGCAGGGTCTCGACCAGAATCCCGACCTGCTGAATGCGGCCCTCAACGTCCACATGGTCAACGAGGCCCTAAAGGTTGCCAAGCTCGCCTTCCTGCCTTCTGTGACCTTCAGTCCGCAGGGAACGCTCTCGTCGTTCGACGGTGCTGCCCCCACGAAGGCCTATTCGCTGCCCGTGTCTGCCAGCTGGAATGTCGATCTCTTCGGCAACCTGCTCAGCGTGAAGCGTTCGGCACAGATGCAGCTCATCGCCACCAAGGACTATCAGACGGTGGTGAAGTGCAACATCATCTCTGGTATCGCCAACCTCTATTACACGTTGCTGATGCTCGATCGTCAGGTGGAGATCATCAACGATATGGAGGGACTCACCAAGGATACCTGGGACAAGATGAAGTTCATGCACGAGAACCGTGTAGGCTATCGCTCTACGGCCGTGCAGAGTGCTGAGGCCGCCTACTATCAGGTGCAGGCCCAGAAGGTCGACCTGCTGCGTCAGATCCGTGAGATGGAGAACTCCCTCTCACTGTTGCTCGGCCAGCCCGGACAGACCATCAAGCGTGGCACATTCGCAGGTCAGAGTCTGCCTGAGAACCTCGCAGCCGGTGTGGGCATCCAGATGCTGAACAACCGTGCCGACGTACACTCTTACGAGATGGCGCTGGCACAGTGCTTCTACGATGTGGAGACCGCCCGCAGCCGCTTCTATCCGAACATCACCATCACGGGAACTGCCGCCTTTACCAATAATAATGGTATGGTGAATCCCGGCAAGTTCCTGCTCTCAGCCGTGGGAAGTCTCGTACAGCCTATCTTCCAGCACGGTCAGATCGTTGCTGGTCTGAAGGTGGCTAAGGATAAGTATGAGCAGGCCTACAACAATTGGCAGAACGCCATCTACAAGGCAGGCAACGAGGTGTCGAACGCCCTTGTGAGCTATAATTCTTACGCTGAGAAGGCAGAGCTCGACGGCAAGCGCGTCGGTGTGCTGAAGCAGAATGTTGAGGACACGAAGAAACTCATGGAGTCGTCCAGCAACACCACCTATCTCGAGGTCATCTCCGCCCAGAGCAGCCTGCTCAACGCCGAGATCAACGAGGTGCAGGATCAGTTCTACAAGATGCAGTCAGTAGTCAACTTGTACCAGGCCTTAGGTGGCGGCGCAAAATAAAGTGAATAGTGAATAATGAATAGTGAATAGTTATGGCAAGCGAAATATCCCCTAAAGCCGAGATAAGCCCAAAGGCGAAAATCGGCAACAACTGTAAGATATTCCCCTTCGTGTATATCGAGGACGATGTGGAGATCGGTGACAACTGCATCATCTTCCCCTTCGTCTCTATCTGCGACGGCTCGCGCATCGGCAACAACAACAAGATCCACCAGGGTTCCGTCATCGCTGCCCTGCCGCAGGATTTCAACTTCCGTGGTGAGAAGTCGTATGTCCAGATCGGTGATAACAATGTGATCCGCGAGAATGTGGTCATCAACCGCGGTACCCACCGCGACGGTGTGACGAAGATCGGCAACTACAACTTCCTGCTCGAAGGCACGCACATCAGCCACGATACTGTCGTGGGCGACCACTGCGTATTCGGCTATGGTGTGAAGATAGCAGGCGACTGCGAGGTTCACAATGGCGCGATCTTCTCGTCGAGTGCCATCCAAAATGCCAACACCCGCGTGGGTCGCCTGGCTATGGTGCAGGCCGGCACCTCGTTCTCGCAGGACATCCCCCCGTTCGTCGTGGCAGGAGGCAAGCCTGTGGCATACGGAGGCCCCAACACCACGATGATGAACGAGGCTGGCATCGACGAGAAGGTGCAGAAGCACATCGCCAATGCCTACCGTCTGCTGTTCCATGGAAAGACGAGCGTCTTCGATGTCATCAACCAGATCAAGGATCAGGTGCCCGACCGCCCGGAGATCCAGACGATCATCGAGTTCCTCGAGCAAACGAAACGAGGCATCATGTGTAAGTAAGTTACCGACCAAAAGTTACTTTCATGCCTGCAAAAAGGTAGAAAGTGCCTTGCTAAAAGGTCGAGAGATACTATGCAAAGTTAGAATCCTGTCAGTATTCGTTAAAATACTGGCAGGATTTATTAAAATCCAGGCAGTATTTGATAAAATCACGTCGGGATTAGGAAGTTTTATTGCATACGGGGAGCGATGTGTTCTGTTTGTTAAAAATGGTTATTCTTCAAAGCAATAATCAGGATTTCTTTGCTGATTTGAATTTCCAAACTTCCAAATGTTTAGGCGATTATTTAGTACGTGCAGGCAGGTGGCAGTTTTGCAGCCTCTGGAGTCTGCACGTGCGGGTCCCGGGAGTGTGCAAGTGTCGGCTCCTGGAGCCCGCCAAGGACTTCTGGGGCCTTGCCGAGTGTAGACATCTTGGTCGCAACAGGTTTTGAAATGTCGTATCTCATTGATTTTCAGCTTTTTAGATGAAATTATGAATGGACTGTGTGACAGATGACAGTTGTGACAGTTATTTTTCGATGGGTATCATTCTTCTTTATTATATATATAACTATCTATATATTAATTAGTTATAAGAATTATTAAGAATAGAACACCCCTCATTTTTAATTGTCACAACTGTAACTGTCACAGCCGTGGCCATCAGGCAGGCCAAGACAACTCGCCAGAGTTACTGGCATGAATTACGAAACCATCAGAAATATAGCAAAAAATTGGCATGAAAACAGGCACCCTTACCCAGGTGCCCGTGACTAGGGTGACGATTTATTTCACCACGACCTTCTTACCTCCGATAATATTGATGCCCTTACGAGGCTTCTCAATTCGCTGGCCAGAAATTGTATATACTACGGTATTTGACGGACTGTCAAGCTGAACTTCATTAATACCAGAAGGATCTACGACAGTAACAAAGCATTCTGCTATCAGATTGTTAGATGTCTTGACACTGATAATTGCCGTTCCTTCCTTAATGCCCATCACCACACCAGACTGACTGACCTTTGCGATGCTTGTATCGTCCGACTCCCACGTAAGAGTCGTATTTGCATTAGCAGGTGTGAGAGTTGGCGTTAGAGTGAGAGTCTTACCTACATTTACGGTTTCTGTTATTGGCAGCGTGATTTCAGTCGGGCCGTCATCAGAGCCTTCATATTCCACCCATTCAGAGTTATAAGAATAGCAAGGAGTCCACCCCTTGGCCTTAGCTGCGTTCACTTGTTTTGTAGTAAATCCATTCCCTTCATTCTCAGCATTAGGGTTATATGCAGAGAAACGATGGATTTCATCCGTCGTATTCTTTGGCAAGCTCTCAATAAGTTTATCCATCGCCTGCCCCTTAATATTGTTACCCCAACATACTACTGTTGTCAGGGCCGTATTCCTTGAAACGTCCAATGCTGTCAGTTGATTGCTGTAGCAAGATAGGCCTGTCAAGGCAGTGTTCTTTGACACATCCAATGCTGACAAATGATTATTACCGCACGAAAGAATTTCCAATGCTGTATTCCTTGAAACATCCAATACCATCAGTTGATTATTGTAGCAATATAGGTGTGTCAAGGGAGTGTTCTTTGAAACGTCCAATACTGTCAGCTGATTATTGAAGCAATATAGGTATATCAAGGCAGTATTCCTTGAAACGTCCAATACTGTCAGCTGATTCTTGTAGCAATATAGGTATGTCAAGGCAGTATTCTTTGAAACGTCCAATGACGTCAGTTGATTGCTATAGCAATCTAGACTTGTCAGGGCAGTATTCTTTGAAACGTCCAATACTGTCAACTGATTGCTGCCACAAGACAGACTTGTCA
>LXOW01415527.1_pt1 | contig 11876 bp, 7 predicted proteins | sample 1368591 | NCBI WGS metagenome assembly LXOW01 (sample SAMN04884650, study PRJNA319009) | bovine gut metagenome | isolation source: Cow rumen | host: Bos taurus | place: Italy: Legnaro (PD) | collected 2014-07-09
TTGCGGCGGCTTTCCTTCTTCCCGGAGGCATTCTCGGTGAAGGTGTAGTGGTACTCACGGTCGTGCTTCAGCACGCCTTGATAGTCCTTGCCCAGCTTGGCGATGCTGTCGTCAAGGAGGATGGTTTTCAGGTCGACACACAACTCAGTATTCACTTTCATAGCTCACCTCCTTTCTCCGCGCTACTCTTTTGTGATGCAAGGAACCTGCGGTAGCCCTTTGCGAGAGGTGAATTGCTAAGGAACATCTCTGTGATGATGTCTCCTACAAGGCGAGGCCTGCTGTTTCTTTGCTCTAGTCCTCTGCCAGATTGATTGTTATAATTGTAAAACATATTAACCAACGTCGAGTGGGATGATTTGTCACGCCGACGTTGGCCGCAAAAAGCCATGACGCCGTTTTACGACACCATCCAAAAAGTGGCGTAGTAAATTGGCGTAGTAGAAACGAAGAAACCCATACCCTGCTGATTAAAAGCAAGATATGGATTATGAAAAATTTTCAGAAAAAGTAAAAGAAAAACTTACGACGAGTAGATTGCGTCGTAAGTTTAGATTTCTTAGAGGTAGCCAGCGAGGGCGTCAACAGCCTCTTTAACAATCGATTTTGAACCTTTTCTTACAGATTGCTGACGGATATTTGGAAAGGCTTTGCCATCTTTGTCAACAAATCGACAAGAAACGACATCCCATTTTGAAGTACCTTCTGGCCATGTTGTAATAATCGGGTTATCGTCTTTCATCAGCCCTTTTATGATATGCGTGAGTATATGTGGTTTGCCCAGCCATGTGTACTTAGTTCTGCATGGGCGCCCTCGAAACAAGCTTTCCATCTTTTTGAGGTCCATATCCTCGGGTATCAACTTGTGCGTAATCAGTTTGTTTGTGAACTCTTGTATAGCTATTGCAAAGTAATCCTCATTGTCGTATAAGAAGCAGCAGTCTGTCCTAACCTTCCTAAAGTTTTTGGCTTCTTCATCATACTTCTCAGAGCGTCTTATTTCAAACTCCTTGTCTGGATTACGTCCCACAAAAGATGTATAAAACAGCGATACGTCATAGCAACCCTCTGTGCCGATAACATAAGCATACCTGTCTTGCAACTCCAGCCAGCAACGGGTCAATTCTGCGATTACATAATGACTAAATACCGCAAGTTCTATTGCCGCTTTTGAATGCCCGGGTACAGAAGGTGTTTCTGATATAATGTTCTTCCAATTATTGTCACCAATGTCTAATCTGGTCAGTCGCTTTGCCTCGTTTACCAAAGTGGTAACTGATTCTCGTGTCTTTTTAAGAACGAACTTAGTCAGTTCCTCACCACCATCAGTCTCCAACAACTCTGTTGCAGCATTAATATGGCGATTGATTTCATTTTCAATCACCAGCCTGTAATAGCGAAGTTTGGTGGTAAACAGTATCGGCATCTTTGGGGTAAGTACATATAAAGCCTCTGTTTCCAATTCGATGCGAGGCAGGCTGCTTGCCTCTGTCATATATCCATTGTCTGTTGTGCAGACATCTCGGAAAAGAATCAACTCATGTATCTTTCTCAAATCAAAGTTGTTCATAGGTCATCCACATTATAAGAACCACAAACAATTACTTTCGGTATAGACTGTCTTGTCTGTAAAGTGAGGCATAATCTCAGCTATCATCTCGGGATACTTGATGGTAACAGGCAACCCTTGTTGCTTAACGGACTTCCAGTAGATGCGGCTGAACTGATAAACCTGATCTATCAGTTGTTGAACGACAGGCGTATCAATTTCGTCATTACGATTAGGACATGCAATGGTCAGTTTGACTGGGAAGGGAAAACCATCCATTGCGCTGAATCTTTCTCCTTCGTAACGCGTGTTGTTGCATAGCAGATATCTGTGTCCTTCTTTTGAAGGCCCAAGGTTCACCCATTTACCACTATATGGCATAAGACTCTTCACACTTTCGCTCTGCCTTGTCTGGTAATTGTAAGAAGAGTAAGTGCTCTCTTCATCAAACAACACAATGTCCTCAGACTCAGTTTTGTTGATGGTTACGATATAAACAGGCACATCAAGGCTAAGGCTTTGGAGCATGTCCTCAACCTTCTTGAATTCTCGTTTACGGCTAATCTTCTTATAATAATGAATGATGATGCGTTCAGGCGGATTGTTTACCGATGAGTAGCGCATGATGGCCAACTTAATTGCACCAACCAACTCGTCAAGTTCAGACTTCTCGAAATAACTGTAATCGTTGAATATACCAGTATTGTCAAACGAGAAGGCTGCACCAATATATTGCTGATTGTCACTACGGAAGGCACCAATACCGATAATCAATTCCTTCTTTTCTGTCTCATCAAGCAACCAAGGTGAGCCCCCTAATTTCGCACAAATGGCAACGCTCATATTTTGGAGGGTATAGGCAAAATTGGCTTTCTGGTTACGATTGTCCTTATCAATCATGTCATTCATCCTGCCTCTGTCGATACATTGCGTGGGAATGTCGTATTTAAGGAGGAGTTCTTTTATTTTGTAGTAACACTCTTTACTATCACGCGCTGAAGAATACTTATGAATTGGGGAGATATAGATACCAACGTATTTGATACGATTATCCCTATTCCTGTAGCAGTCGGCTTGTAGAGCTTTCTCTATTTCAGGAACAGGATTTGTTTCATCCTCAAATTGGATATGGAAGGATTTGTCAGCATAAGCCACATTACTGCCAATGTAGTTTGAGAGTGCTTTGCTTTGACCTTTATATCCACCAACACGCATATACTTGATTAAATCTCTTGCTTCTGCAATACTGCTTTTGGGGAAGATGAATATCATTTGAACATCGGTGTGTGGGCATTTTATGTGAGGCCCATAATTGACACCATGTTGCTGACGAACATTTTTCACATCGTTGCCGTTCTCGTCTTTTCCAAATATGAGCATTCGTTTAGAGCTGCTGGTCTGACCGACTTGTAACGGATTGACTTCTGTAAAATCGTATGCCAGATTATGGAATATCTTTGCTATGTCTTCCGTGTTGAGGAATCTCTTGCGAAACGCTTCAATCTTTTCCTTGTAGCGGATGTATTTACTTTCAAACGAGCGAGGGTCCTCGTGCCGATCCAAACCGAAGAACCGTTTCAGCTCACCACCCATGATGGGTTGGGTTGTTTCAAGTGGACAGAACATGTTATGACTCTGCAGATATTCGTACTTGTCAATCCTGCGAACAACATAGTTTTTACCACTTGAGCCTTTCTTGACTTCACGGGTCATGACGAAATTAATCATGCTTGGTGTAATACCAGTCTGATTCGTAAATGGTTCATCAGGAAAATCGTTGAAGAGTTTTTTAAGAGGAGCATTGAGCAAAAGTGCAGGTCTGTCGTTGGCGACGAGAAGATAAGGTCTATTGTTGAAACGGTCATATTTCACCCTTATAGTGAATCTATCCATCGCCATCAATTCGTATTGCTTACCATTATAGTTAACGTGACTCTTCTCTCCGTTGCTGAGAAGCCATACTTGTATATCATCAGTTATACCAGACTTCGTTACGACAACATCATCATAGTATCTGAAATACTTTTCCAATCTGCGATTGTAGTATTTCTTCACCAAGTATTCGTTTTCAACGGCATTAAAGTCGATGTCGATTGCATCAAATCCCTCAGTTGGCAAATCAAAGGATGTGTACAGCACCATTCCACCGCAACCTGCAAACAAGTCGGTGTACTTTTGAGTCTGTCTAACCTCTTTCGGAACAAGAACGGGAGATTTTATTATAGTACTTTTGCGCTCAGCATCGTCTTTATCTGAAAAGTAGAACTTCACAGGTTCCTTCGGATACTCGAAGGTGAGTGTATTGAGAAATAATTTTTCTGTTGCCATGCTATTTGTCTTCATTTCTTTTTGTTTCAGTTCTTCCTTACTTTTTTTTCCTATTCTTATTCTCACTCTCCTTCGCATCCATCACCGCTATCAGTTCGAACACCAGATGCATCTGACTGTAGGCTATCTTGTCCTCGGGTGATGCCTCACTCAGGCGGGTCAGCTCCTCGGCATAGCCGATGGCACGTTCGAGGTCGCCGTGCTCCGTCAGGTACTTGTACAGGTTGTTCTTCCTGAAGTAACGGGCGGTCTTCTCGTAGCCAGGCATATATCGTTGCAAATCGGGCAGCACCTCATCGCAGCTTTCATAATGCTTGGTGGAAAGCTGCGGCAGAAAGTGGAGCAGGAACCAGAACTCGGTACACGGGTTGGTCTCAATCCAAATCACATTACGGCTGCTTTTCTTCTTCAGCTTCTGATAGGCCGCCATTTCGGCAGGCACCCTGAGCAAACGGTCCATGTCCACCAGACATACCACATAGTCCGTCTCGCGCTTCACATAGTCCTCGGCCAGTTTCGCCATGTGGGGTATGTCTGAATGCTGAGGGAAGTCGGGGGCTACCTTAAACTTATAGCGGCATGCCACGCGGAGGGTCTCGAAATACCACCACTCAGTCTCTCCTTCGCCTATGATTGCAATGCTCTTCTTTACTGCCATACTTCTTTACTCTGTTTCAAGGTAAATACTTCCGAGGAAGGGCAGATCAACCAGCTTGCCCTGTTTGTAGGCGTTGTACGGATTCATCGTCTTGTGCAGGCCGAGCGAGGAGAGCCGCTTGACTTGGGTGGCTCCCACCTTGCTCTTGTCCGTAAACCACACCACATCCCTGCGGATGAAATCCTCGTTCAGCAGGTTGATGTCGTGGGTGGTCATCAGTATCTGCGACGAGCCCTCGCTGTTGGCAAGAAACAGTTTGATGAAATACGAGAGGAGTTCATAGTGGATGCTGGTCTCTATCTCGTCAATAGGGATAAAACAGTTCTCGTGCAATGCATAGTACAAGACCGTCGACATCCCAAGGAACCGATGGGTGCCGGCAGACTCCAGTCGCTCGTGCAACTCGTAATTTCCCTCCTCACCTGTGTGGCTGAACATGATTTCGTCGTGCTTGATGGTGCCGCGCTTGAGCATTTCGGTCTTCGCTTCTTCGGATATCGGGGCGCTGATGATGGCCTTTTCCATTTCGGGCGTGATTAACTCCTCGCGCTCGTCAAGCATCATGTCAACGATATTAAAATCGCTGGCTTTCAGCAATTGGAGCAGGAAGCGTTTCTTCTTGCCGTCTTTGTCGTTGCGGAGCTCGTTTTTCACATCGAACGACAAATAATTCCTCGGGCTCAAGACATCCTGCATGCCGGNNTCTCGGACTCAAGATGTCCTGCATGCCGGAATAGAAGAATTCGAACACGTCGTTAAGTTTAGAGTTGCGGGCGTTCGATTGTCCAAAGGCAGCCATTACCGTGCAGTTGTTGGTGGTGTTCCCTTCAATGGCGCGTTGTGCCGCTTTGTCAATTCCCGCTTTGTTGCCGAAGACCACCTCCGTATGGTCGGATTCAGGCTGATAGACACGTTTGTAAAGTGAAGCAGGTCGTGCGCTGGCATAGACAAGCAACGACTCTTCGTAGATTCGATGACTGTCGAATTCCAGGTTCATCACATATTTTTCTCCCTTTATCCAAAAGGTCATCTGCATGTACGAATGTTCCCCCTCGCTGTGCTTGTCGAGCAAGAAAGGGAAGTACCCCATGCCATCAAATTTGGCTTCTGGTTTTTCGAGCATCAAGCTGCGGAAGAACGACAGGGCGTTGAGCAAGGTGGTCTTGCCGCTGGCATTGCTGCCATACACGATGCCGATTTTCAGGAGATGAACTCCATCGGCCACTTCGTGGACGTATTGCCCTCGCATATTGTCGTCATGGGTCGGCACAAAACTGATGGATTGCCGCTCCCTGATGCTGAAGAAATTCTGAACTTGAAATTCCTGAATCATGATAAGTCGGTTTTTTTATGTTTAAGCACGGGTGCAAAAATACAACAAAAAACCGAAATTGCAATATGTAATTCAATTTTTCGTGAAAAAATCACGAAAATAAGCAAATAAACAACAAATCAAACTGCTAAAACGTGAAAAACTCGTTATCATGGCCGAAATAATTTATGCACATGTTTTTCAGATTGACATTTTTCCATATTTTTGCCTCTCGTAACACATCGCCCCTGCAATATATGGAGGCGAGACTAAAATGGAATAAAAGAACAGAGAAGAAAACTGATTGATTGACATATAAATAGATAAGCGTTAGCTTAAAGCTTGTGTAACTGAAATTACCACATCAATAGACACTGCAAGCAAGTAAGCCAATGCTCACGTGTGTTCCACGTGGGCTTTACTTGTTGGTATAGTGTCTAAGCCGTGGTAAGCTTCAGTTACGTACAGAGTAAAGACCCACGTTTTTTGTGGGCGGTTTTGAACGAGAGATACAAAGGAACACATGGAATTGTCCTCAACTATTACACGCTACCATGCGAAGTATTATGCTGCTCTTCTGAGCGGACGGTCAGCTAGTGGTGACCTCAACTCGCTTTCCCAGTCTTTGCTCAGCTCCACGGTCGACATTAATCCTCATCAGATTGATGCCGCGCTCTTCGCCTTCAACTCGCCTTTCTCCAAAGGTGTTGTGTTGGCCGACGAAGTAGGCTTGGGAAAGACCATCGAAGCGGGCATGGTTGTCTGTCAGTATTGGTCAACAGGCAAAAGAAAGATCTTGATTGTCTGTCCTGCTTCTTTGCGCAAGCAATGGGAAGCCGAACTATTAGACAAGTTCGGAATCCCCAGCGAGATTCTGGACACCAAGAATTTCAATGCCTATAAAAAAGAAGGCAAAAATCCTTTGAATCCATCCCGTGCCATCATCTGTAGCTATAATTTCGCTGCTAAACACAAAGAGAACATCCTTCTCCATGCTTTTGATTTGGCGGTTATTGATGAGGCGCACAAGATGCGCAATGTCTATCGCTCTTCGGCTCGTACTTCTGCCGAGGTCAGGGATGCATTGACGGGTGTGAAGAAGCTGTTGCTCACTGCAACACCTTTCCAAAACTCCTTGCTGGAACTTTATGGCCTGACAAGCATCATCGACGACCGCTTGTTTGGCAATGAAAAATCCTTCCGCAAACAGTACGGCAAAGGCGAAAACCTTGCCGAGCTACGCCAGCGCATTGAAAAACTATACACCCGAACACTTCGCCGCGATGTAAAGGAATACATCAAATACACGCGCCGTCTGCCATTGACGCAGAAGTTCGATGCCACTGACCCAGAGCAAGAGCTATATCAGGAAGTGTCGGAATTCCTTCGTAGAGACGACATCTATAGCGTTCCTGCTTCACAAAAGAAGCTAACGACCATGATTGTACGAAAGATTATGGCTTCGTCCACCTATGCCTTAGTATTCACTTTGACGCATATCAAGGAACGTCTTCAAAGGATGCTGGAAAGCAAAAAGAATGAACAACTTGACCTTGAAGGCTTGATTGATGAGGATGATTGGAGCCTCATCGAGGAGGATGAACTAGACGAGGAAACTGAAAACGATTTCGACCAGGACGAAATCGACATCCCTCGCCTGAAAAAAGAAATCGAAACCATTGAGGGTTTCATCGAAAAGGCAAAGTCAATCAAGCAAGAGTCCAAGTCCCTTGCGTTACTCGTTTCACTGAAGGAAGCTTTCAAGATGCTGCGCAAACAAGGCGCTCAACACAAAGCCTTGATATTTACCGAATCCACCAAAACGCAGTCTTTCCTGAAAGACTTCCTTGAAGCCAATGGCTACGCCAATCGCATTGTTTTGTTCAATGGCAAAGCCAGCGAACCACAGACCAACGAAATCTACAAGAAGTGGTGCCTCGCTCACCCTGACCGCGTCAGTGGTATCAAGGCCGCTGACAGGCGTGCAGCCGCCGTCGATTATTTCGAGCATCAAGCTGACATAATGATTGCCACCGAAGCCGCAGCCGAAGGCTTGAACTTGCAATTCTGCTCGTTGGTCATCAATTATGACCTTCCTTGGAATCCGCAGCGTATCGAGCAGCGCATTGGCCGCTGCCATCGTTACGGTCAGAAATATGATGTGGTGGTGGTCAATTTCCTGAACACCCGCAACTATGCCGATGTTCGCGTCTTTGACTTGCTATCCACTAAATTCAAATTGTTCGATGACGTGTTTGGCGCCAGCGACGAAGTGCTGGGCCAAGCTGATAACATTGACATCGAGTCGCGCATCTGGCAAATCTACCAGCAATGCCGAAGTGAAGAAGAAATCAACTCAGCCTTCGAACAGCTTCAGAACGAGATGCAGGAACAAATTGACGAGCGCATGAGCCAGGTGCGTTCGCAAGTGCTCGAAAACTTCGACATCAATGTGCAGGAACATCTTCGCATGACCCATGATGCAACGGGTGCTTTCCTCAATCGTTACGAGCATGTCTTCTGGGAACTTACGAAATTCATGCTCAGCAAAGAAGCTGTCTTCAACGACGAGCAGCACACCTTTGTGCTTAGGGTTCCTGTAGCTGGCCAACGCAAAGGCAAATACGCCATGCTGAAAAACGACGGCGATGCAATCCCTTATCGCTTCAACGACCCCTTGGCGCAGTATGTCATCAACTCCGCTCTGTCTATCTCTCTTGATGACGATGCCGAGATTGAGTTTGACCAGCAAGCCATTCAGATGAACGCTCCGCTGCCCGAGTATCTTTTGGGCGCACATGGTGTCATGGTTTTGGCGCGTCTGGGTGTTTCGGCTTTGGCCGATGAGCAATATTTGCTCTTTAATGCCATGACCGACGACGGCAAGCCAGTTTCTCAGGACGATTGTGAGAAGCTGTTCTTGAATGGCGGTAAAGAGATAGGAGGAAACGCTTCCGAGCGTTTCATCAGCAACGACATCCGGCAGCGCTTGCAGAAAGACGTTGCCCAACACTCAACAGCCAAGCTGAAGGAGATTGACTCGCGCAACCTTTCTTTCTTCAAGATTGAGGAAAACCGCATCTATCAATGGGAACACGATATCATTGACGGTATTGAGGCCGAGATAGGCGTAGTCAAGCGCACAATCTTGGAAACTGAACGCGCTGCCCGCAATGCCGAGTCAATGGCCGAAAAGCTGGAGCTTGAAAAGAAAGTGGAAGACTTAAAGCGCAAGAAGCGTCGCTTGCGTAACGACCTTGAAGACCGCGAAGAAGAGGTCAGCGAACAGCGGAAGAAAATGATCCGCGAATTGGAACAAAGGATGATTAAGGAAACCGAAACAAACAATCTGTTTCTCATCCGTTGGAAAGTAAAAGAGTAAAAACAAATAAATATAGTACAAATGGCCACAAATTATTACGACAAATTCATAGCCAAATTGCAGGAAATCTTCATGATGGACCATGCCGAACTTGACTTTGGCATCTACCGCATCATGAACCAGAAACGCGATGAAATCAAGCATTTCCTCGAAATCGACCTGCTGCCCCAAGTTAAAACAATCTTGGAGGGCGAATCAGGCGATACGCAAAGCATCAAAAAGCGCATGGCTGAGATAGAGCAGATGTTTGTAGGTATGGATATAGCAACGCTGCCAGACTCAAACCCTAATGTGGCCGAATACAAGAAACTAAAAGCCCAATTAGAGCAAGGTGGCGACCCTGAATCCATGCAGAGCGAAGTGTTTTCTCATTTGGTGACCTTCTTCTCACGCTATTACGACGGAGGTGATTTCCTCTCCAAGCGTCGCTACAAGGATAACACCTACGCCATTCCTTACAACGGCGAGGAAGTGAAGCTGCATTGGGCTAATGCCGACCAGTACTATATCAAGACTTCGGAGTATTTCCGCAACTATACCTTTGTGCTTCCCAGCAGAAAGAAAGTGCATTTTGTGCTTAAGGATGCCTCTACCGAGCAAAACAACAACAAAACGGCCAACAATATGGAACGTCGCTTCGCGCTCTACAAGCCCGAAAACGCTGATGAACCTGTTGTGGAAATCGTTGACGGTGAGCTGAATATCTATTTCACCTACGAGCTGATGCCTAAAGCCACCAAGCAGAAAGACTTGTTGGTTGCTGCTTTGGAAACTATGAAGCCATTAATTCCTGACGAGTTTAGTGAGCTGGTTGCTGTTGGGAAAGCTCCCACCAAAGACAACCCCAACCGCACCCTTTTGGAGAAGCATCTGACCGACTACACCGCCAAAAACTCCTTCGACTACTTCATCCACAAAGACATTGGTGGCTTCCTCAACCGCGAATTGGACTTCTACCTGAAGAATGAAGTGCTGCATATCGACGACCTCGACCCAAAGCACATCAACAGCCAATTGGCCATCGTGAAGGCCATCAAGCAGGTGGGCCAAAAGATTATCCAAATGCTGGCGCAGTTGGAGAACTTCCAGCGTCGTCTTTGGCTGAAGAAGAAATTCGTTGTGCAGTGCGACTATTGCATCACGCTCGACCGTGTGCCAGAGAAACTCTATCAGAGCATCTGTGACAACGAAGCCCAACGCCGTGAATGGGTCCGCCTATTTGCCATTGATGAAATAAAGGGCGATATGGTTACGGAAGCCTACAGCGAGCCGTTGACCATTGAGTTCCTGAAGCAGAATCCCTTCCTTGTCCTTGACACAGCTTTCTTCGATGCCAAGTTTAAGCACCAGTTGTTGAGAAGCATGGAGAATATCGATGAGCAGACAAATGGATTGCTGATAAAGAGTGAGAATTTCCAAGCATTAGCACTTCTTGTCAACAAATATTATGATTCTATTNNGATATAATACTGGTAGCGACGGATTTGTTTACAAGGATCTCTACAAAGATTCTTCATGGTTATCCATGATGGAAAACAGACTTGGTATAGCAAAAAAACTTATGACGAATGACAGCAGTATTGCTATCAGCATAAACGAAAATGAACTTTTTAATTCTAAATGNNGCGTAAAAGTTCGTCATGAAGACCGAATCCTAAAAGGTGATAAAGACTTTCATGAAGTCTATGAGTCTCTGTTAATGTATGCCTCTAGCGAAAACTTCAAGCCATTGAAACGTCAGAAAGACAATTCCTCTGATGCAGATTATCTTTATACCATTGAGGTTGACGAAACCCCTGACGAAATATTGGATTTGGGGAACAAGAAGGTTGAAGCATATGCACCTGGTCATTATAAGATTGTTAAGCATTTTGATTCTAGTTTTGATTATTTGAAGCCTATCAGCGTAAGAGGTTCAATTCGAGAAGGGAACTCCAGTGGTCGTTTTTATGTTGCGTATTTGGAAAATTTAGTTTCAACACATAGTGGATTTATTTTCAAAGTTCCTAATATGGGAGATGATAAGTTCGGATATAGATTCTTTTGGACACCATCAATTGAGAGTGGAAGAAAAAATGGAGATTATTACCAAGGCGCTCCTATAAACAGAAAAGATGTCATTGAAATTCCATATCCAAATTTCGTTGACTTTGAAAAGGCATTTAATGATGCAACTGATGAAGGTGGTGTACCATTTCGTAATGGAAAGAAACCTGTTTCTTTTTTAGACCATGTTCTTTCTCTACAAAATGTGAAAAATGGAGAAGATTTTGTAATTGCTGATTTTTTCGCCGGTTCAGGATCAACAGGTCATGCTGTAATAGAAATGAATAAAGATAAGGGAAAGAGAAAATTCCTTTTATCACAAGTTGGGGACATCTTTGACAGCGCAACAAAACCAAGGATAGAAAAAGTAATTTACTCTGATTCTTGGAAGGACGGCAAGCCCGTTTCCCGCCAAGGTATTTCCCAATGCTTCAAATACATCCGTTTGGAGCAATACGAGGACACCCTGAACAACCTTGAAATCAAGAAGCAGCAAACCGAAGCATTGCCCGAGGAGTTCCACGAGAGCTATATGCTCAGCTACATGCTCGACACCGAAACCCGCGACTCGCTGCTGAACTTGCAGTGGTTTGAGAATCCC
>LXOW01190054.1_pt1 | contig 11871 bp, 11 predicted proteins | sample 1368591 | NCBI WGS metagenome assembly LXOW01 (sample SAMN04884650, study PRJNA319009) | bovine gut metagenome | isolation source: Cow rumen | host: Bos taurus | place: Italy: Legnaro (PD) | collected 2014-07-09
GGCACCACTGGTCAATGCCTGGGGCTTTGGTTTTAAGAACGATGAGATGCCATCCCGTCATCAGGTGGATAGTCTGATGGCTATTGTGGGTTATCAGAAAGTGTCGCTTGTCAATGGAAAAATCAAAAAAGAGGATCCTCGGATGATGCTCGACTGCTCTGCGATTGCCAAGGGGTATGGTTCGGATGTGGTGGCCAACTTCCTGCGCAGGCGAGGCGTCGAGAACTTTATGGTGGAGATTGGGGGCGAGATTGTTACCCAAGGTGTTAATCCCAAGCGCCTGCCTTGGCGTATCGGTGTGACAAAGCCTACGGAGGATTCGTTGAATGTGGAACATGAGTTGCAGACCACGCTGAATGTCACTGACATCGCGATGGCTACCAGTGGTAACTACCGCAACTTCTATTATAAGGGCAACAAACGCTATGCCCATACCATCGATCCGCATACAGGTTACCCTGTGCAGCATAACATCCTCTCTGCCACTGTCTTGGCAAAGACCTGTATGGTGGCTGATGCCTATGCCACCTCTTTTATGGTGATGGGTCTTGATGGTGCCAAGGAGGTACTTCAGCGACATCCAGAACTGATGGCCTATCTCATCTATGATGATGGACAAGGTGATAATGGCATCTGGTTCTCGCCTTCATTGAAAAAACGGATTGGCAAATAAGAAAACCGCCTATGCCTGTATTAAAGATCTACGACCAACTGCTGCAGTTTCCCCTCTTTCAGGGTATGAGCCATGATGATCTTGAGATCGTGGCGGGTCATATCCGCTTCGGTTTCATGAAAGCCTCTGCTGGTAAGCGTATCGTCTCTGCGGGAGATCCCTGCAACCAACTATACTTCGTGATCAGTGGTATGGTGAAGGTGGAGCATTTTGTCGACGACGGGCGCTTCTCCGTGTTGGAACACATGAGTGCCCCATACGTGATTCAGCAGGAGGCGATCTTCGGCTATTACCAGCGCTATACCAGAAGTGTTACCGCTCAGACGGATGTCAGTCTGCTCACGATTGATAAGGAGGAGGTGCTGCGTCTGCTGGAAGATTTCTTGGTGTTCCGTCTGAATTTCGTCAATCACTATGCCACCCAGACTCAGAAATTGGCTCAGCAACTGTGGCGAGGTGCCCCTCAGACCCTACGTGAACGGATGATCCGTTTTCTGATAGCCCACTGCAGCTATCCTGCCGGCTCAAAGACTTTTTTCATTCTGATGGAACGACTGGCACAGGAGCTGAACGACAGTCGTCTGAATGTGTCGCGTGTGCTGAATCAGTTGCAGTACGAAGGTCTGGTAGAACTGCATCGTGGTAGGGTGGTCATTCCCCAGTTAGAGCGTCTGATGATGTAAAATATTATAAAATTCAGGCAAAGATTTATCGGGGTCTCACATTTTTTTGTAATTTTGCAAACTGAACGTGTTAGTATTTTAGTTATGAACGAGCAACAAGAGAGAAAGAATCCTTTTTTTCTACCTTATCATACGCCTCATGATGTGGCGCCCTTTGATCGTATCCGCCTTGAAGATTTTGAGGAGGCGATGCTGGAGGGTATCCGTCGTGATGATGAGCAAATCGAGAAGATCATCAACAATCCTGAGAAACCCACTTTCGATAATACTATCATCAGTGTAGATGATGAGAAAGAGGGCGATCACTACTACGACCTGCTCGGTCGGGTGACGACGGTATTCTTCAACCTGCTCTCTGCGGAGACCAATGATGAGATGGATGCCTTAGCCCAGAAGATGAGTCCGATCCTGACCAAACATGCGAATGATATCCGTCTGAACGAGAAGCTGTTCGAACGCATCCAATATGTACATCGTCATCATCGCAAGCTGACTCCAGAGGAAAAGATGTTGCTCGACAACTGCTACGATGGTTTTGTGCGGAGCGGTGCCCTGCTCGATGCCGCAGGCAAGGAGCAACTGCGCCAGCTGACGGAAGAAGCCTCGATGCTCAGTCTGCAGTTCTCGCAGAACCTGTTGAAAGAGAACAAGGCCTTTACACTTCACATCACTGATGAGACTCAGCTTGACGGTCTGCCTGATACGGCCCGTGAAGCAGCCGCCCTGGCTGCCAAAGAGCAGGAGAAGGAAGGTTGGGTGTTTACGCTTGACTTCCCCAGTTATTCGCCCTTTATGACCTACAGCACTCAGCGTGAACTTCGCCGTCAGCTCTATATGGCAAAGAATACGGAGTGTATCCACGATAATACGGAAAACAATATAGAGATTTGTAAGCGCCTTATCAACCTGCGTCGTGAACTGGCTCAGTTGTTGGGTCACAAGACCTATGCCGACTATGTGCTCAAACGTAGAATGGCAGGCAACGTGCGTCGTGTCTATCAACTGCTCAACGATCTCGTGAAAGCTTATAAGCCCACCGCCCAGAAGGAAGTTAAGGAGATAGAAGAAATGTTCCAAAAGGATACGAAGACACTCAAAATGCAGCCTTGGGATTTCGGCTTCTATGCTCATAAGCTCAAGCTGAAACGTTATAACATCGATGCTGAGATGTTGCGTCCCTACTTCGAATTGTCGAAGGTCATCGAGGGTGTCTTCGGTCTCGCTAATCGACTCTATGGCATCACGTTCAAAGAGAATAAGGAGATACCCGTCTATCATCCTGACGTAAAGGCATATGAGGTCTTCGATAAGGATGGCTCCTATCTCGCCGTCTTTTATGCCGACTTCCATCCGCGTAAGGGTAAGCAGGGTGGTGCCTGGATGACGGAATATCAAGGTCAGTGGATCGACCGTAAGGGTGTGAACAACCGTCCGCATGTCAGTGTGGTGATGAATCTCACGAAGCCGACGGAAGAGAAGCCCGCCCTTCTGACATTAAGTGAGGTGGAGACTTTCCTCCATGAGTTCGGTCACTCGCTGCACGGGATGTTTGCCAACACGCGTTTCGAGAGTCTGAGTGGTACGAATGTTTGGTGGGACTTTGTTGAATTGCCCTCGCAGTTTATGGAGAACTTCGCCATCGAGAAGGAGTTCCTCCGTACGTTCGCCTTCCATTATCAGACAGGTGAGCCGTTGCCTGATGAAATGATCCGTCGCATTGTACGGAGCCGAAACTTCAATGTGGCCTATGCCTGCATGCGACAGGTGAGCTTCGGACTGCTTGATATGGCGTATTACACCCAAAAAGATGAGTTTACTGATGATATCCTCTCTTTCGAGAAGAAAGCTTGGGCAAAGGCAATGGTAATGCCCCAGCTTCCCGATACCTGTATGACGGTACAGTTCTCCCACATCATGGCGGGTGGTTATGCGGCAGGCTATTACAGCTACAAGTGGGCAGAGGTACTCGATGCCGACGCCTTCAGCGTGTTTAAGAAACATGGCATCTTCAATCAGCAGACCGCCCAGAGTTTCCGCGACAATATCCTCTCAAAGGGAGGTACTGAGAACCCTATGACATTATATAAACGTTTTCGTGGTGGCGAACCCACTATTGATGCATTATTAAAACGAAATGGAATCAAACGATAAACAACAGAAACTGGACATGCGCTACCTGAAGATGGCACGCGTCTGGGCTGAGAACTCCTACTGCGTACGTCGTCAGGTCGGTGCGTTGGTTGTCAAAGACAAGATGATTATCAGCGACGGTTATAACGGAACACCAAGTGGTTTTGAGAATGTGTGTGAGGATGAGAACAACGTTACCAAACCCTATGTGCTTCATGCTGAGGCTAATGCTATCACTAAACTGGCCCGCAGTAACAACAATAGTGACGGGGCCACCATCTATATCACAGCTTCACCCTGTATCGAGTGTGCCAAACTCATTATCCAGGCAGGTATCCGTCGTGTGGTCTATGGCGAGCAGTATCGTCTCACTGATGGCATCGACCTGCTGCGTCGTGCAGGTATCGAAGTAGTCTTTATAGATATCAATTCTACTAAATAATAGCAATTCATGAGCAATCATAGGAACTTACGCTTTACGCCGTTCTGGATGGCCATCTGTGTGGTCATCGGTATCCTGATCGGTTCATTCTATGCCAACCACTTCTCAGGCAATCGCTTGAACATCATCAACTCCAGCGGCAACAAGCTCAATAACTTGCTTCATATCATCGACGATCAGTATGTCGATACTGTGAATATCAATGATCTGGTGGAGAAGGCGATGCCTCAAATCCTGGCTGAGCTCGATCCTCATTCTGTCTATATTACGGCTCGTGACGGTGAGATTGCCAACGACGATTTGCGTGGCTCGTTCTCAGGTATCGGCATTGAGTTTACTATCCGACAGGACACGATCCGCGTACAGAATGTCATCGGTAACGGCCCTTCGGAAAGGGCTGGTGTGCTGGCTGGTGATAAGATTGTTGAGGTTGATGACTCTGTCTTTGTCGGCAAGAAGGTCACTAATGCGGAGGCGATGCATCGCCTGAAGGGTCCGAAAGACACGAAGGTGAAATTGGGCATCATCCGCTATGGTGAAAATAAGATCCGTCATATCACGGTGACGCGTGGAGAGATTCCCACCAAGAGTGTCACCGCCAGCTATATGCTCAACGACGAGACGGGTTATATCAAGATCAAGAACTTCGGTGAGAATACCTATCCTGAACTGCTTATTGCTTTGGCAAAGCTCTCCCAGCGTGGATTCTCCAGTCTGGCTATCGACCTGCGAGGTAATACGGGCGGCTATCTGGAGTCGGCAGTCCAGATTGCTAACGAGTTCTTGGCGAAGGGCCAGCTGATTGTCTATACTGAGGGACGCCGCTATCCTCGTCAGGAATACAGGGCTGACGGACGTGGCTCTTATCAGCAAATTCCGTTGGTGGTGCTCGTTGATGAGAGCTCTGCTTCTGCTGCCGAGATCCTTGCTGGTGCCATTCAAGATAATGATCGTGGTACGATTATCGGGCGCCGTTCCTTCGGTAAAGGTCTGGTTCAGAAACCGATGGAGTTTTCTGACCACTCGATGATCCGACTCACCATCGCCCGTTACTATACGCCTTCAGGTCGTTGTATTCAGAAACCTTATGCCGATGGTGAGGACTATGAGGGCGACTGGTTGAAACGTTATAAGCATGGTGAATTCTTTTCACAGGATAGTATCAAACATACGGGACCAGCCTATCATACCAACAATGGTCGTACGGTCTATGGCGGTGGTGGTATCACACCTGATATCTTCATCCCTGAGGATACGGTAGATATGACCTCATACTATAAGGAAGCTACCATGTCTGGACTGATCCTGCAGTTTGCCTATACCTATACCGACGAGAACCGTGCCAAACTGAGTACAATGGAGGATGTGTGGGAGTTGGAGCGCTACCTGAAGAGTCAGAACACCCTTGAGAAGTTTGTGGTCTATGCTGATAAGAACGGTCTTAAACGGCGTAACCTGATGATCCAGAAGTCGCGGAAACTCTTGGAGCGTTTCGTGAATAGCCGTATCATCTATAATATCCTTAACGAACAGGCATGGACGGAGTATCTCAATCAGGATGATCCTGCTATCATCGAGACTTTGAAGGTCTTTAAGAGTGGCGATGCTTTCCCTCAGAAACCTGAAGCCTCGAAGCCTAATCATGCTTAAGGACGAACTCAGAAAATATATCTTACAACAGAAGCGACAGTTCACGCCCCGACAGTTGGCACAGCTGTCGCTTCCTGTCCTTGGGCGGTTGCGCCCTTTGCTTCGCGAGCCACAGGTCATCCTAGCCTATTACGCTTTGCCTGATGAAGTGGATACTCATCAATTGCTCAATGAACTGGTGGCTGAGGGGAAGACGGTGCTTCTGCCTAAGGTGTTGGATGATAGCACGATGGAACTACGTCGTTATACGGGATCGCATGACCTTTCCGAAGGCGCCTATCATATTATGGAGCCCATAGGAGCCACTTTTACCGATCATGCGCAGATTGATCTGGCACTCATCCCCGGACTCGCCTTTGATGCACAAGGTCATCGTTTGGGACGGGGCAAAGGCTATTATGATCGTTTCTTAGCTGCTTTCACTGGCAGGACTATCGGTGTCTGCTTCGACTTTCAGAAAGTAGCCGAAGTGCCTGTTGATACACATGATATAGCTGTGAATCAGGTCGTTTAGTAGAAACGGATATCGGCAATCACCTGACTGCCAGCAGCAGCGTTCAGCTTCTTCACAATCTCTGGTCTCATCAACGAGAGGTCTGCCCTCAAGGCAGGGTTAGTGAGTCGCACGTTTAAGGTCTGGTTTTTGATAAACAGCTCTTGCGTGTAGCCAGCAATCATCTCACCCATCACCTCAGGCCATGCCGCTATCAACCGTTTCTGTTGAAGCGGCGTCTCCAATCCCTGTGCCCTGAGATTCTTCAGGATCAGCTCTCCGATGCTTTTGACTTCTTTCCTAAACATGAATGTTACCGTTTTCTACTTGGAAGATCCGATAATCGTGTGATGTTCTGCTCAATATCTGATCCAGATGCTCCCGATTGGTGTCCGTAATAAAGATTTGTCCGAACTCGTCGCTAGCCACGAGCTTTACGATCTGCTCCACACGATCCGCATCGAGCTTGTCGAAAATATCGTCAAGCAGGAGTAGGGGAGTGGTATGATTGTTTGTACGTTTCAGGAAATCAAACTGTGCCATTTTCAAGGCGATGACAAAGGTCTTGTGCTGTCCCTGGCTCCCCTCACGCTTCAGCGGGTGACCCCCCAGACTAAACACTAGATCGTCACGATGCACACCATGCAGCGAGTAACCCATGATACGGTCTTTCTGGCGGTCGCGCTGGATCACTTCCAACAGCGGTCCTCTCTGACAGTGGGAGATATAGCTCATCTCCACCTGCTCCCGATTGCCCGAGATGGTCTCGTAATACCGTTGAAAGACGGGTGCCAGCGCTTTCACGAAGGTGTCGCGACAAGCAAAGATGCGCTCTCCTTCTATCGCCATCTGCTCCTCCCATAGACTCAGCACCTCCACGTCGGGTTCCTCCTCCTGTTTCAGCATCGTGTTACGCTGGAGTAGAGCCTTGTTGTAGCGGTTCATTGCGTCGATGTAACTGCGGTCATATTGCGAGATCACCACATCCATCAGTTTTCTGCGCTCCTCACTGCCACCCTCAATCAGGAAGGTGTCCGAGGGCGATATCATCACCAACGGGATCAGTCCGATATGTTCTGAAAGTCGTTTGTATTCTTTCTTGTTGCGTTTGAAGTGCTTCTTGGTTCCACGCTTCATGCCGCAGGAGATACAGAGATCCTCCTGATACATCCCCTCAATTAGAAAGAATCCTTCATTGTGTGTGATCACCTGTGAGTCGATGGGGTTGCTTGCTGAGTGACAGAACGAGAGGAAGTAGATGGCATCCAGCACATTGGTCTTGCCGACACCGTTCTGACCGATCAGACAGTTGATCTTCGGTGACAACTCCAGATTAGCAACACGGATGTTCTTGTAATTGATAAGCGATAGTTTCTCGAGAATCATAGTGCAAAGGTATAAAGAAAAGATGAAAAACTCAAATAAAATTTGGTTTTTTGCTCACTTATTCGTAACTTTGCAGCCGATTTTCGAAAATTAATACATAATTATAATGGCAAATACAACAAATCAACAGCAGGCTGCCCCTACCATGGAGCAGACACTGAACCAGAGTGAGGCCTTCTTTCTGAAGTATAAGAAGGCTATTATCACCGTCGTGGTGGCTATCATCGTCATCATCGTCGGTGCAGTTCTTTACAAGACTTATATTGCTGAGCCCAACGAGCAGAAGGCTTCTACAGCCATCGCCAAGGGTCAGGCTTATTTCGCACAGGGTCTCTTCCAGCAGGCACTTGAGGGTGACAGCACTGGTTTCAAGGGCTTTGCCAAGCTCGCTGACGAGTACAGTTCAACAGCTGCTGGTAACCTGTCAAACCTCTATGCAGGTCTTTGCAATGCCCAGTTGGGCAAATGGGAAGCAGCTGCAAAGTTTCTGGAGGCTTATGATGGTGCTGATGATGCTATGATCTCTCCCGCTGCAGAAGGTGCTTTAGGTAACGTTTATGCACATCTTAACCAGCTCGATAAGGCTGTCACTCATCTGAAGAAAGCTGCCGAGAAGGCTGATAACAACTCTATTTCTCCAACCTTCCTGATTCAGGCTGGTGAGATTCTTGAGAGCCAGGGTAAGAATGATGAGGCTCTGAAACTGTATCAGACCGTGAAGGAGAAGTACTTCAATTCGATGCAGTATCAGACTATCGATGCTTACATTGAGCGTGTTTCCAATAAGTAATATTGACCATTCCTGATCGATATGGCAACTGCAATGCATAACTTGAGTGATTACGACTTCACGAAAGTCCCCGATGCCTCCAATATGATCTTTGGTGTCGTGGTGGCTGAGTGGAATCCAGAGATCACTGGTGCGCTTCTCGAAGGCTGTGTCAATACACTGGAACGTCATGGTGCGCTGCCTGAGAATATTCATGTGAAGACTGTTCCTGGTTCGTTCGAACTGATCTATGGTGCCCATCAGATGACGCTCAACGACGGCTACGACGCTGTAATCATTTTGGGTTCTGTGATTCGTGGTGAGACACCGCATTTCGATTACATCTGTCAGGGTGTCACCGAGGGTATCGCCCGTCTGAATGCTACCAGTAACATTCCTGTCATCTATGGCCTGCTCACGACGAATGATCTGCAACAAGCTCAGGATCGTGCAGGCGGTCGTTTAGGCAACAAGGGTGATGAGTGTGCAGTCGTTGCCATCAAGATGGCTAAGTTCTAAAGCGGTATGAAGTTCGTTTCTTGGAATGTGAATGGCTTGAGGGCCTGTGAAGGAAAAGGATTCAGTGACATCTTCCGTCAGTTGGATGCCGACTTCTTCTGTCTGCAGGAAACGAAGATGCAGGCTGGACAACTCGACCTTCAGTTTGAGGGATATCAGTCGTTCTGGAATTATGCCGACAAGAAAGGTTATTCTGGCACAGCTGTCTATACTCGTCATCAGCCGCTGAACGTTACTTATGGTATTGGCATTGATGTCCATGACCATGAGGGACGGGTGCTCACCCTTGAAATGCCCGACTTCTTCCTCGTTTGCTGTTATACGCCCAACTCACAGGACGGCTTGAAGCGTCTTGACTATCGCATGACGTGGGAGGATGATTTCCGGGCATATCTGCAGCGACTCGATGTGCAGAAGCCTGTTATCCTCTGTGGCGACCTGAATGTGGCCCATGAGGAAATCGATATCAAGAATCCCAAGAGTAATCGTCATAATGCGGGCTTCACGGATGAAGAGCGAGCCCAGTTCTCCACGTTGTTGAAGAGTGGGTTTACCGATAGCTTCCGTTATCTGTATCCTGAGGAGGTGAAATATTCGTGGTGGTCATACCGCTTCCAGGCCCGTCAGAAGAATGCAGGTTGGCGTATCGACTACTTTGTCATCTCTGACCGTCTGCTTCCCCAACTGGCCGATGCACTTATCCATACTGATGTCTTAGGCTCCGACCATTGTCCAGTAGCACTTATCCTGAAATAAAAAATCCTCGCCAACCAGCGAGGATTTCTTTATTTAATCTTGACTCTTAATTCTTAATTCTTAAATCTAAATTCTTCTATAATCCCAGTGCGCTCTTTGCCTTGCTGGCAGCATCGTCGATGGTCTTGCCTGCCTTATCCTTAGCGGCAGCCTTGGTGTCCTCAACGGCCTTGTCGGCAGCAGCCTTTGTATCCTCTACAGCCTTGTCAGCAGCAGCCTTGGTGTCCTCTACAGCCTTGTTGGCAGCAGACTCTGCATTCTCAGTCATTGTGGTCATTGTGGTCACGATGCTCTCGGCAGGTGCCTCAGTCAGTGCGTCAATAGAAGTAATCACAGCAGCATTGTCACCGGCAAAAGTCTTGATCTTCTCTGCATTATCCTTCAGGAAAGCCTGAATCTGAGAAACGAACTGCTTGGCAGCCTCGGGGTCGTTGGTAATCATTTCCTTGATCTTAGCCTGTACTGCAGCCAGTGCCTCCTGCAACTTGTTGGCGTCTTGTGCATCCAGATACTCTTTCAGCACATTGATGGTGCCGGCAATCTCGTCTTCTACATTCACTACAATAGCAGAGTCAGAAGCCTCTGCATTTGCCTGTGTCTTGTTTCCGCAAGACGCAAAACCGATGGCCATCACTGCCATCACAAAAAATAATACTTTCTTCATAACACTATAAATTTAATTAGGTATACTTGATAAATCGCAACAAAAGTATAGCATTTCATTCAAAAATAGATAGTTTTTAGTGTATTTTTAAACTTTTTTGTACTTTTGCACCCATGACAACATTATCATTTAAACCCAAATTGTTTTCCACGTTGAAACATTACAACCGTCAGCAGTTCATGACCNNGTTCATGACCGACCTGTTGGCAGGTATCATCGTGGGTATCGTGGCCCTGCCGCTGGCCATCGCCTTCGGTATCGCTTCAGGTGTGACGCCCGAGAAAGGTATCATCACCGCCATCGTGGCTGGTCTCATCGTTTCCGTCTTCGGTGGCTCGAAGGTGCAGATCGGTGGTCCTACGGGCGCGTTCATTATTATCATATATGGTATCATCCAGCAGTATGGTTTCGAGGGACTGACCATTGCCACGTTGATGGCGGGTGTGTTCCTCATCATGTTCGGCATTCTTCATCTGGGTACCATCATCAAGTACATCCCATATCCCATCGTTGTGGGATTCACGTCGGGTATCGCCCTCACCATCTTCACCACGCAGATCAAGGATCTTTTCGGTTTGACGATGGCCTCAGTACCTTCCGACTTCATCGAGAAGTGGATAGCCTACTTCTCCGCCTTCCCCACCATCGACTGTTGGAGTGCGGCTGTCGGTGTACTCAGTGTGGCGATTATCGCCCTTTGGCCAAGGTTTACGCATCGTTCTTCCATCGGAAAGCTGCCTGGCAGTTTGATTGCCATTATCCTGATGACGCTTGCTGTGCTTCTGCTGAAGCATCAGTGGGGCATTACCAGTGTCGAGACCATCGGCGACCGCTTTGCCATCTCCAATCAGTTGCCTGGTGCTGAGGTGCCTGTGCTCACATGGGACATCATTAAGGGGCTTGTGTCGCCCGCCATCACCATTGCCATCCTCGGTGCTATCGAGTCGTTGCTTTCTGCCACTGTGGCAGATGGTGTCATCGGCGACCGTCATGATTCCAACACCGAACTGATTGCCCAGGGTATGGCCAATCTGGCCAGTCCGCTCTTTGGCGGTATCCCTGCCACCGGTGCCATCGCCCGTACAATGACCAATATCAATAATGGCGGTCGCAGTCCGATGGCAGGTATTATCCATGCCGCTGTGCTGCTGCTCATCTTCCTCTTTCTCATGCCGCTGGCGCAGTATATCCCCATGGCCTGTCTGGCAGGTGTGCTCGTCATCGTGAGCTATAACATGAGTGGCTGGCGCTCGTTCCTGAGTATTATGAAGAATCCGAAGAGCGATGTTATCGTACTCTGGGTCACCTTCCTGCTCACGGTTATCTTCGACCTCACCATCGCTATCGAGGTCGGTCTGATCTGCGCCTGTCTGCTCTTCATGCGTCGTATGGCTGAGACCACCGACGTGCGTGTCATCAGCGACGAGATCAATCCCGACGAAGAGGAGAGCGACTTCCTTATGGGCAACCTGGAGCACCTTACGATTCCAGAGGGTGTGGAGGTTTATGAGATCAACGGTCCTTACTTCTTTGGTGCCGGTAATAAGTTCGAGGAGATCATGAGTGCTTTGGGCCACCAGCGTCCGAAGGTGCGTATCATCCGCATGCGAAAGGTGCCCTTTGTCGATTCAACGGGCATCCACAACCTCACTAACCTCTGTCTCATGTCGCAGGGTGAGGGTATCCAGGTGGTTCTCTCCGGTGTC